>Ga0302240_1002094_pt1 | contig 14162 bp, 8 predicted proteins | sample AAG_UR_His_MG_FD_193538 | JGI IMG/M metagenome (GOLD analysis project Ga0302240, IMG submission 193538) | Enriched activated sludge microbial communities from anaerobic digester in WTTP, New Holstein, Wisconsin, United States - AAG_UR_His | ecosystem: Engineered > Bioreactor > Anaerobic >... | reverse complement strand
CCCTCGTGCCGCCGTTCTGTTCGATCCCAGCACTCCGATCTCTATCGGTCGCGCCCCACGCTAGCTGCTGGCATTTCGCAATGTTACGATCGAGGCCTGAAGTTCGCCAGTTCGGTCAGCGCCTATGGCCAGATCTTCTCCATGCGGGAAGGCCGCCTTGCAGACGACGCTTCACACAAAGTCCAGCCGAAAACGGGCCGGCAGACGAAGCAATCCGGGGGCGTCGAGGAGCTAAAGCTGCCGCTGGTCGAGCATCTGGATGCCATCTTGACCTCGGTCGGCTCGAAGGACCAGCCAGGCCGATTCTGGAGCGGCGAATTCTTCCGGCAAGGCGACATCGACCTGTCCAAGCTACGCCGAGGAGCGTTCGGCGACTTGGGCGGAGCCTTCATCATCAATCCAGCGGCCAACAAAGCCGACCGCGAGTACGTCGAGGCGGTCAACAGGCGCTGGACCGGCGTCAAGGAAACCCACTTCCGCCGTTGTGCCCTCCGAGCCCGAGAGAACAACCTGCCCGGCGTCACCGTCCTCGCCGTGGGCGCCGTCCGCGCCGAGATCGTCCTCCAATGCGTCAAACGGGGGCTGGTGAACCACCTGGTCTTAGACAGCGACTGTGCAGAAAAGCTGGCCAGTGTTCTTTGAGTCCTACACGAACGGAACCCTGCCTGGGAGGTTGCAGAATCGAGCCAACCTTGGGAAAATCTGGCCAAATTGCCGTCCCGCCAAGGTCACTTCCGCCAATGGCCCTGTCGATACCGCAATAACGAATCCCCTGGAGATACCGCCGCACGACGACACGCCCCAACCTGAGGCAAGCCCATGTTGTTGACCGTGAAGGACGCCTGTGAACTGCATCCGATGGCTCTCGACTACGCGATGAGCGAGCAGATCGAGAACCTGGCCGATATTATTGAGAAGACTGCCAAGGAAGCGGACGAGTTCTTCGAGAAGAACTTCATCACGCAGGGAATGTCGATCCTGCTCAATGACGGCCTAAAACGCTTGGCCGGCAAGTCGGACCAGGCCGTCTATGAACTGCGGCAGGCGATGGGAGGCGGCAAGACGCACAGCATGATCTCGCTGGGCTTGCTCGCCCGCGACCAGGATCTCCGCTGTCGCGTCGTTCCCGACATCGCCGCTCAGGCGACATTCGAGCGGGCGACCGTGGTCGCCGTCAACGGGCGGTGCGGGTTCGAGGAGCGTTTTCTCTGGGGTGAAATCGCAACCCAGATAGGCAAAACTTCCCAGTTTGCCAAGTTTTGGAAGGACGGTGCAAAGGCCCCCGCCGAGAAGGATTGGATTGAGCTAATCGGCGACGAGCCCACCTTGATCCTGCTGGACGAACTGCCGCCGTACTTCGACTACGCCGTCACGCGGCCGGTTGGCGCCGGGACGCTGGCCCAAGTGACCACCTACGCGTTGTCGAATCTGCTCGCCGCAGCCCTGAAACTGAAACGCTGCTGCATTGTGTTGTCGAACTTGTCGGGAAGCTATGAGGGCGCGACACAGCAACTGCGTCAAGCGATCCGCAATTTCCAGCAGGAAGCCAACCGCCAGGCCCGCGCCATCACGCCTGTGGAATTGGCCAGCCAGGAAATCTACGACATTTTGCGCAAACGGCTGTTCAAGAAGCTCCCGCCGCCCCCGGTCATCGATTCCGTGGCGTCGGCCTATGCCGGCGTCATCTCGGAAGCGGTCAAGTCGAAGTCGGTCGCCAAAAGCGCGGAACTGATCTCCGAAGAAATCCACGGCTCCTACCCCTTCCACCCCTCAGTGAAGCACGTCGTCGCCTTGTTCCGCGAGAACGAGAGCTATCGGCAGACGCGCGGGTTGATGCAGTTCGTCTCCAAGATGATCAAGTCAGTCTGGATGCGACCGCACAACGACGTGCATCTGATCGGTTGTCAGCACCTGGATCTGAACGTCCCCGACGTTCGCGAAGAAATCAAACGGATCAGCGACCTCCAGGACGCGATCGCCCACGACATCGCATCCGGGGGTTCCGCAGTGGCCGAGGTTGTCGATGCCAACCTGAACAGCGACGCCGGCACCCAAATCGCCGCCCTGCTGCTGACGGCTTCCCTGTCCGAGGCGGTCGAATCCGTGAAGGGCCTCACCAAGCCGCAATTGCTGGAATGTCTGATCGCCCCCAACCGCAGTGCGATCGAGTTCCAGGAGGCGTTCGAGGCCATGCGGGGCAGCGGTGGCTGTTGGTATCTGCATCGCAAGGAAAACGAAGCCTTCTACTTCTCCAAGATCGAGAACCTCCAGAAGCGCATTGGCAGCCGGGCCGAGAACGCTCCCCAGCCCAAGATCGACGCCGAAATGAAACGCCGTCTGGAGCAGATCTTCCAGCCCGCCAACCGCTTGGCCTACCAAGAAGTCCAGGCCCTCCCCAAGATCGACGAAATCCGGCTCGGCGGTCCGCGCGTCTGCCTGGTCCTCAGCCCGGACAGCAAACGGCCTCCCCAGGAAGCGCAGCGGTTCTGGGAGAGCGTCACTGAAAAGAACAACTTCTGTGTTGTGACCGGCGACGGCTCCAGCCTCGGCAGCCTGGAAGACAAGACCCGGCGAATCTGGGCAATCGCCCGTGTCCGCGAAGAGACCGGCGGGGACAAGTCGCCGCACAAGGACGAGCTGGATGCAGAAGCCGAGCAAGCCGAGTTGGAATTCAACAGCACGGTCGTCAGCCTCTTCAACCGCGTTTACTACCCGGTCAAGGACGGACTGCGTCCCGCCAAACTGGCCATGACCTTCACCGGCAATCGGTTCTTGGCGGAAGAGCAGATCGAAAAGACACTGGCCGACCTGGGCGTCTCCAAATTGGTGACCAGCGTCGAAGCAGAAGCCGAGATGCTCATGACGCGTGCCGAAGAAATGCTCTGGCCCGCCACCGAACGCCGGGCGCCGTGGCGCGATGTGCTCACCCGCGCCCTGGCCAATCCTCGCTGGGTCTGGCTCCCGGCCAAGGGGCTGGAGACCCTCAAGACGCTGGCCATCGGCCAGGGCCGCTGGCAGTGGAGCGAGGATGGCTACATCGAGAAAGGGCCTTTCCCGCCGGCCAAAACGTCGGTGTCGGTTTCCGAACGCGATTACGACGAGGCGACCGGCAAGGCGACGATCGAGGTCACGGCGCGCAACGCCGGCCCGCACGGCCGCGTTCATTTCGCACCGCAGCCCGGCGTTTCGGCTGCCAGTCCCACGGTTCCGGACACGATCTTCGAGACCGCCGACACGGTGCTGTATTTCCGGGCCATCGACCCCGACGGCCAGCATGACACGGGGCACGAGCACCGCTGGCAGAACAAGCTGACGTTGACTCATCAGCCGCGGAACTTGCCAGGAAAACGGCTGGTCGAGTTGACAGTCAAGCCGCGTGGGACCATTCGCTGGAATACCACGGGGGCGAATCCCAAAGAGGGAGCGGTCTACCAAGGCCCCGTGGAATTGCCCGCCGACGGCGAAATCACGATCTTCGCCTGCGCCGAGGACAACGGCGTCTACGCGACCCGAAGCTTCCTGATTCCGCGTCCTGATCGGCCGGACTTCGCACTCGACAAGTCGCGGCCCGCCAAGCTCCACCGCAAGCTGAACTACCGCGGGAACAACGAAGCCTTCACCGCGTTGAACGCCGCCAAGGCCCTGCAAATGGAACTCGGCAACGTCTCCGTCGAGATCGGTGAAGGCGCCCGGAATGTCGTCACCCGCTTTGGCAGCGGCACGGTCATTCCGGCCGAGCAACTCGACCAATTCATCGCCGCCGCCCGGAAAACCATTGGCGACGAAACCGCCGAAGTGAAAATCAGCTTCAGCGACCTCCATTTCCGCAGCGGCCACGACCTGGAGAGCTTCCTGGCCAAACTCGGCATCGAGATCGCTGCCGGGGAGGTGGAGCAATGAGTGCCAAACGGACCGTCGGGTTCGGCTGCCCCAATGAGACCGACCCGCATCATTTCATCGTCGAGATTCCCGCCGGCCGCACCGGCGACGTGGAGATCACCGAGCATTTTGGAATCAAGGCGGGCATCAACGGCCTGCCGGAGACGGCCGAGCGCTGCCGGCTGCCGCGCGCGGCTTGGACGGCGATTGCCGAGGACGTCAAGCGGGAATTCAACGAGCGGCTCAAGGCCAAGTCGCTGGCCACCAGCCGCTGGACGGTCGGTCCCAACAAGGTCGAACGGCTGCTGGGCAAGGAATTGCTGGTGTTGGCGTGGGCGGTCGAAGACGCCGATCCAGCCTTGATTCCCAACGCGATTCGGAATTGGATCGGGCTGCGCCCGGAGGAACGCTGGTGGCTGTACACCATGACCGCTGCGGCGACCGGCGGCGCCGACGACGGCGGGATCGGTTGGCGCAAGGCCCTGCAGCACGCGCTGACAGAAAACCCCTTGCCCGAACCGCTCGTCAATCCTCCGCACTTCCCCCGCAAGACCGGCCGCCGGACGCGGCGAGACCGCGACGGCCAACCGCGTCTGCCCGGCTTCGACGATGAAGATTCCCCGTTCGCCAGCCAGTCACCCACGGCTACCACGAATCCAGTCAAGGACGAGAAATGAACACCGTGACGCCGTTTGCGTTGCAGGACGCGCCCAGTTTGATCGAACGGCTCTTGCCAGCGCAAAAAATCTCGGCCGAGGCACAGAAGGAACGCAAGTCGGTCCATGGCCAGACGCTCACCGCGTTGGGCTCGTATTGGAAGGGCCGCAAGCCGCTGATTCTGGCCAAGGCCTGCGTGTTGGGCGCCCTTCTGCCCGCCACGGACGATCCCGAAAGAGACCTGGAGACCTTCGAGAAGCTCATGGCGATCGACGACGAGGCGTTCGTCCGCCGCGAGCCGTCGCTGAAAGCCGCCGACGTGGCCCGGAGCGCGCTGGACGCGGGGGCCATTGGCGAAGATGACCTGCGCGACTACTTCGCCATCGTCGGCCAGACGGACGAGGACCTGGAGGCACTATCCGAGGCGGAGCAGGTCCAGGCGTTTCGTGCGGCCACCGACGCCAGACGGTTGCGTTGGCGCCGGGACGTGAGTGAGGACCAGCGGGATCGTCTGATGGCGGCAGCCCTGGGAACCTTCGACTACCTTGAAAAGCTTGATGTCACCAAACGGCCCGAACAATGTGCTGACGAGACGCTGTACGGCCCGATCTGGGAAGCAGCCAACGCCCACCTGCACACTTCGGCCCGCAATTTCCCCGAATTGGTCGAACAGTTGGGCATCATGCGATTCGGACGTCGGCCCGTCGTCGGTGACACCTTTTGCGGCGGCGGCTCGATTCCGTTCGAGGCGGCACGCTTGGGCTGCGACGTGTTCGCCTCGGACCTGAATCCGATCGCCTGCCTGCTGACCTGGGGCGCACTGCATATCGTGGGCGGCGATGCCAAGACTCGCAAGCGGATCACCAAAGCGCAGGCGTCGATCGTAGAAGCCGTGGACCGGGAACTGGCGGAATTGGGAATCGAACACGACGAACACGGCAACCGCGCCAAAGCCTACTTGTGGTGTCTGGAAACCCGCTGTCCCCAGACGGGCTGGATGGTCCCGCTGGCCACGACGTGGATCATCAGCAAGAACTACCGGACGTGCGCGCGGCTGGTCCCCGACCATGCCGGCAAGCGATTCGACATCGAGATCGTCCGGGACGCGAGCGCCGAGGACTTGAAAGCCGCCGCAGTCGGCACGGTGGTGGACAACGAACTGGTGTACGAATTCGACGGCGAAACCTACCGCACGCCGATTCCGACCCTCCGCGGCGACTACCGGCTGCCGGATGGAACCTCCGGCAATCGGCTGCGCCGCTGGGAGAAAGGGGACATCGTCCCGCGGCCCGACGACGTGTTCCAGGAACGGCTGTACTGCATCCAGTGGATCACCAAGGAAACGCTCGACAAGTTCCATCCGAAGTTCTTCTTTGCCGCCCCGACGAAAGCCGACTTCGAGCGTGAGCGAAAGGTCGAGGCCATTGTTCGCGAGAATCTGGCCCAATGGCAGGCTCAGGGATACGTACCGGACATGGAGATCGAGCTGGGGGATGAGACCACAAGATTGCAGCGCGAACGCGGTTGGACCCATTGGCACCACCTGTTCCTGCCCCGTCACCTCTTCATTGGTGCCGTCGTGGGCAGAAACCAACGTAGAATAAACAACCCCTTGGAGGCGACGGGTGCGGCGATGGGGCTTTGCCGGACACTGGCTTGGATGTCAAAGCTGACTCGCTGGAACGTTGGTTTCGCTGGCCGTCCCGGAGTCGCCCCGTCGGCGGACACGGTGAAAGACGTTTTCTACAATCAAGCATTCAATACGTTCTATAACTTTGGGTCTCGCTCATTTCATAGCCTCAGGGAAGCTGCGGAGTTCGACGTACGGCACGATCCCGTTAAGATCAATGCCGCCATCTCCGCAATTGCCGCTGACAGGGTGGACGGCACGTGCGATGCGTTCATCACCGACCCCCCGTACGCCGACGCGGTCAACTACCACGAGATCACCGAGTACTTCATCGCTTGGTTGCGCCGCAATCCGCCGATGCCGGACTGGATCTGGGACAGTCGGCGGGCGCTGGCGATTCGGGGCAGCGACGAGGACTTTCGACGGGGCATGATTGACGCGTACCGGGCGATGGCCCAGCACATGCCCGACAACGGCCTGCAGATTGTGATGTTCACGCACCAGGACGCCAGTGTCTGGGCCGACATGGCGGCGATCGTGTGGGGTGCCGGTCTGCAGGTCACCGCCGCCTGGTACATTGCCACGGAGACGACTTCGGAACTGAAAAAGGGCGGCTACGTCCAGGGCACGGTCCTGCTCGTCCTGCGGAAGCGCCGCGGCAGCGAATCGGTCTATCGCGATGAACTGGTGCAGGAGGTCCGCGACGAGGTGGCTCGCCAGATCGACGTGATGGTCGGCCTGAACCAGGCGACTCGCGGCCACGGCCGCGCCGAGAACCTGTTCGAAGACGCCGACCTGCAGATGGCCGGTTACGCGGCGGCGTTGCGGGTCCTGACCGGCTACACGCGGATCGACGGCCGGGACATGACGGCCGAGGCGCTGCGACCGCGGCAGAAGGGCGAGATCAGCTTGGTCAACGAGATCATCGACTTTGCCGTGCAGGTCGCCAACGACCACCTGGTGCCGGAAGGCTTGCCCGGCGAAACGTGGGAACGGCTGCAGGGTTCGGAGCGGTTCTACCTCAAGATGCTCGCGTTGGAGGCCGGCGGCGTGAAGAAACTGGACAACTACCAGAACTTCGCCAAGGCCTTCCGCGTCCCCAATTACACGGCGTTGATGGGTTCGCTGAAGCCGAACGCGGCGCGGCTGAAGACGGCCGGCGAGTTTCGCAAGAGCGAATTCGAAGGCGACTTCGGGCAGTCCCTCGTCCGCGCCGTGCTGTTCGCGCTGTACGAACTGGAGAAGGAACTGGACATCGACGAAGTCATGGGGCACTTGCGCGACCTGGTGCCGGGTTACCACACCCGCCGGGCAGACTTGTTGGCGATCACGCGCTACATCGCCGCCCAATGCGAACAGACCATTCCGCCCCAGGCCCAGGCCGCCCGGATCCTGCTGACTCGAATTCAAAACGAAAGGCTCGGCGGGTAGCCGTGACGGGGTGCTCCCATGCCCGACTCCGATCCAGCTCATCCGCTGCTCCGCCGCTTTTCCTCGCGGCTGGGACGATTGTCGCACGTGTTTCTGAAGGACCGTCTGCAGCAGGCACGCGAGTATCGCCGCATCGCCGGGTACTTTCGTTCTTCCATATTTGAACTGGTGGACGAAGACCTCGCGAACATCGAACGGATGCAGATCGTCTGTAACAGCGATCTCGATCCCCAGGACATCCAAGCCTCACGGGCGGCGCGGGAAGCCATCCTCAAGGAGAAGTGGAACGAACACGCCGACGACATCGACAGCTTGCGGCATCGGCCCCGCTACCAGCGGCTGTACGAACTGCTGAAGAGCGGTCGTGTTGAGGTTCGTGTTGTATCATCGGCCCATGCGCCGTTTCTGCACGGCAAGGCGGGTGTGATCGTCTGCCGGGATGGCACATCGTCGGCTTTCCTTGGCAGCATGAACGAGACTCGCGAGGGCTGGCAGGATCACTACGAACTGGTCTGGGAGGACGCATCTGCGGAGGGTGTGGCCTGGGTCGAAGCCGAATTCCGCTACTTATGGGAGCGGGGCGTTCCCTTGCCCGATGCGATTGTCGAGGAAGTCGGCCGCTGTGCTCGCAAGCGACAGGTCGGACTGGACGACCTGCCACCGGACGTCGTCGCGCCGGCAGCGCTCGTTGAGGCGCCTCTGTACCGACGGGGCGAATCCCTGCAACCTTGGCAGCGGGCGTTCGTCGGGCTGTTCCTGGAACATCGCCAGACGTACGGCCGGGTTCGCCTGCTGTTGGCCGACGAAGTGGGACTCGGCAAGACTTTGTCGATGGCCACCAGCGCGATGGTTGCCTGCCTGTTGGACGATGGTCCCGCGCTGATCCTTTGTCCGGCAACGCTCCAGCAGCAGTGGCAGGTAGAGCTGAAAGACAAGCTGGGCATCCCGTCCGCGATCTGGCTTTCCAATCGCAAGGATTGGCTGGACCACAACGGCAATGTCATCAAGACGCGAACACCCGAGGGGATTGGCCGCTGTCCCTACCGGATCGGCATCGTTTCCACCGGCCTGATCTTTCAGCAGACGCCGGAGACCCAAGCCCTGTTGCAGCGGAGTTTTGGCACCCTGGTGTTGGACGAGGCCCACCGCGCTCGCAAAGCACGCGGATTCGGCGGTCGGCCGCCCGAGCCGAATAACCTGCACCGGTTCATGGTCGAGGCCGCTCGCCGCGCCCAACACGTGCTGCTGGGGACCGCCACGCCGATCCAGACGGATGTCGAGGAACTTTGGGATCTGCTGGAGATTCTGAACCAAGGCGCTGACCACGTGGTCGGTCGCTACGCCAGCAGGTGGCGTCAATGCGCATCGGCATTGCCGGTGCTGACGGGCGAAATGTGCGTCACGCACGAGCAGGAGGCATGGACCCTGGTCCGCAATCCACTGCCACCTCGATCCGAGGCGGCGCTGTTCGATTTTGTCCGCAGCGATTTGGAGATTTCCGACCGGGCGTTCTATACCGACCGTCCCGTCACCGACCTGGCGGACTTCACGCGTGCCGAGCTGGCCGACAAACTCGCGGAGACCGCAGGCGGACTCGGCTTCTTTCAGCGGCACAATCCCATTGTACGGCACACCGTCGTGCGAAAGCGGTCGGCGCTGGAGAATCGGGGGCTTCTGGACCGGATCGCCGTGGACGTGTGGCCGTCCGCGAGCGAGCCCTTGCCGATCTTCCGCCATAGCTCGCTGCTCACCTCGTCCGACTTCGACGCCGCCTATCAAGCCGCACTGAGCTTTACGGACGCCTTGGCAAAACGCGTACGTTCCACGGGGTTCATGAAGACCATGTTCCTGCAACGCATCTGTTCCAGTTTCGCCAGCGGTTTGGCGACGGCTCGGATGTTGCTGCAAAAGCGGCAGGCCATGGATGACGAGGAGGACGCGCTGCTTGTTCAGCAAACCGCGGGATTCGAAGACGAAGAGCGATGCTGCCTGGAACGCATCATCCAGTTCCTGGAACGTAAGCCGACGGACCCCAAGCTCGACGCCGTGCTGCACTTCCTGGCCGAACGCGGCTGGCTGCAACTCGGTTGCATCATCTTCAGCCAGTACTACGCCACGGCGGCGTGGGTGGCCAGGAGCCTAACCGAGCGGCTGCCTGCCGAGAGCGTGGCCGTATACGCCGGTGCCGGGAAGTCGGGCCTGTATCTGGCCGGCGAGTGGCGGAGCGTGGAACGCGAAGAGATCAAGCGCGGGGTCCGTGACCGGTGGATTCGCCTGGTCGTGGCGACAGACGCAGCCTGCGAAGGCCTGAATCTCCAGACCTTGGGGACGTTGATCAACGTCGATCTGCCCTGGAACCCCTCACGATTGGAGCAGCGGATCGGACGAATCAAGCGTATCGGCCAGACGCGCGACCGGGTGGACATGCTCAATCTCGTCTACCACGACACCATCGACCAGGAAGTGTACGCGGCCCTGTCGCGGCGCATGCGAGATCGGTACAACCTGTTCGGCTCGCTGCCGGACACGATCGAAGACGAGTGGATCGACGCCCTGGAGCGTATCGAGGAATACCTGTCCCAGTTCACGGAGCGAAACAGGCGAGCCACGGCGTTCGACTTGCGGTACGACTCGACCATCGACCCGAAGGGGCCCGGTTGGGAATTGTGCGAAACAGTACTTGCTCGCCGCGACGTGATCGAGAAACTGTCCGAAGGATGGTAAGTATGCGTCGATCCGGGGGCGCACCCGGACGAAGAATTTGCGGGGTTCTCGCTGAATTGCGTTAGTTGATGAAACAAGGTACAAAGCCAAGGGGATCCGACTCCTGCCAGTTGCTCTTTTTGGGGAGCCAAATCCGTGCCCGTGTTCAAGAAACCACCCGTCGTCGAAGTCTGGATCGCGTTCGACTTCGATCCCAACGAGAACAAACGCGAATGGGATTTGGAGCTGGTACAGCAGTACGTCCAGCAGTACGCAAGCGACCTGCCCAAATTGGAGGCGATGCACGAAAAGAAAATCGAGTTTCGCGAAACGTCGCCCACGGAACTGCCGAAAGTCGTCAGGCATACGGTGGCGCTCAAGCAAGTTCGGATTTCTGACAACGCCCAGTCGCGGTTCCTTCAAGTCGCCGACGACCACATCGCGTATCACGTCCTCAAATCGACCGCAGGCTATCCGGGCTACTCGACTGTCCGCGACGAAACTGCCGGCAAACTCAGGGACTACATCGAACTGTTCCAGCCCGCGAGGGTCCGCAGCGCCGCCATTCACTACGTGGACATCGTCGACATCCCACGGCCACCGGACGGGAAAATCGACATGGCCGACTACTTCATCGGCTCGGCCGACCTCCCGGAAAACCCGTTCGGCGCCATCGCAAATCTGTCCATTCAGTTCCTCGTCCAGTGCCCAGTTGACGAAGGACCCTTGTTTCTCCAACTGCAGTCGCTGCCGGCGCCACCGGAAAGCAATGTCATTCGTTTTCGCTTGGACTGGCACAAGCACGCGGTCAACGTGAATACACTGGATTTGACGCAAGTCTTTGCTAGGCTGAATGTTGCGCACGACTACATGAGGCAGTGCTTCTGCGCCAGCCTTACGCCACGCACCCTTGCACTTTTCGAGCCCATCGACAACGATTAGGTTATGCCTTTTATCGCCGTTGCCGACAATCCGGTGTGTACGATCAGTGTGATGTCCTTCCTTTCGGACGGTGTGCAGGCTATGCGCTTAGTGGACTTCGCTGACAGCGACGTGATCCGGTCCACCATCGACGAAATCCGCGTCGGATTCGTTTCCTATCCGCTCCGCCGCAGCCTGCAGGCGACATACATCCCTGGGCAAGGCGACTTCCTGGTTGACGGTTTCAGCCCGGCGTTCATCGGCCACGGCGAAACACAAGGCGAGGCGCATCTGGACTGGACGAATGCCGTCCATGCTGCGTTTCAGGAACTGCTGCACAAGCGACCATTTGAGATGACCGACCAAGATCGCCGGAAGTGGAACGTGCTTTCTGAGCAAATCGACGTTACGGCTTACCGCAACCGAATGCCGATTTCGATCAGGCAGTTCGGACGTGTCTCGAAAGCGAGACCGTATCCCCAGGAGATCACTTGGGAAGACGGTTCCAAGGACAAGATACAACTCAACATGGTTGGCTCGCCGGATTTCGTCACTTACAAGCCGGGCCAGCCGCTCGAAGCGCTCGTCGAGCGAGATCCCTTGACCTTCCAGATGCTACGAATTGTCCACGTGGAACGTCGCCGGCGTCCGTCGCGACTGCCCGCCGACCAAGAGCAAGCGATCCTGGAAACCATCGGCTCCGCGAGTCAGCTTGAGGAGGTTTCCTGGGATTAAGGCGACGGTGGGCGCACATCATGGAAGTCTATTTCCTGGACGTGGGGCAGGGCACGTGCCAGATTCTCCTATTGGGCGAGCGGCGAGCCATCGTCGTTGACTGCGGCGTGCAAAGCGATCGGCTGGCAGTTCAATTCCTGAAACGGTACGGGGTCGAACACATAAGCCGCCTGATCGTGTCGCACAGCCACGGCGACCACGTCGGTGGCGCGACCAACATTCTTGGCGAGTATCAGGACCGGATCGAGCGTATCTGCTTCGTCCAGGATAACCTTTTCTTGGAAAGCCGTTTCTGGGGACGAATCAGCGAGCTGCTTAAGGAAGGCGCGCTGGCCAAAGAACAGCTCGTCAGGTTGGAACGCGCCAACCGCCCCCAACTCGTCTGGAGCGACTCAGCCACGGAAGCCAGGCTGTGCACCTATTCCCCCACCGCGGCGGAGAATCTGCTGGCGCAAGAAGCCCTGCAGCAAAACCCCACCAGCGCTGTGCTGTTCTTCGACTGCGGGAAGAACCGACTGATCTTCGCCGCCGACTCGGAGGTGGGGCAGTGGCGGCACATTCGCGAGCGATCTGGGCACACCTTCCGATGCAACGTCTTGGCCGTGCCGCATCATGCCGGCGCCATGCACGATTCGGCAGACGAACTGAAATGGGTGTACGCCGAAGCCATTCGGCCTGAAGTCGCCGTGATCTCCGTCGGCACGAACAACACGCACGGCCATCCTCGAAATGACGTGATCGAAGCGCTGAAGGCTGCCGGAGCGACCATCATTTGTACTCAGATTACTCGAAAATGTTGTACTGAACTGGAACGGCTGCGGCCCAGTGTCCTGCGACCAATCAACCTCTTGGGACGCTCGTCGCCAAAGCGGGACGTCACACGCGGTGGCAACAGTCGTAACCTCGCTTGCGCCGGCACCGTGCTCGTCCACGTGACCCCGACCACGCTGACGATCGACCGTATCGACGACCACCAGACTGCGGTGGATCAACTGGCCGACACGTCCTACGGCCACCCGCTTTGCAGGTGGACGGGGCCAGGCTACGCCTTTCGTTCCGGTCAATCGGCGGCGAACCAACAGACCGAGCTGAATGTCAATGGGGAATGGTGAACCTAACCGCGGATCTGGTACTACGGCCGACCTTAAGGCGGCCAAGACGCGGCTCATGTGCTTCCGGGCGACGCACGCCATGCACCAAGGCGCCGCATATTTGGTCTGCGGGATGACACTCGCCGGACTTCTGGTTGCCTGACGATTCGTCGCGTTGAGTCTCATGGATTGGGTGTGGACTATGGCTGCCGCGATGTTCTTTGGCGTTCCCTCGCTTTGGATTGTGGCTGCGATCGCGGGTTGGCTGGTGAAACCGACTCGTCAGCAGTTGGATCTCCTCGCTGCTGAATCCCGGAGGATTCAGAGAGGATGATCGCGATAGTAGCGAGCCCCTTGCAGGGCTAATTTGCCTGCCCTTCCTGCGGCCGCCCACCCGACATGCAGGTCTTAGGATCTCAACGCGACCTTCGTCCCTCTGCACTGATCGCGGTTGCCCCGCGTGGTCGCTTCTCCAGTCTGGGACGCCCCGGCTCCCGCCGACCGCATTCATCATCGCGTCGCTGATGGCGGCCACGGCTTGACCGCTCCCCCCCCGCGCCAAGGCAAGGCCGTGCCAGGCTCCGCCTGATCACTTGCCTTGCTTCGCTTCCCCCGCCGGCGGCCAAGCTGCAGCCGGCGTCCGTCGCTTTCCGCTCGTGCGGGCCCAAACGCTGGGCGAAGGCCCGCCCGAGCGGAAAGCGAAGTCGGGCGACCGGTAACGCGATGATGAACGCGGTCCGGCAGTCATGCCGGGCCCACAACATGGATGGAGGAAGCATGACAACAACACCGAAACTCATCGAACTACTGGACGGCAGAATCCTCGTGGACGTGAGCCCATTCGCACAAGAAGCACGCATCCCTTGCGCCGTGGCATTGACCCGAGCTGTCTGGCAGACGTGCGTTTCCGCACCATCGAGGAACTCCGACCGTGACGAGAACGCGTGGCTGCGAGACATCCTTGGGTCCCTGGCGTTGGCCATGCCGACATGGGCCGTGCCGGAGCCGTCGTTCTACTTTGGTGTGATTCTCCCGGACGAGGCGGGCATGCCGACCGTTCCCGTGCGCCTGAAGGAGGTCTACCGGCCAAACGAGTTGGGGCAACCCACGATCAC
>Ga0302240_1002088_pt1 | contig 14198 bp, 12 predicted proteins | sample AAG_UR_His_MG_FD_193538 | JGI IMG/M metagenome (GOLD analysis project Ga0302240, IMG submission 193538) | Enriched activated sludge microbial communities from anaerobic digester in WTTP, New Holstein, Wisconsin, United States - AAG_UR_His | ecosystem: Engineered > Bioreactor > Anaerobic >... | reverse complement strand
ATATTGATAAATTACTTATGGATAAATTACCTGCTCATTTGAATGGTAGTCAAAAGAAATATAAAATTAATAATTTGCTCAACGAGATGGCGAATAAAAGAGGAGTTATTAAGAATAAAGGTTCCAGAGCCAGACCTGTATGGGTATCAGTGGAAAATGATTAATAATGCTTTAATAATTTTTAAATTTTTAGATTAATTTATTAAAGACTGTTATCTAAAATTTAATAAAAGCAATACTTTGTCTTTAATATTTTATTAAAGCTTTATTAAAGAAGAGGAAAAGCAGGGAAAAGACAGAGCGAAATATAGAGTACTAATAAAATATCGTTCCGAAAGATTAACTCATGATTTTGGAATTGGTCAGACGTGTCTGACCAGTTGAACAGGTTGAAGGAAAAGCTTGAAGAGGCGAAAGAGATTTTTCCCGTCATGGCATGGTAGAACTGTGATGCCAGGTTTTCATGCTCTTCGTCGGCACTTCTGGCAAAAAAGGGAAGGATATGGAAATTTTTCTGGATTATGTGCCGGGGTGTGAGAAGGAAGAGTTTACTTGATGGAAGACGGGGATGGGATGAAATTTTGATGCCAGCGAATTAAGTCTGGAAAATAAGGAGTGATAAAAAATGATTGATATAGAATATTCTTTAATAATAGAAGCCACAAAAGAACCGGATTATTTCGGTTTTTATTCTACTGAATTAAAAGGATTTACAGGAATAGGTCATTCTATTGAGGATTGTATTTATAAAGCAAAATGTGGAATGAAAGAACATATAAGTTTATTGAAAGAAAGAGGTTTACCTGTACCTCTTAAAAATTCCGAACCAAAAATTATTATTCAGAATCAAAAGGAATTAAAAATAGCTGTATAGTTAAGAGGATTGTGAGATTTAAATGAAATTTTATGATAAAATTATAAGGGATAAGATACCGGAAATTATTGAAAAAGATGGAAAAACTTTTGAAGTGCAAACAGTTAGTAATGATACTGCATTGCAATATTTAAAAGATAAATTGAAAGAAGAATTTGATGAATTCTATGAAAGTGATAATATTGAAGAACTATCTGATATAATGGAAGTAATAGATGCTATTGCAGAGAAAAAAGGAATTAGTTTTAATAAGCTGTTACAAATAAAAGAGGAAAAAAGAAAAAAACGCGGTGGATTTGAGAAAAACCTTATATTAATAAAAGTATATTAGAAAAAGGAATTACGTTGAAATATCTATCTTCTTATAAACATAATGATTTTAATCAGAACTGTATCACCGGCGACTCTGATCACCTGTATGATAGGCTTAAAGAGTCTATATTAAAAGCAAGAAAAATTGATATAATAGTTGCTTTCCTTATGGAATCAGGTGTCAGATTACTGGAGAAAGATTTAAAATCCGCTTCAGAAAGAGGGGCTTTAATAAGAGTTTTATGTGGCAATTATCTGAACATAACTCAACCTCAGGCTCTTTATCTTCTTAAAAGTACCCTGGAAGACAGGGTAGACCTGCGTTTTTATAGTATCCCGAACAAATCCTTTCATGCTAAATCCTACATATTTGAATATGATAATGATTATGGTGATATATTTGTTGGTTCTTCAAATATATCACGTTCTGCCCTTACCGATGGTATAGAATGGAATTACAGAATAAATTCACTGAAAAATACTGAAGACTATCGGCATTTCAGGAACGTATTTGAAGATCTTTTTCTTAATTATTCTATAATTGTCGATGACAACGAAATGAGAAGATATTCCAGAAGCTGGAGAAAACCAAAATTCTTTGAAGCTCTGGAAAGGCTGGAAGACACAAGTCCAGATGATGATAGAGAAGATCTTCTTAAGGTTGCAGAAGATAAAGAAAAATATCATCCTGTTTCCGCACAATATGAAGATACAGGCAAGATTATTAAATTCCCCAGACCTTTAGGGCCTCAGATAGAAGCTCTTTATGAATTGAACAAATCAAGGCTTGAAGGCTGGGATAAAGGAATTGTTGTAGCTGCCTGCGGAATAGGAAAGACTTTTCTGGCAACCTTTGATTCGGAAAATTTCAATAAGGTTATTTTCATAGCTCATAGAGAAGAAATATTATCCCAGGCAGAACAGACTTTTAAATGTGTAAAACCTGAAATTAAGACCGGTTTTTTCAGTGGTATTAAAAAAGAAAGTAATTGTGATATATTATTTGCCACTGTTCAAACAATTGGCCGCCACGAATATTTAAATGAGAATTTTTTTAAAAAAGATGAATTTGATTATATTGTTGTTGATGAATTCCATCATGCTGTTGCAGGTAACTATAGAAATATTATAAATTATTTTAAGCCAAAATTTTTGTTAGGACTTACAGCCACTCCTGAAAGACTTGACGGCCAGGATATATTTGCCTTGTGTGATTATAATCTGGTTTATGAGATCAGATTAAAAGAAGCTATAAATAAAGGTTTTCTTGTTCCTTTCAGATATTATGGCATTTATGATGAAAGTAATTATAATACTGTTGATTGTAAAAATGGCAGATATGATGAAGAACAATTAGAAGAATTATTAAGTATAAATAAACGTGCGGAACTGATTTTACAGCATTATTGTAAATATAATAGTTCAAGGGCTCTTGGATTCTGTGTCAGTAGAAATCATGCTATGTATATGGCTAAATATTTCTTTCTGAATGGTATAAAATCCTGTGCTGTAATAAGCGGTAATGTAAATAAAAATAATCACCGAACAGAAATGGATGATTCCACTTATATAATGGACAGAAAAATAGCTATAGAAAAACTTAAAAATTCAGAAATTAAAGTTATATTTTCTGTAGATATGTTTAATGAAGGACTTGATGTACCTGAAGTAGACATGGTTATGTTTCTCAGACCTACGGAATCTCCAACTGTATTCCTTCAACAGCTTGGAAGAGGATTGAGAAAAAGAACAGGAAAAAACTACGTTAATATACTTGATTTTATAGGAAATTATAAAAGAGCAAATCTTATTCCATTTCTTCTAAGTGGAGATGTGCAACATATTAGCAGAAGAGCCCAGGAAGCAAAACTTCCGCCTGAAGATGAATATCCTGATGATTGTATTGTGAATTTTGATTTCAAGCTTGTTGACCTGTTTAAAGATATGGCAGAGAAACAAAAAGGTATTTTTGAAAAAGTAAAAGATGAATATTTCAGGTTAAAAGAAGATTTAGGATTAAGACCGATGAGACTCCAGATGTACACTTATATAGATGAATACCTTTACAGTATAATACGTACCAAAAAAGACTTAAATATCTTCAGAGATTATTTTTCGTTTCTTAAAAAAGTTAATGAATTAACAGAAGAGGAAAATGAACTAATTGGAACAAAAGCCCATGATTTTCTTCTGGAGATAGAAAAAACAGGTATGACTAAAACATATAAAATGCCTGTTTTACTTGCTTTCTATAATAATGGAAATATAAAGATGTCTATCAATGATGAAGACTTATATGAAAGTTTTAAAAACTTTTATTCACATGGATCGAATTATGTAGATCTTCTGAGACACCCAGGTAGCAGTAATTACAAAAACTGGACAAAAAAAGATTATGTAAGTGTAGCCAGAAAAAATCCTGTGCATTTTTTACTACAATCTTCGCCGGAATTTTTCTATACAGATGGAGAAAAATTCTGCCTTACAAATTCATTGGAAAAATATATAGATAAACCTGCTTTTATTTTACATTTTAAAGATGCTATAGATTATAGAACAAGAAGTTTTTATAAAGAAAGACTTGAGAAGAAATTGTTAGAGTTTGAAAAGTAATAATCTGAAAATAACTCGACTTTGTCACATCTCGAAAAAAAATAACTCGACTTTGTCACATCTCGAAAAACGTAGTATTTAAGCTACTAAAAGTTATATATCTAAATACTCTGATTTTTATGAACGTTTGATTGTCATATATCTAAAATTCTAATATGAAAATGTCAGGATAAAATTCTTACGGAAAAATTAAAATTATACTAAAAATGCTTCTTGTTCCAATCTGGCTTTTTCTTGAACCATAAGTTCAATTACATTATGAAATTCTCTAAACTCTTCTTTTTTTAACATTTCCTTCAGGCTACAGCCATAATTTTTATCAAAAGTCATCCAGTAATTCCTTTTTGAAATAAATGCTTCTCTATCCATTAAATAAGGCTTTAACTCTCCTATTATATTGCTTTTAAGCCTGGTGAACATTTTAAAGCCTCCTGCATCTATATCTCCCCAGTGATAGAATTCTACATTTTGTCCGGCACATGCATCATAAATTTTCTTGAAAAACAATCCTTTGAGCGGGCTATAGAAGCCTCCATGAAATATGACCAGTTCATTTTTTTCTCTTTTTTTAAGGATATAATCAATATAATTTGCTTTATTTTCTATAAATAATATTCTGTCTGTAGAAGTTACTTCAATAAGTTCAAGCTCTCTCGCCGTAGGAGAATTAATGGTAATCCCTTTTTTGAAGAGAGAAAAATTTATCTGACGGCCTTCAATAATACCTGTAACATTTCCACAGAAATCAATTTGTTCCGGCGCTTTTACAATATTAATTTGAGCCAGTATTTCTTCATCTGTATATCCTTCTGCATCTTCACTTGAAAAGTATTTTTTTATTATATCAATCAATCTTTTTTTTAAATTTTTTTCGAAGAATTTTGAATCGTTAAAACATTTGAGACTGAACACTCTTTCAAGATATTCTTCATCACCTTTATTATCAATTACTTTCAGAGAAACAAGTAAAGCTTTTATTATTTCCAGGTCATCAGGTAAAAAGGGAGTTATACTTCTTTTTGACTCTATAGAAAGTTCTGTATCTTCAAGAAATTTTCTGATCCACAATTCTGATATATTTTCTCTGGCTTCTTTTAACATTATAATTACATTATTTACTTTGGTTTTTTTAGGAACTCTCTCTGTATCTTTATATATTTCATCTATTCTGTCGATTACAGGCCATATTTTATCGATAATATTATTCTCTTCATGTTTTAACCATTCATATTCGATAAAACCATTTCTGTAAAGTTCGTCAATGACAGAATTAATATGCTCTTTTACTTCTGTATTTTCAATATCATATTCGGGAAATTCTGAAGAGTTGAGTTTAAGTAATATTCTTCTGTTTAATTTGTTTTTATCCAGATAGAATTTACTCTTTTCGTATTTATCCAGGAGCCTGGTCAGAATAAGATTTTTATAATTCATATTCATTGTCTCCAGTAATTTTCTTATCAAAAACCTTTACAGAAGCACTGTCTCTGCCTTTTATAACACATAGAGTCCTGTCAACGAGTGGTGTTATATCGGGAAGTTTCTCAGGCGGAGCAGATAATATTGCCTGCAGTTTGAATCTCCTCAGGAGTTTTACACTTTCCTGTATTCTTTCACTATCCATCTTACTGAAGGCTTCGTCAAAAATAATCAAACGCATTCTGTTTACTGTATCTCCTCTGTCATTGATCCTGTATAACTGGGCAAAAGATGCCAGAACAGAAATGTAAAAAGGTGTTTGAGTTTCTCCTCCTGATTTCTTATTTAAAGTTTTTGAAAGACGCTGAACCCGATCTTCAGCATCTTTTACTGTAAGGTCAAAACTCAGGTATGTCCTGTAATCGGTAAATTTCTTAATATTTCTTTCAAGCTCTGCTCTCTCATCGGCATTTAACTCTATGTTAACATCTATTATCTGTTTAAATAATTCATCAATAGAATCCTTATATTTTGACTGGAATATGTGAGAACTTAATTGAAAACCTTCCAGAAGCATTTCATCTGTGATCATATTATAGTAATTCCTGTACTCAGACTTTGGTTTTACAGTAAAGCGATAGATGTCACTTCCGAAACAGCTTTCCTTTAAAGCAGAGTTTAACTCCTCTATCTGTGTTTGAATAGTGTCAATATTTGATTTAATCTTCGCCAGAAAATCTTCTTTGAAAAGTTCAAGGGCTTTTTCTTTTGCGTCTTCAATCTGTTTCTTATATTCAGGCAGTTTTATATTCTTTATCTGGTTAAGTTCTTTATCATAAGGTATATTATTATCTGTTAAATTGATGTCATAAGGCATTTTATAATCTCTATTATAGTCTGAGCGGACCTGGACCAGATCATTTCTTTTAAGCTCTACCTGACTTCTGGTCCTTGCCAGGGCACTATTAAAATTACTGTGAACTTCAGAAGCAGAACTTCTCATTTCCAGTTCTTTCTTAAATCTTGGTTCTCCTGTATTTTCTACCCATCCATCAGAGAAATCATTCTTAATAACAGAGATAATTTCTTCTATCTTTTTTCTTTCTTCAGGAATTTTTTCATTATTTATATTTTCATTTGCCTTTTTAAATTTTCCTGTTTCTTCACTTACTTCATGCTTTCTTTTATCGAGTTTTTTTATTTCTTCTTCAATCTCTGTTATATCTTCATCGATTTTTTCTAACCAGGTGAGATCAATTCCTTCAATTTCTCCTGATATTAATTGAAGTTTTTTCTCAAATTCCGGTATAAGGCAGGCTTCTTCTATTACATTTAAGATATTTTCAATTTCATTTAAATTTATAATTTCCATTTTATAGATACTTTTGACAAACTCAATAGTTTTATTATATTCCGGTAGTTTTTCTTTATCCTTACAGAGTTCATCTTCTCTGACTCTGATCTGTTCCTCTATGGATTTTCGCCCTATATATGGATATTTCCATTCATCCGTTTTTAACTGTGTCAGAGTATAATCCTGATATAATATACAACTGTCTGTTATGGAGGATTGGTGTTTTCTGAGTTCATCAGACGTTTTACATTTTATAAGACTTCCTGTGAGATAGTCGATAAACAATGTTGCATATTTATTTTCTGAAAGTAATTCTTCAGCCAGACTTTCCGGTTCTCTGACATGATCAATAGAGTTTAACTTTTCTGTATCTATGAGCCCTGTTATTTGAAAATTCCCGGTATGGTAAACAGTCATAGCATCTTTAAAATATTCAGGTTCAACAAAGAAATAGAATTTCTCTTTATATAAATATGCTTCTATGGCATTTCTCCATTGACTTTCTTTTATTTCCAGTAAATCTGCCAGTATATATACATCAATAGTTCTGCCGTATTTTTCTGTCAGTTCTTTTGAAATGATTTGCCTGAGTTCTAAAAGTTTTCTCTCATAGGGCTTGACACCTTTCTTAAGATTATTAATTTCTACCTGTAAATTTACAATTTTTTTATCTAATTCTTTATAAATCTTTGATAAGGAATGTTCAATATGGGAAGCTTCTTTTTTAAAATCTTCTAGAGTATTTCTTATATTCATAAATAGATTATTATCCATATTGCAGAAATTACTTATATCAACCTGCAAAAGAGTTTCAGAACAGCTTAAAGCTTTATCTGCCAGTTCATAAAAATTCGCCAGGTCTTCTTTATATAGTTCTGCCAGGAAATAGTAATCTCTATCTCCATTTTCTGCTTTACAGATTTTATTTATATATTTCTTCCAGTTATTACCGTAATCTTTCATCTTTCCCAGAGCTTTATTCAGATTGTTCTTTAAATTACGAAGGTCTTTCTCAATATCTTTTTTCTGTTTTTCAAGTTCTTTTATTTTACTGTATATATCAGAATTTATCTTGTCTGCCATAAGTTCTTTTATTTTTTTTCCGAATTCATTGATTTTAAAAGAGTGTTCTTCCTGAGTTTTTGTAAGATTGGTAATTTGTTCATTGTTAAAGATGAATTCCTCTTTCAGCTTTGAAAGTATATCAACTGCTTCCTGGTGTTTTGCTCTTTTTATTATATAGTTTTGAATTCCCAGCCTCTGATTTTCCTCACAGTAAGCATTATATTTAGATGAAATCTTCTCCAGAGCTGAAATACGCTGTTCCATTATATTTGCATCTGCTTCAAGCCTTTTATAAGCTCTGATATTATCCTGCATCATACTTATATCAACAGAATTCTTTACATCACATATATATTCTGTGATAAATGTTTCAATGTCTATGATAGGGGTAAATGATACTGCCTTCTTGAAAAGACTGAAATATTTGTCTTTTATTCCTCCAAGTTTACCTTTGAGATTATTTTGATATTCTCTGTTTGTTCCTGCAAATAGAAAACTCGTTTTTTTGTAATTATTACTCAGGAAATTTTTTAAATCCCTGTATGACATAGGTATGTTGTTTGATATAAATTCATTATCCGGTATTTTATTGTCAAGAATAAAAAATTTATGCTCCTTTGTCCTGTCTTCATAACAGTCGAAAACTATTCCTAAAGTGAAATCTGATTTTTTTACATCATCGTGAAATTCACAGGTTATATAACTTGTAAATCTTTTTCTTTCTCTTAAATATTTAAATCCTGTATCTCCATCTTCACCTATTTCTCCATAAAGGTATCCTTCCAGTGTTCTTGTAGATTTCTCATTTGCTGCTTTGTTAAAGAAATGTCCTGTCGTATCTCCAAGAAGTAAAAGCTGCATTGCATCTATAATGGTTGATTTACCTGAAGCATTTATACCTGTCAGAAAATTAATTCCTTCAAACTCTATAAGCTCCTTGCCGAAACTATGCCAGTTTATGAGCAGCAGTTTTTTTAGTAATTTCATATTGTTTCACAACCTCTGATGATCTTCTCTGATTCTGTTACATCATTATCAGCTTCTTCTACTGATTCTTCAATACATGCTATTTCATATATTCTGCTTATTTTTTCATTTGTTACTACAAATAATATAGATGGATATATAATCAATCCGGTGTTACCATCTTCCCATGAACCATCAATTTTAGCTGTAATATTATGATTGGAAAGTTGCTTGAAAGAATCCATAAGATCCCTGCCTGAAGGTTTTTTATTTATAAGCCCTATATTTAACATCTTATGAATAACTTCTCCAGTAGTTGTTTTAACTTTATTACGGAGAAGTAATTTTTCTCTTTCTTCTTCGAAAATTAATCTCAGGATATATAATATCAGAGTGGTATTCCTGTTTAACTTCACTCTGTTATAGTCATAACTGTTATTCAATGATATTACACCATAGTTATTATCCTTTTCTATTACCCATCCTGCGTAGTCAAGATATTCCAGAAATAGAGGAAAATTTCTTTCTATAAAACGATAATCAGGATTTATCTTCATCATATCTTCTTTCGGATCGTAAATATCTCTTATAATAAAAGTACGGCAGAGCAATAAATTTAATAATCTTTTAAATTCTTCTTTTTCAGAATTTGTAAGTCTCTCATATAGTTCGTCAATCATATATTACTTTACCTTTTTTGTAAATTTTATGTAAGGTAACCTGTACCTATTTTTATTGATATAATCTCCTGAGAATTCTATATTATAAAATGAATTTTTATCATTTCCTCTGAGAGATGCCAGAATAAGTAAAATAAATGCTTCATCATCAGGAAGAGATATATCGGCAGTTGTTATAGTATTTTTGTCTGACATAAATTTTCTGATAAAATCCATTACTTTTTTATTACTATAATTTCTTTTTATCCTGGCAATAAATGTATCCAGATTATGTTCTTCTGAATCACCTGTAAGAATTTCCATAGGTTTGGTTTCATCTCTGTTATGCTTAGAAATTCTCATATAAAGAGATTTATCATCAAGAGATGCCTGTTTAAATATATTAACGGATTCTTCCATAATCTTTAATATATTGTTACCCTCACTTTTATTATTTGCTATAGAAGTTAATATTCCCACTAGTTTGCCCTTTATACTTCTGTCTGCATTGAGAAAATATCTCATTTTTTCAATAGATGCTCTGGTATAGGCAGAATTTTTTCTATCTATTTCTGTAAGCATATTATCAATAGCTTCATAGATCTCTATAATTTCCTGGATTTTTTGAATAATATCTTCTGACGCTTCTTCTTTTGTATTATATTTACCTCTTAACATTGCCTGTTCCAGAATATCCTCCCTTAAAGACTGATCATCCAGCCATTTAGATAAAATTTTTATTATTGGTGTCTTAAATCTTGGTACTGAATCCAGTGTTTTGAGAGGATGATAAACCCTGTCCATAATTAAATTTTTATATTCATCGAAATGCACCTTTAAGATGTCGTTGACTGTTATATAATCATTAAGTTCCTGATGGTAACGCCTTATATTATTATGTAGTGTTTTTAATTCATCTACCAGATTAATTGTATTTTCATAAGCTGTAAGAAGAGCGGTAAACATAAATTTATCCCTTTCTTCTTCTGCTGTCCTGAGGGAAGAATAGGTACTGTGAACATAAGAATTATATTCTCTGGTTGTAGAATCGGTAAAAGAATATAAAATATTTATAAGTTTAATGGAATAGTCTGGCAGAGTAATATTCTCATCAAATGAATCTATCTGGTATTCTATTTCTATCCATCCTGTTTCTTTTAAACGTCTCAGAAGCCAGTGAGCAATGGCTGAAGGATTGTTAAGGTTTTTTTCATATATTGATATATTTTCTTCTACCTCTTCTTCTGAAAAATCCATTTCAAGTATTTTTTCATCAAGACTGGCAATTATCATAGATATAAGATCGGACTTTTTTATAGTCATTTCCTGTTTAAAGGTTTTTCTGAGTACAAAAAGTGCTTCTATATAAATTTCTTTATTTTTAGAAGACAGTATAGAAAATAAGTTTTGAGGTAAAAAATCAAATAACTTCATTTTAGCCTTTTCTTTTAAAAACTATTTTTGTATATTTTTATAGCCTGTTCACAGGATTATTTTATTCGATAAATATCAATAAATTCCCTGTAAAATTTGCAATTAACCTCCCTGCCTATACCAGAAACACAAAGAAAAATCTTTCCCATGAAGCTATTGCCCTGAGAAACGCCCTTTTATCTTCAAAAGAACCGGATAACCTCATCTTTGTGGAAATACCGAAAGCCCTCGGATTTCCGGCTATAGATGAAAATCTGGAAGAAGAAAAAATAAAATCTTTTAAAGATAAACTGGTTAAAACGATTCAGGAGCTAAATACTGCATACGAAAAGCTTATTTCCGAGTGCCGGCAATATATCTGCAATGCTTTCAGTATAGAAAGCAGTGAACTCAAACAAAGGTTTCCCATGAGAGCTAGATTCCTTCAGGATAAATGTGTGGAAAGACATTTAACAAGAGTGGTCTTTGCTGCTATGGATGATAATCAGGACGAAAAGGGCTGGCTTGAAGGACTCGTTATGGTCATTTCAGATAAGCCGGCTTCTTCCTGGTCTGACGAAGATCTTCTTGTTTTTGAAAATAACCTGGCCCATCTTTCCAGGAAATTCATCAATCTGGAAGCTTTACAGAAAAATTATTCTCCTGGAGACGGTTTTGATGTGAGAAGAATTACTCTCACAAGGCCTGACGGGACAGAAGTCAATCAGATGGTGTGGATTGAAGAGAAATATAAGAAAGATGCAGATAATATTATTGAGGAAATTCTTAAGAAAACCGGAGGGAATAAACAGTTGCATCAAACGCTCATAGCAGGGCTGGCCGAGAAAATATTAAAATCAGTATAATAATAAATTCTTCGAAAATATTTTTTGTAAGTTTTTTACTTGTTTTTTAAAGTAATTTTGTATATTATTATTAAGGAAGTTATGAAATATATTCATAGAAAAGGATGAAAATTAGTGCCAACTATAAGTATGTTCTATGGAATTATAATCAGAATGTAATGTGCTCCATCTGAACATAATCCTCCTCATTTTCATGCCTATTACCAGAAATACAAAGTAATTGTAGATATAAATACATGTGAAATTACCGATGGAACTCTTCCAGGCAAACAATCTAAACTGGTTATGGCCTGGGCAGAATTACATAAAGATGAATTGCTTGCCAACTGGCAACTGGCATCAAATGGTGAAATGCCTTTTAAGATTGAACCTTTAAAATAAGGGAGAAGATATTATGTATTCAGGAGTCAAAGAAGTGCAACCATTACCTGATTATGAGTTATTGCTGACTTTTGAAAATAACGAAAAGAGAATTTTCGATATGAAACCATGTTTAAATAAAGGTCTGTTCAAGCAACTTAAAGATATATCTTTATTTAACAGTGTTCACGTAAGTTTTGATACCATTCAATGGGATAATGGTTTAGATCTATGCCCGGAATTCTTATATACAGAAAGTATTTCTTACACTGAAAAAATTCCCCTGAAAGTTCAGGTGTAAATATGCCAGAGAAAAAAGTCCGTCATATAATGGGCCTGTCAGGCGGGAAAGACAGCACTGCTCTTGCAGTTCTTTTACATAAGGAAATCCCTGATATGGAATATTTCTTCTGTGATACTCAGAAAGAACTGTCTGAAACCTATGAATATCTGGAAAGGATAAAAGCGCGATTCGGACTGAAGATTAATTATCTGAGTTCTGAAAGGGGATTTGATTTCTGGCTGGATATGTACGGCGGTTACCTTCCGTCCCCTAGAACCAGGTGGTGCACCAGGAAATTAAAGATAGAACCTCTTGAAAAATTCATAGGTGATGATGAAGCAGTAAGCTATGTCGGAATCCGTGCCGATGAAGACAGAAGCGGATATGTATCGACAAAACCCAATATAAAACCTGTTTTTCCTTTTAAAGAAAGAGGACTTGTAAAAGCAGATATTTACCGTCTTCTTGAAGAAAGCGGCATAGGACTTCCGGATTATTACAGATGGCGGAGCCGTTCAGGCTGTTTCTTCTGTTTCTTCCAGAGGAAATATGAATGGGTTAAACTATCAGAAATTCATCCTGATTTATTTGCCGAAGCGGTGAAATATGAAAAAGAACACAGTGACAGCCGGATTTATACATGGGCTGATACGGAAAGCCTTACTGATCTTATTAAAAGAAAAGACAGGGTAATAGCAGATTATGAGGAAGCCCTGAAGAGAGAGAAGAAAAATGCCCCGAATAAACCCCTTTCTGAAGTATTTGCAGATATTATGGACGGGGAAGACCTTACCATGCCATGCCTTATGTGTAACTGGTAGAAATGAGTATACAGGTTTTTTATTTATTTTCGCTCATTTTTTCCTTGATTTTCATTGGAACAATTTGTATACTGAAATTAAGCAGGTAAATTTGATTTGCCATAAACGGTGTAACAATGTCGATAAATACAATTTATAAGGATATTAATTCTGAAGAAATTACCTTTAGCCCCCATTTTATTCAAAGAATGTGGGAGAATGGAATATCAATAGATCAGGTATTGGATACAATTATGACCGGTATAATTAACAAAAAAGAAAAAGATGAAAGATCTGAAGGTAAATTCAGTAAATATACAATTTCCAAAGGTAATATTGTAGTTGTTGTAAAAGATTCTTTTCCTGCCTTTATTATCACAGCAAACAGGAGGTGAACTTTTATGTTATGCCCCAATGGATGTGAGCTACTTATGGAAGAAAGAAAAATGGAAAAACTCTTTCATCGTAACAATGAACCTGTTATTATCTCAGAATTAACGATATATGTCTGTAAAGAATGCGGTCAGGAAGTAATCCCTCTAAAAACAGCACGAATTATAGAAGATGTTTTAAATGAAAAAATAAATCCTTCTGGAAAATTTACGGCTGAATTATATGAGGTCAGTTCTTTATAAGCCGCTGTGTTTATGAAATTCATATCCTTTTTCATAAAGTAATGCTTCTGCCAGATAAAACATGGCATAATAAACTCTGCCTGCAGCAAGATTGTTCTTTTTTGCCTGTAATAATATTTCTGCCGCTTCTATCGCATCCCGGGATTTTTCAATCAGCCTTTGAGTTTTATCTTTCAGGTTAAATAATTTACTATACTTTTGCAGCTTTTTATATGTAAAAGTATAGAAAATTGTAATCCTGGTCAAATTTTTTATTGCTATTATTGACTTAATAATTTATAATAGCCTTAAAGGAGGTGATAGAAATGATAAACACTATGAAAATGTACGAAGAATTAAGTGAGACTATGGATAGTAAATCAGCAAAAAAAATAGTTGAAATGATGAGCTATATGTATGAAGAGATACAGAATACTGTTACAAAAACAGAATTTAATGAGTTAAAAGATATAGTTAAGGATTTAAGTATAAAAGTAGGGGAACTAACAACAGGACAGAAAGCACTGGCAGAAGCCCAGAAAAGGACAGAAGATAAGGTTACAGAACTGGCAGAAGCCCAGAAAAGGACAGAAGATAAGG
>Ga0302240_1002073_pt1 | contig 14276 bp, 6 predicted proteins | sample AAG_UR_His_MG_FD_193538 | JGI IMG/M metagenome (GOLD analysis project Ga0302240, IMG submission 193538) | Enriched activated sludge microbial communities from anaerobic digester in WTTP, New Holstein, Wisconsin, United States - AAG_UR_His | ecosystem: Engineered > Bioreactor > Anaerobic >... | reverse complement strand
CTCGAAAAACTACCGCAAATTACATTTGTATCTTTGACGGTAGTTTTTTTAATTAATGCTTTTTACAATATTGCTCTTTTAAATGACGGTACTTTTAACTTTGCCAATATTTTATTAAATGTTTTGTGGACTGAAGAAAGATTTTTTGCAACTTTTATAGTAAACCTGCCTATGATCATTGCAATAAAGTTAGGCAGCACCGATTTTAATTTATTAATAATTCTACAGGGTTTTTGGTTCTTTTTTGTAACTTTGATATGTCTTTTTACTGCATATGTAAATATACCCTCAAAAAATAAAGATTACTTTCAATTTGTTTTATTATCTTACTTGATTACCATGAATTTTGTGGGAACATTTATTTCGAGTAAAAGTTTCATTTGCGCGGGATTATATTGGATAATTGCCGTAATATTTATATTTGAGGATTACAACAAAATCACATATAAAAAATTATTATTGCTGATTATTGTTTCATTGTTGTTGATAAAAAATTATGAATGGAATGTTATTTTTGTCTCATTACTTGCCGTTTATCATATATTTAAAATAAAAACGCTTAACGCCGATACGAAGATATTAAAAGAACTATTTTTATATATAATATTTTTTATCTTTTTGTTGACGATATATTTATTTTTAAAAAACTTTTTCACCGACAAAGATTTTTTTATTTATATAGCAAAAAATCCTCTAATTGAAGCGTTTGAAGGCTGGAAACCGCGTCAGGTCTTAATCACTTTTGCGATTATTGCGTTAATTTGTTCGTTATCATTTTTTAAAAACAAAAACAAACTCATATTTGCTATTTTAGTTTCATGTTTTTTATGTTTGATTTTGTTGTTTATAAAATATAATTTTCTCTATGCCATAGCTAAATACAGATTATTGAATTTTTTTGTTCCGTTATTTTTTTCAGTTTCGCTTTTTTTAGTTTTCAAAAAAAATATTTTTATTAATTTTAAAATAATAAAGATTCTAAATATAATTCTGCTTGTGTTTTTTATAATAAATATATCTATAATTGCGTACAATTGGAATAAAAGCCTTAATAATTCATTTGCGGTTTTAAACAATAGCAAAGGTATTGTGAAAGCCGAAGATTATCCGCTGTCTCTTCAGGAAGGATTTCAACTTCATACGTGGATTTCAATTATTATACAGAAACAAAGAAATATATCTTACATTGAATCTGTATTCGGCAACTTTGATCCTAAAAAACCTAAAAACAATGCAGTATTAAAAACTGTAGAAAATATTTTATATATACCTGATCTTAGAAAATTCGGAATAACTTACAGCGATGATTTATTGAAAAAAATACAAGAAAATAGTAAACTAAACTCTAAAATTAATGAAATATTAAAATAGAGAGTATACCGGATAAATCCATAGTGCAATTTAAAGATTTTTATTAAATAATAAAAGAGGATTAAAATGTACAAAATTTTGATGACTTACGACAGCCAGGAAGGATTAGATGAATTATTGAAACATCCGGAATTTAAAATTGAAGTATTCAACAAACCGTCTCCGGAAAAATTTAAAGAACTGATAAAAAATTATGACGGTCTTTTAATACGTTCGGAAGTAAAAGTCACCGCAGACATTATTGAAGCGGCCGATAAACTAAAATTTATAGGAAGAGCCGGTACCGGCGTAGACAATGTAGATAAAAATGCCGCAACCCAAAAAGGAATAGTAGTAGCGAATGTTCCGGGCGGCAATACGATTTCAGCTGCCGAACATACAATAGGTCTCATGCTTTCTCTGGCAAGGAATATCCCGGAAGCGCACAAATCTCTTAAATCAAAAAAGTGGGACAGAAAAAACTTCATGGGCTGTGAAATGCAGGGAAAAACTCTCGGACTTATAGGGCTTGGCAGAATAGGCACCGAAGTCGCAAAAAGAATGATAGCATTCGGCATGAAAGTAATCGCTTATGATCCTTTTGCAAATTCGGAAATAGCTTCAAGCTACGGAATAAAAATTAAATCGCTTGACGAAGTTTACGCGCAGGCCGATTATATTTCGCTTCATTCTCCTTTAAACGATTCAACTAAAGGAATGATTAACGCGGAATCAATCAAAAAAATGAAAAAAGGCGTATGCATAATAAACTGCGCAAGAGGTCCTATTATAAACGAAAAAGATCTGTCTGACGCTATAAAATCAGGTCAGGTAAAAGGAGCGGCTCTTGACGTTTTTGCAAAAGAACCGCCGGAAGACTGGACGATTATTGAAACGGACAATGTAGTGGTAACTCCTCATTTGGCTGCTTCAACGGAAGAAGCACAGATTAAGATAGCCGAAGAAATGAGCGGAGTTATCATAGATTACTTTACAAAAGGTTTAATAAGAAACGCAGTTAATGTTCCGACTGTTGACTGGGAAACTTATAAAAAACTTGTTCCTTACATTGATTTATCCGATAAAATAGGCGCTTTTCAGGGACAGACAATAGACGGCGGAATATCGGAAATAGAAATTACTTATCAGGGAACTATTTCAACTTTAAACACAAGTTCTCTTACGGTCGCTTATTTAAAAGGTATTTTAAGCCAGATTCTTGATTTAAAAGTTAATTTTGTAAATGCACCTTCAGTCGCAAAAGAAAGGGGAATAAAAATAAAAGAAGCTCTTATAAGAGACTGTTCCGACTATTCAGGATTAATTATCGCAAAAGTAAAAACATCAAAAGGCGAATACTCAATATCGGGAACTCTGTTTGATAAAAACCAGAGAATAATTGAAATTAACGGACTTGCCGTTGACGTAATGCCTTCGGGAAACAAAATATTCATAACAAACACAGATAAACCGGGCGTAATCGGGAATCTCGGCACCGTAATAGGCGCCGCAAACGTCAATATTGCCGGTATGACAGTCGGCAGAAAACAAATAGGAAAAGAAGCTATAACAATAGTTGAAGTTGACAGTTCGGTATCAAATGATTTAATTGATAAAATATCAAAAATTGAAGGCGTAACAAAAGTTAAAAATGTTTCTCTTTAATTTTTAAAAATAAAAGTAAAAAACCGGCGGATTATACGTTTCGCCGGTTTTTTTATGTATAATAACTGCATATGCTACAAAATTTTTTTGAAAAGAATCTAAATATAAAAGTTTTTTTCATACTTGCCGCCGTTGTTTTTTCATTATACGGCAAAACCATTTTCTATAATTTTGTTTATTTTGACGACGATGTTCTGATTTTAGACAAACAGAATTATTTAAAAGCGGCAAATATAAAAAATATCGTTACAGACACTGTTTTTGCCAGAGAAAACGACAAATACTACAGACCGGTTTTAAATCTGTCTTTTCTTTGCGATAAAATAGTTTATAACGTAAAACCTTACGGGTATCATTTAACAAACGTTTTAATTCATTTATCCGCGGTATTTTCAATATTTCTTATGTTTTCGCTGTTAAAATATGACAAAATCTTATCTTTTTTGTTTACGCTTCTTTTTGCCGTTCATCCCGCTCTTGTTAAAGCGGTCGCATGGATCCCGGGAAGAAACGACAGTCTTTTGGCTTTATTCTGCGTATTATCATTTTATTTCTTTGTCAAATATTGCAATAATAACGGACGGGATAATTTATTTTTTCATATTTTATTCTTTATACTTTCGCTGTTTACAAAAGAAACGGCCGTGGTAAGCGTTTTTATTTACATATTTTATCTTATCGCCGAAAAATATAAAATAAAACAATATCTTAATATTATATATGTATGGTTAGGACTCATAACCGTCTTTTTTGTTATCAGACATTTTATTTTCAGCTATCAGCCCGCGGATACTCCGATTGATATTTTATTTAATTCTGCTTTAACAAATATACCGGTGTTAATCCGTTATACCCAACTTATAATTTTTCCTACTGACATTTCAATTCTTGCTTCCAAAATAGATATTAATTACTTTCATTTTTTATATACCGTTATTTTATTTATATTACTGTTTTTTACGGCAAAAAACAAAATAAGATTAAGATTTGTTATTTTTTATAGTTTATGGTTTCTTTTGTATATTATTCCGTCATGCCTCGTTCCAAATAACAATTACGATGTTCACAGAATTTATTTACCTATGGCAGGCATATTTTTGTTACTGTCCGAAATATCTGAAGATTTTTATAAAAAAAATACAAAAATGATAAGTATTTTTTTAATCGTTATATCTTCAATATTTTTTTTAATATCATTTTATCAGACCGATAAATTTAAAAACAAACAAATTTTTTGGGTAAACGCTCTTATTGATAATCCGGAATCAGACGTTGCAAATGCCAACGTTGCCGGATTGCTGTCAGATTCATACAGATATAAAGACGCCGAAAAAAAATATTTAAAAGCAATTTCTCTGAATCCTAAAGAATCAAAACATTATGTAAATCTCGCCGTATTGTATATTCATATGAATAATATTAAAGCGGCGGAAACTTATCTTTTAAAAGCATTGAATTTAAACGCTTATAACGAAATGATATATTATAATTTGGCGCAGATGTATAAACATGAGGGGAAAAAAGAAGCGGCCATTGCAATGAAAAATAAATACCTTGAAATTTTTAAGACGCAAAATAGATACGATAAACCTTTGGAGATTAAAACAGAATGAAAAAACAACATGCCTTTGCGGTTTCAACTCTTTTCGGAGCCGGTTATTTTCCGGTGGCGCCCGGCACGGCAGGGTCTCTGGTAAGCCTGCCCCTTATTTGCCTGATCTGTTATTATTTCGGATTAACAGGTTTGATATTGGCAATAATTATTTCATTTTTAACCGGATTAAGCGCTGTTAAAGAGGTTTTAAAATATACAAAACATGATCCTTCTTTTATTGTTATAGACGAGTTTATAGGTCAGGCCATCACTTTTATTCCTGTAGCTTATATTTTAAAAAACGATTTATCAAACTGGTGGATTTATCCCGTAGGTTTTATGTTTTTCAGAATGTTTGACGTTTGGAAACCTTTTCCTATAAGATACATAGATAAAAAAATGACGTCTGCTTTCGGCGTTATACTTGATGATATGGTCGCCGGTTTGTATGCTTCTTCTCTTTTGCACATAATCGTATATATTTATATAGTCCGTTTTAAAGAATTAAACGAGCTTATGAAGCTTGGGCAATAAAACAGATATCCCGTTTGTATTCGCAACCATTAATTTATTAATCATAAGTTTATAATAGAAAATACTGATAGCCGGCTGCGCGCCGATGAAAGAAAATCTATCATTTAAAGCAGGAAAATTCACCCGTAGAATAAACTGATACCGGTAAATTGAAATAAGTATGAATAAGAACTGAATTTACCAATGTTAACCGATATTATTTATTAATAAACTCGCTGTCTATCCTGTTTCTCATTCCTTTAGCGTATAAATAAATATACGGAACAAATAAAAGAGCAAGAGCAAGTGCAAAAGATAATCCGCCGCAAACGGCTATGGCCATAGGCTGATTTGTCGTAGCGCCTTCTCCTAAACCAAGAGAAAGAGGCAAAAGCCCTACAACAGTAGTTAAAGTTGTCATAGTTATGGGTCTGATATGTTCCACGGTAATTGTTATTATCATTTTTTTAAGAGACAGAATATCTCCGTATTTATCAGGTTCTTTATTGTAATGAAAATTATATCTGTCTATCAATAAAATTGATATATTAACAACGTTTCCTATCAACATTATTATGCCGAGCATTGAAATAGAGTTTATTGACTGACCCGTTATAAACAAAGTACAGATTGCGCCGATAACCCCGAGAGGAACCGCGGTCATAACAAGAATAGGCTGCAACAGCGATTCAAACTGAGACGCAAGAATCATAAATATAATTACAATACCCAGTATCATGGCAAAAGATGTTTGAGAAAGAGATTCTTTCATCGCAAGCATTTCTCCGGTTATTACGGACGTAACATGCGTATTATTGTAAGAATCGTCAAGTATTTCCTGTAATTCTTTAACGGCTTTCATAAAATTTCCGTTAACATTTGCCGTTATAAGATACGTTCTTTCCCTTTCAATTCTCTTAATTGCGGGCAATGTTTTAACAAAAGTCGCCTGCGCTATCTGCTTTAACTGTATAGTCATACCCCATGAAGAATAAGCCGTCATTTCCATAACTTTGTCAAGAGTATCCCTGTCTTCGGGTTTCATTCTGACTCTTATATCCATTTCATCATCTTGCAATTTCAGTTTCGTTGCAACAAAACCTTTGATACCCGCCAGCGTCATAGCGGCAATATCCTGCGTTGAAAGTCCGAATAAAGAAGCTCTTTCCCTGTCAATAGTAAGCCTCAATTCCGGCACTTCGTCTGAAGGATCAACTTTAATACCGTAAAATGCGGGCATAGTATCCATAGTTTTTCTCAATTTTATAGAATACTCTCTTAATTTAGATAAATCTTTTCCTTTAAGTTCAACAGTTACGCCTGAACCGCCCCCTACGCCGGAACCAAAAAGCCCTTGTTGAGTAACGAATTCCGTATCAAGATTTTTAATATTCATTTTTTTAATTTCATCGCTTAGTTCCGTTACAATACGTTCTGTAGACAATCCCTTAGGCGTCAGATTTGTTATTATTCTTGCCTGATAGCTGCCCAGAGTTTCAACTGAAGCCGAACCGACCTGATCGCCGGTTGATCCGATGCTTGTAGCGATATCGGTAACTTCGTCATATCTGGATATAGCCTTTTCTATTTTTTTAACGACATCATTTGTTATTTCCAAAGGAGTATCCGGATGCAGAGATACATTTAAAACAAACCTTCTTTCATCTGTTTTAGGCATAAATTCTTTAGGTATCAAATACATTGCCAATACGCCTATTAAAGCATAGATAAAAATATATAAAAAAATCTTTCCCGGTTTAAAATCAAGAGTTGATTTTAATAGCGGAGTAAAATATCTGTTAATGCTTTCCATACCGGCTGTCACTGATTGATTTGCAAGATTAGCCTGCAGTGCAAGCCTCGGAACAAGAAACATAGCCGCAAAAATAGACGCCAACATTGAAAATGTAATCGTAAAAGCAAGCTGAGAAAATAACTGCCCTATCATACCGGCTACGAATATAAAAGGAATAAAAATCGCAACGGTTGTAAAAGTTGAACTGAGTATAGGCGCCAATAAAGTTGATGAAGCGGCATATATGCTTTCTTTTTTCGGAATACCGGTTCTCTTATTTTTGTGGATTGTCAGCAGAATATTTTCAAGAATTATATTTGAGTTGTCAACAACCATTCCTATACCTATTGTAAGGCCTCCCAGAGACATTGAGTTGATTGAAATATTATTGAAATACATTAAACTCAAAGTAACGCACAAAGTTATAGGAATCGCAATATTTATTATCGTAGAACCTACAAAGCTTTTCATAAAAAAATAAAGAAGTATAAAAGACAACATCGTCCCCTGTATCGCAGACTGGTAAATATTATTTAAAGATTTTTTTATAAATATTGACTGGTCATAAGTCGTAATAATTTCAACATTTTCTGGTATTTTATCTTCAATTGATTTTAATTTATCATGAATAAGCTTTGACATGTTTATCAGATTTGCGCCTGATTGGGGAAAAATTCCTATTGAAATATTTTCTCTTGAATTGTATCTTGAATATCCCTTTATGTCTTTAAGAGTTTCTTTAATGTCGGCAACATCTCTCATATAAACTATTTTCTCACCGGTTTCGTCTCTTGTCGTTCTGTCTCTTCTGTAATTTATGTTGCGTTCCTGCTGGGCCTGTTTACTGAAAGAAAGAGATTCTATATCGTTAAGATTTTTAAATTCTCCGACTGTTTTGACTATATATTCGTGTTTTTCTTCCTTTATCGTTCCGGCCGGATAAGTAATGTTTGCGGTTTGAAGAGAATTAATTACATCCGTTATTGACACCTGGTTTGCAAGAAGACGTCCTTTGTCAATTTCTACAAGCACTTCTTTTTGTTCGCCGCCTCTTATTTCAACTTTCGCCACGCCTTCAAGTCTTTCAAGTTCGTCTTTTATATTTTTTTTAACAAAAGTTCTCAATTCTGCCATTTTAAGAGCAGAAGCTTCTTCATTTTTATAATTTGCGGATAATATTATGGCTTCAACCTGCATAGGATTATATTTCAATACTATCGGATCTAATGCGTCTTTAGGAAGAGATTCCTTAATTAAATCTATCTTTTCTCTTATGTCCATTGAAGCCAAATCCATATTTGTGCCCCAAATGAACTCGCATGAAACAATAGAAACGCCTTCTTTTGAAATTGATGAAACTCTCTTGATTCTTTTTGCGGTGCCGGCTGTTTCTTCTATCAGTTTGCTGACAAGTTTTTCAGATTCTTCGGGACCTGCTCCCTCGTATTTTGTCACAATAGTTATCTGAGGATATTCCATAGCCGGAAATAATTCCTGCGGAATTCTAGACCATGATATAAGCCCCATTAAAATTATTCCGAGAAATATCATTACTGTCGTTACCGGCCTGTCTACGGGAAGTCTTAATAAACTCATATATTTTCTCTCAGTATAGGATTATCTTCTTTTTTCCTATGTTTATTATAAAATTTTTGCAATATTTTTAACAGCGCACTTAATTTCAGATTTTTAAAGAACGCGTTTATGCTTTCTTTCGGTCTTTCCAAAACGTAATATGCCGTCGGAATAATTATCATAGTTAAAATTGTGCCCGTTACAGTTCCGAATAAAACCGTAAGGCCCAGAGATCTCCACATGCTTGCCGATTCGTCTCTGCTTAAAACCATAGGCAAAAGCCCGAGAGTTTTCATTAAAAATGTGATAAGTTCCGGTCTTAATCTTTCTTTGCAAGATTCAAAAATAACTCGCAATAAATTTTTTCTGCCGACGCGTCTCTGGTTTATTTTATCAACGATAATAATTGAACTGTAAACTATTGAACCGAATAAAATCATCATTCCTATCCATACGCCGAGACTGATAGGTTTTTTAAACACCCATAATGCAAAAGAAACTCCTATAATGCTAAGCGGCAGCGAAAACATAATTAAAGTCGGCTGAATATACGATTCAAAAATAGAAGCAAGCACAAAAAATATCAATATAACCGTAAGAGAAACCGCAAGAAGAAACTGTCCTTTATTTTTGACTGTTTTTTCATAATCTCCGGATATATTAAACGAATAATCCTGAGGGAAAGCTACTCCTTTTAAAGTTGCGTTTATTTTTTCTGCAGCCGTAGTCAGACCTATTTTTGCTCTGTTTGCGCTGATTTGTATAAATCTTTTCTTGTTTTTATGCCATATTTCCTGATTGGTTTTAATTTTTTCAAGGTTTGCTACCTGTCCGACATATACTATATCTTTGCGAGGATTGACTATGCCTAAAAAAGGCAGTTCGTCAACTCTGTTTATGCTGCCGGGAGTAAGTCTGCATATAGTTTCTATTTGCTTGCCTTCACTTCTGTACTGAGTGGCGATAAGGCCTCTTATCTGGCAGTGAAGAGTATTGCTGAAATAATAAGTAGTCAGTCCGAATATTGACAGTCTGGCATAATCAACGTTTATTAAAACTTCAGGTTCGTCTTCTCTCATTCTTATTTTCACGTCGGTTAATCCTTTTACCTGCTGTAATCTGCCTGAAGAAGAAAAAGCTAGCTGTTTTAAAGTTCCGTAATCCTGCCCGTAAAAATCAACAAAAATTTCTTTTGAAGTGCTGCTTTGCGAATCCTGGTAATATACAAAAGCCGGGGAAAATTCGCCGAACCGTTTTCTAAATTCTTCTTTAAATTTATCCGCGTCTTTATATACCGTAACTTCAACAAAAGTATGCAGTTTTTCAACTTTTGAAGAAACTCTTTTTACGTCATCGCTGTAACTTAAAAGAGCTTCTTCCATCTTTTTAACTATTTCGTTTGATATTTCTATTCTTGTTGCAGGCGGGAATTGAATACCTATGCGGAAAGTATTAACATCGCCGGGATCCATAAACTCGGAATCTCTCGTCATCAAAATGTGAACCGCAAAAATAAAAGCCGCTAAAGTTATAATCCACACCCATGTTTTTCTTCTAAAAGCAATTTTAAGGATACGTCCGTAATAATGGCGCACTTTTATATACCACTTTTGAAAGTCAAGCTCAAATTTATTCTGCCACTTATATATCTGAGGGGGAATAAATAACATCGTACCGACTAAAGAAGCGACGAGCGCAAACGTAATAACCAAGGCAAACGGAACATACATCTGCCTTATTTCAGGTTCCAAAAACACCAAAGGCAAAAATACGACTATAGTCGTTACGGTTGAAGCAAATATCGGCTGCCACAGTTCTTTTGTGGCATTAACGATAAGTTCAAGTTTATTTTTAAATGTTTTCCTGTGGTAATGAAATGATATATTTTCTATAACGACAATAGAATTATCCATAACATTAGCCATGCCCATGGCAAGTCCGCTTAAAGTCATTATGTTAAAAGTCTGATTTGTAAAATGCATCAATAATATTGACATAAAAAGACTCAGAGGCATTGTAGTCGCTACAATAAAAATGCTTCTGATATTTTTCATAAATAAAAACAAAATGCTGGCAAGAAGTACTCCTCCGACGATTAACGCTTCAACAAGAGAAGAAATAGCTTTTGTTATATATTCGGAATCGTTTTTTACGGTTGTAATGACTATATCTTTATCTATATCTTTTTTAAGTTTATCCAGTACTCTCATAACTTCATTTGCAATTTTTATGGTATTTCCGGTAGATTCTTTCTGTATATAAACAGACACTACCGACTGAAGATTTAATCTTGAAAATGAAGTCGGTTCATAAAATGAATCTCTGACTGTGGCGATATCGCCTATTCTGACGATTGAACCGGACGGAGTTATGGCTATTGCGGTATTTTCTATTTCGGCGATACTGTTATATTCGCCTGTGGCTCTGATTACAAAATCCTGATTATATTGTCTGATTTCGCCTGCCGATATTGATAAATTGGCTAAATTTATTTTCTGAACGACTTCAAGTATTGAAAGTTTATATCCCAAAAGTTTCTCATTGTCCATTTCTATAAGAAATTTTCGTTCTCTGCCGCCGCCGAATTCAACGTTGGCAACCCCGGAAACTCTCAATATTTTTTCTTTTATCTGTTCTTCCGCGATAATCCTTAATTGCTCGGTGGTCTTTTCATTTGAACTTAAAGACAAAATAACAACGGGGGAATCCGATTGCTCAAATTTGGCGATAATAGGTTTTTCTGTTTCTTTCGGCAGCAGATGTTTGACCATCGCAATCTTTTCTCTTATATCAATAACTATAAAATCCGTATCCACATTGTGATGAAACATCATCATAATGTTTGATTCGGATTCTTTTGAAGAAGAAATCATTTCCTTTAAACCGTTTAATTCAGAAAAGACTTCTTCCATCGGTCTTGTTACATATTTTTCAACTTCACTGGAAGCGACTCCGCCTCTTAATCTTGTAACGACGCTTACAAGTCCGGACTGTGCGCTGGGATATAATTCTACGGGGATTCTCATTGTAGAAATTGCAGAAAACAGCAACATAGCAATAACAAGCATTAAAGTCGTTATTGGTCTTCTAATTCCGAATTCTATCATAAGAGTAATTTACCAATTTTCTATTTAAGGATAGCTTCTAGTTTTGAGCCGGCTCGTCTACTTTATCTTCTATTGCTTCAAGGAATTTAACTTTTATGCCGTCTGACAGCTGTCCCTGTGTTTCAATAACGACAAGATCGTCAACCTGCAAACCCTGAGTAATTACGGTTTTATCGGTAAGTTTGTCGCCGAGCTGGCACGGTCTCATCTGAATAACGCCTTCGCCGGGCGTTCTGTAATCGGGCGCGACTACCGGAACCAAAAATACGTTATCATTTAGTGAAATTATACTCTCGGAAGGAACCAGCATTACGTCTTTTAATTCTTTAAGTATTATGACTCCTCTTCCGAACATTCCGGATCTTAACAGGCCTTCGTCATTTTCAACTCTGACTTTTACCGTTGCGGTTCTTGTTCTTTCTTTAACGGTAGGAGCTATCTCCGTTAACTTGCCGGTAAATGTTTTTCCCTGATGAGAATCGCATGTTATATTGACGGTCTGACCGACGGCCAGTTTATAAACGTCTTTTTCGGGTACGTCAACTTCAAAATTTGTGCCTTTATCGCTTATAAATTTAGCCACAACATCCTGCGGCGTTATATAATCGCCGGGTTTTATTATTATTTCTGCAAGAATTCCGTCGCTGGGAGCCATAAGATTTGTTTTTGCCAAATTTGACTGGGAAAGTTCAACCTCGGACAAAGTCGCTTTTACCTTTGATTCCGCCGATTCTATTTCATATTTTGCCTCATATAACTTGCTTTCGGAAAGAGCTTTCATCGTGTAAAGTTCTTCATATACTTTATACCTTTCTCTTGCCGAATTATAGGCCGATACTTCGCTTTTGTATTTGCTTTTGGCGTAATCTGCTTTTGTCATAGCATCTTTAGGGTCAAGAGAACATATAACGGCGCCTTTCGGTATTTTGGAACCTTCTTTATAATTATATGAAGCAAGCTGCCCGTCAATTTCAAATCTCATTTCGTTTTCAACCGCGCCTTTTATCGTACCCATTGTCGTATACGTATCGGTATAATCCTGTTTCGCCGCTTTTTTGACTTTAACGCTTATCATTTCCTGTTTTTCTTCAACGATTTTCTCTTTTTTGAAGAAAACAAAATACACTACAAGCGCAATTAAAGCCGCCAGCACGGATATTACCGCTATTTTAAAATATTTTTTAAATTTTGGATTTGATTCCGAAAGCTGTAGATATTTGTATTTTACATTCTCTATAAATTTGTAGTAATAATGTTTTAAAATTGACAAGATGATCCTCCAAATTTTTTTATCTTAAACTCATAAGAGTTAATCTTTCAAGTTCCGTTACAGAAGCGTGATTCGTATAAGCGGCTCTGGTAAAAGAAGAAATTGCTTCGGCATACTGCCATGATTCTTCCATAAGCGATACAGTAGGCACTTCGTATAAATCATTTCTTTTCTGCATAAGAGCAAGTTTTCTTTCCTTTAAAGTAATTTCCTGCCTCAAAGTTTTTGCGTTATTTAAAGAAATCAAATACTCGTTATAGGTTTTTTCAACGCTTAATCTGCTGTTTTTTAAAATATCAATAAGTTCCGATATTGTTTGTTTTTTACTGATACTGCTTTCTTTTGCGTCAACAAAATATTGTAAATCATCCAAGATTGACAGCTGAACATCAAAAGTTGTTGTTTCAACTCTTTTGCTGGCGTCAACTATTGTTGTAGGCTCTGTTTTATCTGTACTGTAAGAAACATTCAGAGAATTACCCCACAAACCCCATGATAATTTTGCAGCAACATTCCAGGATGTTGTAAGTTCAAGAGGAACAGTTGTAAAAGCATCTCCGCTTCTGCCGTAAAAACCGTCGAGATACAATTTAGGTATAACTTTTGCTCTGTTAATTTTAATCTTAGTATCTGCCATTTCAATCTGAATTTTAGCAATCTTAACATCTAAATTGTTAGTTTGAACAAAACTTACACAATCCTGCAAAGTAAAAGAAATTTCAGGAACATCGGTCGGTAATTCTGCGGAAACGCTTGCAGGGATATCTTCTAGTCCATAAACGCCTACAATCTCAACTAATTTTTTTGTGGCAAATTCTAAATTTATTCTTGACGCATTTAAAAGATTTGATACTTTATCTCTGAAATTTTTAGATTCCATCAAGTCTAGTTCAGATATAGCCCTTGCTTTATATTCTACCTGTGTCTTTAAATAAAGTCTTTCAACTTGCTCAAAAGCCTTACTTAAGGCTAAATACTCAACTTTAAGCGTTAAATATTCATAATAAGCCAGTTTGACTTTTGTATATAACTCTTCTTTTGCTTTTGTATAATTATATTTTGATGCATCCATCATTAACTTGTTGTATTTATATCCGCCGGTTGATCCGCCTCCTTCATATATCGGCTGGACGGCCCTGATACCTATCTCTTCTGAATTATATTCTTCTTCTCCGGGCTCGGCGGATTTTACACCAAATTTTGTTTTTCCCTTTGAAAATCTTCTCTGTAACATAAGCTGTGGGAAAAACGAGCGTATGGAACTTGTAACTCTTGCCTGAGCAAGTTCTATTTGTTCCTGGGCAACATTAATTTTTAAATCTCTGGCCGTGGCGATTTTTAAACAGGCATCTAAAAATTCATCGGCATAAACGGATGATGATAAAGAAACAAAAAAACATGTCGTAA
>Ga0302240_1002065_pt1 | contig 14330 bp, 9 predicted proteins | sample AAG_UR_His_MG_FD_193538 | JGI IMG/M metagenome (GOLD analysis project Ga0302240, IMG submission 193538) | Enriched activated sludge microbial communities from anaerobic digester in WTTP, New Holstein, Wisconsin, United States - AAG_UR_His | ecosystem: Engineered > Bioreactor > Anaerobic >... | reverse complement strand
AAATTATTAAAAAAGTAAAAGAAGATGTCGAAAGTGGGGCCAGTTTAACTGAAGCATTAAAAAAACATCCCGATGTTTTTGACGAACTTTTTATTAATTTGATTGCCGCCGGTGAAGCGGGTGGTATTTTGGATATTATTTTAGGGCGGCTTTCCACTTATATGGAAAAGGCCATGAAATTAAAAAGCCAGGTTAAAGGAGCAATGACCTATCCGGCCGCCGTTCTGGTTATTTCCATCGGTGTTGTAGCTTTGCTGCTTATTAAGGTCATTCCTGTATTTAAAAAAATGTTTGAAGGCATGGGGGGTGAGCTCCCCGGTCCGACACAGTTTTTAGTCAATGCGAGTGAGTTTGCGCAGAGTTATTGGTGGGTTATGGTCGGTATAATAGTTGCTGTTGTGGTTGCCTTCGGCAGATTTTATAAGACGGAAAAAGGACGCTGGTCGATAGATTCTCTGCTGCTCAAGGCGCCCATATTTGGACCGCTTTTGAAAAAGGTTGCAGTTGCGAAATTTTCGCGGACGCTTTCCACCATGATGAATTCGGGTGTTCCCATTTTGGAGGGGTTAAATATTGTCAGTAAGACAGCCGGTAATGTGGTTGTTGAATCCGCCCTCATAAAAACGCGGCAAAACATCAGTGAAGGAAGAACCATTGCCGAGCCTTTGTCGGAAACCGGCATATTCCCGCCGATGGTTGTGCAAATGATTGCTGTTGGTGAAGCGACGGGTGCCTTGGATACAATGCTTAGCAAAATCGCCGACTTTTACGACGACGAAGTTGATGCGGCGGTGGCGGCGATGACAGCGCTGTTAGAACCGGTTATGATGGTCTTCCTGGGCGGAGTTGTCGGCGGCATGATTATCGCGATGTATCTGCCGATCTTCAAGATGGCTTCCGTTGTTGGTTAATACCCAAATATTGTCTTGAATTGAGAAATGATATAATTTCAGAAACTGTATTGGTAAAAATTATATTTACCCGGTTTGGGATAAAAAATGGTCGGGATGGCGCGATTTGAACGCGCGACTCCTGCGTCCCGAACGCAGTGCCCTACCAAGCTGGGCCACATCCCGACGTGGCACGGACGATATAAAATTTATTTCTAAATGTCCACTTTTTTTTCTGCAATTTCCAATTTCCTGTCAACAATTTGATTTCACATCATAATTTTTGAGCCCGCGAAGCCTCCCTTTTGTTTTTGCGCCATGCTGGAAATGCAACCTCTTAATTGTTTTTTGCCCGACGGCATGCTATTATAAATATAATTTATAAAAAAGGGGAGAAGCGGTGATAATCTTCGACTTGCGATGTGAAAACGGTCATAAATTCGACGGTTGGTTCAAAGACCGCGACGCTTTTGCTGAGCAGAAGTCTCAAAATCTTGTCGTTTGCCCGATCTGTAACAGCTATAATGTTGATATTATTCCTTCCTCAATTGCAATCCGTAGCAAAGACGCCAAGCCTCCCGGAAAAGATAAGGAAATATCTCTGCGGCAGGCATTGCGGGCGCTTAATCAATATGTAGATAAAAATTTTGAAGATGTGGGCGATCGATTTGCCGAAGTTGCCTTGAAGATTCATTTCGGAGAAGAAGAAAAACGTAATATCAAAGGAAAAACTACTCCTCAGGAAGAAGAGACATTAAAAGAAGAAGGTGTTCAGTTCGTCAAGATTCCTGTTCCTAAATTGGATAGCTGATTCCTCAATATTTTGTGCTTTTTTACCATAACTATTTTAGTAAATTTCCAGAGCCAACTCTTTAAAGGCTTTAATTTTAAGGCATTAATAATACATGCAGAAATTTTATAAAAGTATCATCGACAGCATCGGCAACACGCCTCTGGTCGAGATAAACCGGCTCAATCCCAATAGCAAAGTGAAGATTCTGGCGAAAATTGAAAGCGCCAATCCAGGCGGATCGATTAAGGATCGAACCGCATTATCCATGATCGAAAGAGCGGAAAAAAGAGGTGAACTGACTTCCGATAAAATAATCCTGGAAGCGACCAGTGGCAACACTGGTATTGGTCTGGCGATGATCGCCGCAGCCAAGGGGTACAAATTATGTTTGACGCTGCCGGAGTCGGCCAGCGAAGAGAGAAAAAAAATTTTGCGCGCTTTGGGCGCCGACCTGTATTTCACGCCGGCCAATCAGGGAACTGACGGCGCTATTGAAGTCGCCTACAAGATGCTTCGTGAAAATCCCGGCAAATATTTCGGCACCGATCAGTTCAACAACGAAGATAATATTGCCGCCCATTACCTGGGGACAGCCCAGGAAATCTGGGACCAAACCGAGGGTGCGGTTACAATGGTAGTAGTCAGCCTCGGCACCAGCGGCACCGCCATGGGAATTTCCCGCCGGCTTAAGGAATTAAACCCACAAATTAAAATTGTCGGAGTCGAACCTTATTTAAAGCACAAAATTCAAGGCTTGAAAAATATGCGCGAGTCTTACACGCCGGGTATATTTGACAAGAAGCGCCTCGATGAAAAGGTGAATATCCTTGATGAGGATGCGTTTACCATGGCGCGCAGGCTGGCCCGTGAAGAGGGAATATTGGCCGGTATGAGTTCGGGAGCCGCCATGTTTGTCGCCGCCCAAAAAGCCTTGCAGATGCAGGAAGGAACGATCGTTGTAATTTTCCCGGACGGCGGAGAGCGTTATTTGAGCACGGAATTATTTGCCGTCAAGGAGGAAGCATCTACTTTTGGCCTTTACAATACACTGCAACGGCAGATAACGTTTTTCAAACCTGCCAATCCCAGAGAAGTTCTCATCCATACATGCGGTCCTACTGTTCATGACGCGCCTCATATGGGCAATTACCGGCGTCTGGTGGTGTCCGATCTGATCTGCCGTTATTTAATCTATAAAGGGTATGCCGTTAAGCACATAGTGGATATCGTTGATCTTACTGACAAGTCCGTAAAAGGCTCGGAAAAAGAAGGGATGGAGCTGGTCGATTATACGAATAAATATTTACAGGTTTTTTTACAGGATACGAAATCTCTGAATATCCTGAAGAATAATATTTATATTCAAGCATCCGATAACGTTGATGAAATGCTTAAAATCGTCGAGAAGCTGGTTGATAAAAATTTCGCCTACGAAAAATTGCATTCAGTTTATTACGACATCTCCAAGTTGGCGGATTACGGAATTCTTTCGAATGTTAATCTGCAAAAAACCAGGCAGGCTAAGACCATAGATCTGGACGATTACGAAAAAGACAACCCGATGGACTTTGTCCTTTTAAAAAGGGGGAGCCTAGGAGAACTGAAACGGGGAATATACTACAAGACCAAGTGGGGCAATATCCGGCCGGGCTGGCATATTGAATGCGCCGCAATTTCTCATAAGTACCTGGGTGCTGTTTATGACCTCCATGTCAGCGGCGTCGATGAAGTATTTCCGCATTGCGAAAATATTTTAGCCATTAACAAAGCTTTCACCGGAAAGAGCGGCGCCAGCTATTGGCTGAATGTAGAACTGGTAATGGTCGCGGGCAGGAAGATGTCGCGTTCATTGAACAACGCCCTGCCTTTATCTTTCTTGTTCCAGAAAGGTTATCAGGGCAGGGATATCCGTTTATTTCTGTTGGGAGTGCATTATCGTAAACCGCTCAATTATTCCGAAGAAGCTCTGGAGACGGCAAAGAATAATGTCAGGAAACTCGACATGTTTATCTGCCGGCTTAGTGCCGTTGATAATGAAGGCGACGGATACGGCGATTTGGATCAGTTGATTTATGATCTTAAAAACGGCTTTGCCGCCGCTCTGGATGATGATTTGAATATTGCTGTTGCTCTCGCTGTACTTTTTGATTTTATGGGGAAGATAAATCCTCCTTTAAATCAGGGAATAATAAATAAAAAAGACAGCCGGAAAATAATGACGACGCTGGAAAGCATCAACGATGTTCTTGGAGTGTTCGATTTTGAAGGGCTCTCGCCCTCGCAGGAAATAAAGGATTTGATTGCAAAAAGAGAAGCAGCACGGAAGGCGCGTAATTGGCGGGAAGCGGATATGTTGAGATCTCGGCTGGCTTCTTTGAATGTCGAGGTTATGGATACGCCTCAGGGGCCGGCCTGGCATTTCAAATAAGATTTATTATAAGAAATTTATGTTTTCTCCACCGAATTTTTTGGTGATGCGGATGAATCTGATAATCAGGTTATACATTAAATCTTTTTTGATAAAAGAATTTACTTGACAAACAAGACTATAAAAATTAAAGTCTGCAATTCGCACGGGGGTGTGCGGTTGTTTTTTTAGGCTTAATTTTATAAGATATTGATTTTAAAAAAGAATTAAAAGGTTGCTGGCGTAGCTCAATCGGTAGAGCAGCTGATTTGTAATCAGCAGGTTGCGGGTTCGAGTCCCATCGCCAGCTCCAGTTACGATATAAAAATTTATGATGGAGGGGTTCCCGAGCGGCCAAAGGGAGCAGACTGTAAATCTGCCGGCGGAGCCTACGGAGGTTCGAATCCTCCCCCCTCCACCATTGTTTTTTTTTGAGGTGAAAATCAGCGGGAGTAGCTCAGTGGCTAGAGCGTCAGCCTTCCAAGCTGAGGGTCGCGGGTTCGAATCCCGTTTCCCGCTCCAGAAAGTTTATTGCGATTAGCGTGAGGATAAAAATCCTCGTTCATTTTCGCCCATGTAGCTCAGTCGGTAGAGCACATCCTTGGTAAGGATGAGGTCACCAGTTCAATCCTGGTCATGGGCTCCAGTTGAGGGAGATTTATGCGCAACAATATTATTTTGGCTTGCACGGAATGCAAGCAAAAAAATTATACGACGACAAAAAACAAGCGTACCATGCAAAACCGTCTGGAAATGAAGAAGTATTGCAAGTTTTGCCGGGGACATAAGTTGCATAGGGAAACCAAGTAAAGTTGGTACAAAACAAACAGGCCAGTAGCTCTAATGGATAGAGCGCCGGACTCCAAATCCGGATGCTGGGGGTTCAAGTCCCTCCTGGCCTGCCAGTTTTTTTCCCCTTTTGTTAAGGGTCTGGAAAATGGAAAAATTCAAGTTGGTGATGCAAAAGGTAACGCAATTTCTGGGTGACGCAAAAGCTGAACTGAAGAAAGTTACCTGGCCGTCACGAAAGCAAACGATGGCTTCCACCTTTGTTGTAATATTCATCGTTTTTGTTATGGCGCTTTATTTTGGCATTATTGATTTTGGTTTGGCCAAACTCATCAAATTTATTTTAGGTTAGTAAAATGGCTTTTAAATGGTATGTTGTACATACCTATTCCGGATATGAAAACAAGGTGAAAATCAGCCTGCAGGAAAGAATTGAGCTGGCCAATGCGCAAGCTTATTTTTCCGATATCCTTATTCCCGAGGAAGATGTCGTAGAATTGATTTCAGGGGAAAAGAAAACTTCCAAGCGCAAGTTTTTCCCCGGGTACATCCTTGTCCGGATGGAAATGAATGATGAAACATGGCACATAGTTAAAGATACGCCCAAGGTGACCGGTTTTATCGGCAGTAAAGATAAGCCTTCGCCTATTTCGGATAAAGATGTTGAAAATTTAAAAGTCAGAATCGATGAAGGAACTCTCAAACCGAAACCGAAATTTAAGTTCGACGTCGGTGATCATGTTAAAATCATTGATGGACCGTTCACCAACTTTGACGGCGTTATTGATGAAGTAAGGCCGGAGAAAGGAAAGCTGCGGGTTATTGTCAGTATTTTTGGCCGCCCGACGCCGGTGGAGCTGGATTTTATTCAGGTAGTACAGGGGTAATTAATTTGTTGGAGGCCTCGTCCAAGGCCCAAAAAATTTTAGATCAGGGTGATCATTATGGCAAAAAAGGTTATTGCAGGCATTAAATTGCAGATTAAAGCGGGAAAGGCGACGCCATCGCCTCCGATTGGTCCGGCGTTAGGTCAGCACGGCGTCAATATAATGGAGTTTTGTAAGGCGTATAATGCCTTGACGCAAAAACAGGAAGGAATGATTGTTCCCGTTGTAATTACTGTTTATGCCGACAGGTCTTTTACCTTTATCACCAAAACACCGCCGGCTTCGGTGTTGCTCAAGCAGGCAGCAAAAATTGCCAAGGGAGCAAGTGATCCGAAGAGAGAAAAAGTGGGAACCGTTACGGCTAAGCAAGTGCAGGAAATTGCTGAATTAAAATTTAATGATTTGAATGCTGTAGATATAGAAGGCGCCGTTAAAATAATTGCCGGTACGGCCAGGTCGATGGGAATCGAAGTTGTAAGTTAATTGAACGAGGTTTGATCATGTTAAGAAGAGGCAAGCGCATATTAGCAGCAAAAGCAAAGGTTGAGCCGACTAAGCGTTACACGCTCAAAGAGGCTACGGAAATGGTTGTATCAATGGCGGATGCCAAATTTGATGAGACGGTGGACGCCGCCGTCCGCCTGGGAGTCAATCCCGCCCATGCCGATCAGATGGTCAGAGGAAGTGTTGTTTTGCCCAACGGTTTGGGCAAAACGGTAAAAGTACTGGTTTTCGCCAAAGGCGAGAAAGAAAAGGAAGCCCTCGACGCCGGTGCCGATTTGGTAGGGAATGATGAGATAATTGAAAAGATAAAAGGCGGCTGGTTTGAATTTGATCGAGTAGTTGCTACACCCGACATGATGGGCGCTGTAGGTAAAATCGGTAAAATTCTAGGACCCCGTGGCTTGATGCCCAATCCGAAAGTCGGGACGGTGACTTTTGACGTAGCCAACGCCGTAAAGGAACTTAAAGCCGGTAAAGTTGAATTCCGCGTGGAGAAAGCCGGAATCGTTCATTCCCCCGTCGGGAAAGTTTCTTTTGGTGCAGATAAATTAAGAGAAAATATCATGGCTTTACTCGAGACGATCATCAAGTTGAAACCGGCCGCAAGCAAAGGGACTTATATTAAAAGCATAGCCCTTTCCAGTACAATGGGTGCCGGCGTAAAAATTGATCCTCTCGATATTAAAAACGCTTAATACACAGAATGAATGTGTGACTAAGATAAAAGGTCGAAGATAGCAGGTACAGAAGTTTAAACGTAATAGGGCCTGCCGAGACTCGTAGAAGAAAAAAAGTTGCTTTGTATTATATAAGGTAGACAATTTTTGGAAAACGGGCATCGGATTGAAGATGGAATTACCGTTTTTTTATTCTGTATGTGGCTATATTCTCCGGCCTCGTAATAATGAAAAATTATTGAAAGGAGGCTGATATATTTGGATCGGAGAACGAAAGAGCAAGTTGTATCCGAACTGCAGGTAAAGCTCAAAGAGGCCAATCTCGGCATTTTAACCAGCTTCAGCAAGATGAATGTCGAAAAGATGGAAGCTTTGAGAAAAGCACTGCGCAAGTCAAATGCTGAACTGAAAGTTGTGAAAAACACCCTTCTGAATATTGCTGCGAAAGATACAGCATTCAGTATACTTGCCGATCATTTCAAATGGCCTATCGCTGTTGTTTTAAGTTACAAAGATCCGGTTGAACCGACAAAAGCTCTTATTGATTTCGCCAAAAAAAATCCGGAATTGGAAATCAAGGTCGGCGTGCTGGATGGTAAATTACTGGACAAAAGCGATATCACAAGCCTGGCGGAGTTACCCAGCAGAGAGGTTTTGCTTGGCAGACTGGTTTCTGTTATGGCCGCGGTGCCGACGTCACTGGTTACAGTGCTCAGCGGTGTGCCCAGAAATTTTGTTCAAGTGCTCAATGCTTATTGTGATAAGAAACAAGCCACAAATTAACAAAACATACAGAAAGGTATAAGAATATGGCAGATCAGATTACGAAAGAAGATGTAGTAAAATTCATTGAAAATATGACCGTATTGGAGCTTTCCGCTCTGGTTAAAGAATTGGAAGAAAAATTTGGCGTTTCCGCTGCGGCTCCAGTAATGATGGCCGCTGCCGCCCCCGGAGCAGCCGCCGCCGCTCCAGTGGAAGAGCAGACTGAATTTAATGCTATTCTCACCGGTTTTGGTGCAGAGAAAATTCAGGTAATCAAGGTAGTCCGGGCCATTACCGGTTTAGGTTTGAAGGAAGCCAAAGATCTGGTGGAAGGTGTGCCCAAGCCGATTAAAGAAGCCGTTTCCAAAGACGAAGCTGCAGATATCAAGAAGAAAATTGAAGAAGTTGGTGGAACAGTAGAAATTAAATAATATAAATTAAATATATTATTTTAAGGATGTTATGGGTAATTTTAGAAGAAACTATGGCCGGGTAAAAAAAGCGCTGGATATACCCAATTTAATAGAGATCCAAACACGATCGTACGAGAAATTCCTGCAAAAGGACTTGCAGACGGCTAAAAGGGCCAACATCGGTTTGCAAAGTGCTTTTACGAGTGTTTTCCCTATCTCGGATTTCAGTGGAAAGTGCTCTTTGGAGTTTGTCAGTTATAAAATTGGCGATATCCGGTACGATGTAAGAGAGTGCATTCAAAAAGGAATGACCTACGCCGCTCCTTTGAAGATTGTAGTCAGGCTTGTTGTTTTTGATACTGATCGTCTTGCCGACGGCAAGATCAGTCGTGAATCGAATGAAACAAAGCCGATACGGGATATCAAAGAGCAGGAAATTTACTTCGGCGAAATTCCGTTGATGACGGAAAATGGAACATTTATTGTCAACGGAACAGAGCGGGTAATAGTCAGCCAGTTACACCGCTCGCCCGGCATTTTCTTCGATCACGACAAAGGTAAAACCGTTGCCAGCGGTAAACTGATTTATTCGGCGCGGATAATTCCCATAAGAGGGTCATGGTTGGATCTCGAATTTGATTCCAAAGATCTCCTCTACATGCGGATTGATCGCCGCCGAAAAATGCCCGTGACCATTTTGCTCAAGGCGATGGGCAATTCGACTGAATTTATTCTGAATTATTTTTATAATATTGAAAAGATAGCCGTTGAGGGAGAAAAGCTTTACGTTACCATCGATGACTCTTTGCTTGGTCAAAAAGCAACGGAAGATATCAGCGATCCAGGCAACGCAGAAATTATCGTCAAGAAGGGCCGCAAGTTTACACGGCCCCTTCTGAAAAGAGTAGTTGAGGCGGGAGTTAAATACATTCCAGTAAAGGAATCTGATCTTATTGGTAAAGTTCTTTCTTCCGATGTTCGCGACCCGCAGACGGGAGAGATTATTTTCCGCTGCAATGAAGAATGGCCGCTCAACGGGTTGGAAATTGCCCGGGAGAAAGGCATTTCCGAATTGCAATTCATCCAGTTGGACGAGGATTTGGATAATGTCTCCATCCGTGATACATTGCTGATGGATAAAATTGATACCGCGGAGGATGCAATTTTAGAGATATATCGCCGGTTGCGTCCCAGCAATCCGCCCACACCGGAGACAGCTACAAAATTTTTCAAGAGCCTGTTCTTTGAGTCGGAAACATACGATTTATCGGACGTCGGCCGCGCCAAAATGAATTACAAACTGCGTTTGCACGTGCCTACTACGGTTACCGTGTTGCGCAACGAAGATATCTTGGCAGCCGTCAAATATCTTGTTGATTTGAAAAATGGAGTCGGCGAATGCAGCGTTGATGATATTGATCATCTGGGAAACCGGCGTGTGCGTTCAGTTGGGGAGCTTATTGAAAACCAGTATCGCATCGGTTTGGTGCGAATGGAACGGGCCATTAAGGAAAAAATGAGTTTGCAGGACATCGAAACAATGATGCCCCATGACTTGATTAATGCCAAACCAGTTTCGGCCGTAGTCAACGAGTTTTTCGGTTCCAGCCAGCTCTCACAGTTTATGGACCAGACCAACCCTCTTTCCGAAATTACGCATACGCGTCGATTATCGGCGCTGGGACCCGGAGGGCTGACGCGGGAGCGTGCGGGGTTTGAAGTCCGCGATGTTCATAACACCCATTATGGACGTATTTGCCCTGTGGAAACTCCGGAAGGGCCGAATATCGGCTTAATAGTTTCTTTGAGCACTTATGCGCGAGTCAACGAATTTGGATTTATTGAAACTCCATATAAAATAGTTGACAATGGCCATGTAGGCGATGAAATCCGCTTCATGACGGCTATCGAGGAAGAAAACCAGATCATTGCACCTTCAGACCGCCTGCTGGATGATAACGGCAGGTTTGTTGAAGAGTTGATATCCGTTCGCAAAGGCGATGATTTTATCTCCGTTGTGCCGGAAGATATTAAATTGATGGATGTATCGCCGAATCAGCTTGTTTCCGTCGCAGCCGCTTTAATTCCGTTTCTGGAGCACGATGACGCTAACCGCGCCCTCATGGGCTCAAACATGCAGAGACAGGCGGTACCGTTGATGTGTCCGGAAGTGCCGGTTGTCGGTACAGGCATGGAGGCCGTTGTTGCCCGTGATTCCGGGGCGGTTTTGACCGCCCGCCGGGCCGGCGTTGTAGAAAGTGTTGATGCTTCGAGGATAATCGTAAGAGCCAATAATCCTGAAAACGATGGCGTCGATACAGGAGTGGATATTTACAGGTTGTCTAAATACCAGCGTTCCAATCAGGATACTTGTTTTAATCAGAAGCCGATAGTTGACGTTGGCGACCATGTGGAGAAAAAAGAAATTCTTGCCGACGGGCCGGCGACGGACAATGGTGAACTGGCTCTGGGCCGTAATGTTATGGTCGCCTTTATGTCCTGGGGCGGTTACAACTACGAAGACTCGATCCTGGTCAGTGAACGGATTGTCCGCGAAGACGTTTATACATCCATTCATATTGAAGAATTTGAAACGATGGCCCGTGATACGAAGCTGGGCAAAGAAGAAATAACTCGAGACATTCCCAACGTAGGTGAAGAATCCCTCCGGGATCTCGATGAAAGCGGTATTATCCGTATCGGCGTCTCGGTGAAACCGGGTGATATTCTCGTCGGCAAGATCACACCCAAGGGAGAAACCCAGCTGTCCGCCGAAGAAAAGCTTCTGCGCGCGATTTTCGGGGAAAAGGCCAGTGATGTACGCGATACATCACTGCGTGTGCCGCCGGGAGTCGAAGGTACGATTGTTGATGTCAAGATATTTACCCGTAAAGGTGCGGAAAGAGATCTGCGTTCACAGGCCATTGAATCAGCCGCAATTGAGCAGTTGACTCAAGACAGAGACGATGAACTGCGCATACTGACCGAGACGGTCAGACAAGATATTACCAATCTTGTTGTCGGAAAAACTGCGGCGGGAAAAGTAACTGATATCAAGAAGAAAGTCCTTCTGAAAAAGGGTGATCAGATTACAAAGGAAATATGGGCGGCCATACCTTTTACCTACTGGAAGGAAATTACCATCACAGAAAACGACGGCTCTGAAGAAAAATTAATTGACCTGCTTGCCTCTCTGGAGAGGAAAATTGATTTCATTCAGGCTCATTATGAAGAGAAGCTGGAGAAAGTAAAAGCCAGTGATGAGCTTCCGCCGGGCGTAATCAAAATGGTAAAAATTTATGTCGCCATCAAAAGAAAGCTTTCCGTCGGCGATAAAATGGCCGGTCGTCATGGTAATAAAGGCGTTTTATCCAGAATCCTGCCCGAAGAGGATATGCCTTACTTTGCCGACGGCACCACGGTGGACATCGTGTTGAATCCGCTGGGCGTGCCTTCGCGTATGAACGTCGGACAGATTTTGGAAACGCACCTCGGATGGGCGGCGAAAACAATCGGCGAAGGGCTAAATGAACTTCTGGAAAGAAATAATAATCTTGCTCACATCAAGAATGAGTTGAAAAAAACTTATTCTTCACCTGATTTTGATAAATTCATCGACGAATCCTCCGCTGAGGATACGAAAAAGTTTGTCGATCGCCTGAAAAAAGGAATGCTTGTAGCGAGTCCCGTTTTTGATGGTTGTCCGGAAAGTAGAATTCGTGAGTTGTTAACGATGGGGGAATTGCCGCAATCGGGTCAGGCAATACTTTTTGACGGAAGAACTGGAGAACCATTTGATCAGGAAGTGACCGTCGGAATTATTTATATGTTGAAGCTGCACCACCTGGTCGATAATAAAATTCACGCTCGTTCCATAGGTCCGTATTCACTGGTAACCCAGCAACCCCTGGGCGGTAAGGCTCAATTTGGTGGACAGAGGCTGGGTGAAATGGAAGTATGGGCAATGGAAGCTTATGGTGCTTCATACACCCTGCAGGAATTTTTGACTGTCAAATCGGATGATGTGGCAGGAAGAACAAGAATTTACGAGTCTATAGTCAAGGGTGAACATGCGTTTGAACCGGGCTTGCCCGAGTCCTTTAATGTATTGGTTAAAGAACTGCAAAGCCTCGGATTAGACGTGGAATTAATTGAAGAACAATAATAGGCCCATAAGTTTTACTAAAGTTTTTAATCGTACGGGAGAATAAGCTGTGGAAGAAGTTTTCAGCTATTTTGAAAAACCAAAAAACCCTGTTAGATTCAACGCCATAAAGATTTCTATTGCTTCACCGGAGAAGATTCTTTCCTGGTCGCACGGTGAAGTTAAGAAACCGGAAACGATCAACTACCGGACATTTAAGCCGGAAAGAGACGGGCTTTTTTGTGCTAAGATATTTGGACCGGTAAAAGATTATGAATGCCTGTGCGGCCGTTATAAACGGATGAAGCACAGGGGTGTGGTCTGCGAGAAGTGCGGCGTGGAAGTTATTCAGTCCAAAGTTCGCCGGGAAAGAATGGGGCATATTACGCTGGCAACACCTGTTGCCCATATCTGGTTTTTAAAAAGCCTTCCCAGCCGCATCGGCAATCTTATGGATTTAACTTTAAAGGAACTGGAAAAAGTTCTTTATTTTGAATCTTGGATTGTTCTCGATCCCAAAGATACCCCCCTGAAAAAGAAAGAACTGCTCACCGATGAAGAGTACAGCGATTGCGCAGAACAGTACGGAGAGGGTGGTTTTGTCGCCGGCATCGGAGCTGAAGCGGTAAGGCAACTCCTGGAGGAGATTGATTTAGAAAAGCTTTATGAAGAATTAAGAGCTGAAATTGTCAGTGTTGTTTCGGAGACGAAGAAAAAGAAGCTGATTAAAAGGCTGAAGGTTGTAGAAGCATTGCGCAAGTCGGGGAATAAAGCGGAATGGATGATCTTGACAGTTCTTCCCGTTATTCCGCCGGATCTACGTCCGTTGGTTCCGCTGGACGGCGGGCGTTTTGCCACATCGGATCTCAACGATTTATATCGACGCGTGATCAATCGTAATAATCGCCTGAAGCGTTTACAGGAATTAAATGCCCCGGAAATTATTATCCGCAACGAAAAAAGAATGCTGCAGGAAGCTGTGGATGTTCTTTTTGATAATGGACGCCGCGGCCGGGCCATAACCGGTACTAATAAGAGGCCGCTCAGGTCTCTGTCGGATATGCTGAAAGGGAAGCAGGGCCGGTTTCGCCAGAATTTGCTGGGGAAGCGGGTCGACTACTCGGGCCGTTCAGTTATCACCGTAGGCCCGGATCTAAGACTCCACCAGTGTGGTCTGCCCAAAAAGATGGGACTGGAGCTTTTCAAACCTTTTGTTTACAACCGTCTGCTGGAAAAAGGGTACGTTACTACCGTAAAAAGCGCGAAAAAAATGGTGGAGAGAGAAACAGCCGAGGTATGGGATGCTTTGGACGAGGTTGTGCGTGAATATCCCGTCATGCTGAACCGTGCGCCAACGCTGCACCGCCTTGGCATGCAGGCTTTTGAACCGGTGCTGATCGAAGGCAAGGCCATCCGTTTGCATCCTCTGGTTTGTACGGCTTTCAATGCTGACTTCGACGGCGATCAGATGGCCGTCCATGTGCCTCTGTCCGTTGAAGCGCAGACAGAGTGCCGCGTCCTGATGATGTCGACGAACAATATTCTGTCTCCCGCCAATGGAAAACCGATTATTATTCCCAGCCAGGACATTGTTTTAGGCATCTATTACCTGACTCGCGCGAAAAACGGCGTAAAAGGCGAGGGTATGATCTTTGCCGACCGGGAGGAAGTACGCTGCGCTCTTGATGCGGGTGTAATCGATCTGCATGCCAGGATTAAAGTACGAATCAATTCGGAATTGAAGGAAACCACGGTAGGACGGGTTGTTCTTTCGGAAATAGTTCCCCAGGAAATTGAATTTGACGCCATCAATAAGTTGATGAACAAAAAGGAACTGGCTAATTTAATCGATCATTGTTACCGCTTGTGCGGTGACAAGACCACTGTACTTTTGGCGGACCGGCTCAAGGATCTGGGATTTAAGTATGCGACAATTTCCGGACTTTCTTTTGCCGTAGGCAACATGCTCATTCCCGAAAACAAAAAGAACATTGTTCTGCAAGCGGAAAAAGATGTGCTCAAAATCCAAAAGCAGTATATGGATGGATTAATTACCGATGG
>Ga0302240_1002063_pt1 | contig 14350 bp, 5 predicted proteins | sample AAG_UR_His_MG_FD_193538 | JGI IMG/M metagenome (GOLD analysis project Ga0302240, IMG submission 193538) | Enriched activated sludge microbial communities from anaerobic digester in WTTP, New Holstein, Wisconsin, United States - AAG_UR_His | ecosystem: Engineered > Bioreactor > Anaerobic >... | reverse complement strand
AGAAGTGTTATGTAGTGATGAACGCTGTCGTAGCAGTTGTCGTTCCATATCTCCAGAGTAACCAAACGCCTAAAACCATCCTCTTTGGGTCCCCATGTTTCATATGTATGAGTGTGATTTCCTATATGCGGTTGATCATCGCCATAGCCGTCGCCGTAGTTCCACAGGTAGTTCCATGCAGGATCGGCAGGGCTGGAGAAATTGATAAACTGGAACGTGGCGTTGGGGAAAACGCTTAGCGGCGGATTGGTGGCAAAGTCGGCAATAGGTGCCGCAAAAACGGCCAGTATTTCTTCCTGTGTGTCCTCGCATCCGTATGCCGAAACGGCGTTGAGCGAAACGTGAAACTCTCTGTCGTCTGTGGTGTTGTTCACAAATCGATGGATTGGCTCGAACAGGTACGAGGTGAACCCGTCATCGAAATTCCAGTTGTAGTAGAACGCGCTTGCCGAAGTGTTGTTGTGGATAACGGGAGTATGCGGATTACAGCCCTCATCGGGATCGAAAGAGAAAGCTACGTGCACCTCGGGGAAAACGTACACGGTTTGCGTGGTAAAATCTTCGCATCCATGCTCGGTGGTGGTGGTGAGGGTGATGGTATATGGCCACGGGTCATCATCGCTGAATGTGTTGCCATAGGAATGTAGTATATTATCAGCGTTGGTGGTAGTTGTATCGGTACCATCTCCAAAATCGAAGTGGTAGGTAAGGTTTGTTCCCAGCGACTGGTTATCAAACTCCGCCTCCAAAGGCGGGCACGAGATGTACTGCCCAAGCAGTTCCATGGCGGCTTTTGGTCTGGGGTAAACAACCACATCGTGGGAAACGGAATCCTTGCAGCCATGTTCCGAAGTGGCCTTTAGCTTAACGTTGAAAGTGGCATCGTTGGTAAACGATGTGTTATAGTAGGTTTGCGTTGGGTTAATCTGCCCCGATGTGATGGTATTGCCAAAACTCCACAGGTAGGTGGCATTTCCGGTTCCGCCAAAGGCGTTGGTGGTATTGTTAAATGCCACGGGATGAGGATGACAGCCATCGAAATCACCCGTAAATTCGGGATAGATATGAGGGTAAACCGCTACGCTCTGCGATGCCGTTTTGGGGCAGCGGTACTGGGGTTCTAACTGATTCAACCTTGTTACCAGCGTAATCAGCGGGTTCTGAACCACAAGATTGTCGGTTGCGCCCAGCGGGTTGGTAAAAGTTATAGTTCCCGGTTGGTCTTGGGTAGAGTTGGGCTGCGACGGGTTAGCCCCGTTGCCTGCAAATGTCCATTGGTAAACATAGGCAGGCGAGGTTGAAGTGTTGGTTATGGGTACATCCAGGGGCGTGCAGCCGGCCAATACATCCACAAAGAAATCGGCCACCACCAAGGGGAGAACCTCAATGGTATGCGAGGTATTTTTGGTGCAACCCAACGGGTTGGTGACGGTTAGGGTAACCGGGAAGAATATGGATTGCGTCTTATCGGTGTGCGAATAAGTTTTTGTAGATGGCGAAGCCGATGTTGACCCGGTATTGTCGCCAAAGGTCCACTCATAGCTGCCGCCCTGCGAAGCAAGAACACCCGCGCTGCTATTAACAAAACTTACGTCCAATGGATTACACCCCTTATCGGGACTTAGGCTGAAGTTGGCAATCAGCTCGGGGTAAACGGTAACTGTTTTCACCGAATCGTCGGAGCAGGTTGCATCGGATACATCATGATGCTGGCTAACCGTTAGGTTAATCTGATATGTGGCAGTGGCGTTGGGGTTATCGTTATAAAACCATGCGCTATGCGGATTGCTGTTGAGCAGGGTTTCATCCTGATGGGCACCGCCCACCCCGCTGTTGCCATAAACCCAATGGAATGTTGTTTGCACCCCGGCTTGTAAATCGTGGAATACCGAGCTGTTCACAAAGTCAACCTGTAGCGGGTAGGCACATTGGTCGGGGATGGTGAAGGTGAACCGCGATTCCACCTTGGGGTGTACCCTGACATTAACCTGGCGCGTTTGGGTACATCCCGTGGCCACCTGACGGGCAACAATGGTGGTTGGGGTAATGTAGTCCACGTTGCTTAGGTTCTCGATAAGGTGGCTAACCGTAGGTGCAAAATTGGTTGACAGGGTGTTGCCGTCGCCAAAGCTCCATTCAAGCACCACATCGTTCTCGTGACCACCGCTACTGGCCGGATTCTTCACAAACTCAAGGGTTGCCCCGTTGAGTCCCGAGCATACGGCTGGAGGGGTATCGTAAATCACATCCAGCAACGGATATACGGTTATGTTTTCTCCCGTGGTGGCATTGGAGCATGTATGCTCCTGGGCTGTGCCCGAATTCCACACCGTGGTGGCAGTGAATCCCACGTTATAGACAATGGGGTCAGTTTGATGGGTATTGGTGAGGTTAATGCCACCCAGAGCATTGCCCGGATAGTTCACGGTAACGTTGGCTTCATTGGGGCTTGCAGTGGTAAAGTTCCACTGGTATGAATTTGTTGCATTGGGGTTTGTTACCAGAGTATTGCTCGATGCGTTGGTCAGGTCAATGGTTGTACCGTTGCAAACATTGGTAATGGCAAAGCTCTGCGCTGCCACCACCCGCGGGTAGATGGTCACGGGTATGGTGTTGGAAATATGGCTGCAACCCCTGCTGTTGGTTGCCGTAAGGGTAACATTTCTGGTAAGGGGATTATTGGTGTTGTTGATAAAAGTATGTGTTACCGGATTTAAATTGGTGGTAACCACAGAGGAAGTGCCATCGTCAAAATCCCATGAGTAGGTAAGCGTTCCCGGTGAACCTCCGGTGGAGTTGTTGGCAAAGGTTATGCTCTCGCCACCGCAAATCGCATCAACGGTAGCCAGGGTGATAGCCGCATTTACCTGAGGCGGTACGTTGAACGAGTGGCTGTAATGGTCGGTACAGCCATACGTGTTAATAAGATCAAGGTTTATGGTCTCGGGCACATCGATGTTGGATGGCGGTGGATTATCGTAGACCACCACCCATGGCGAGCCGGTTGGGGTTGTGGTACCACCGCCCCAGCTCCAGGTATAGTCTCCGGGATCAGCGGTTTCACTGGCATCGGTAACCAAAATCTCCATGGGAGTGCAACTTTCGGTAATGTTCACATTGAACATGGCATACGGTGTGGGGTTAACCGTTATATCCTCGCTGTGGGTGTCAATACAACCATCACTGCTGGTGGCGGTGAGCACAACCTGGTATGTTTTTGGGGTGGTGTGGCTGCTATTGGGCAGAGTTGGTTCAAAGCTCTGATCGCCGGAGCTGGTAACCAAAGCCCCGCCATCGAATATTTCCCACTGGATATTAATATTAGGATTGGCGGTTCCATAAAGGTCTGAAGTATTCTGGAAAACAGCATCATCAACGGGATGGCAATAATCCGAAGGATCAGTGAAATCCCACTGCGCCCGCACCTGTGGGTAAACGGTTATATCAATGGAGGAGGAGGCGTGGCAAATTCCGCGATGTGCTTGTAATATTATGGGATAAGTTAAGGGTCCCCCTGTGGTATTGCTGGTAATGGTACCAAATGTTTGCGAATGTCCCGTTGGTGTCTCACCGTTGAAATCCCAGTTGTAAGTAACCCCCGCAATATTGGGCGCTGTGGCCTCAATGGTAAGGGGTACACAGCCGGCGGTGGTGTTCAGGCTAAAGTTGGCCTTCACCTCGGGCTGGATGGTGTAGGTTTGGGTATATTCCGCGCTGCACCCAAAGTCGCTGTTGGCGGTTAGTTTAACCGTTACATTATAGGGTGTATCGCCCGAGTTGGTGAATTCGAAATCGGGATTCATATCCACCGATGCCCCCAGCGACCCAAATTGCCAGTGATGGCTGTCGGCATGGGTCATGGTGCTGTTAAACTGTATGGTTACCGGTGCGCAAAGCTGTTCGTTATTGGCTATGGGGCTTCCGCCAACCGAGGCAGTGAAACTGCCCGTAACCCATGGGTTCACATGGATTGTACGGCTGTCGGTTGCAACGCATCCGGTGGAGTTGTAAACGGAAAGGGAAACAGGGATATCCGCACTCCCGTCGCCATTATGGGCAAGAGTATTATAGTCAAATTGCTCCCTCCCGTCATTTAGCGGACCGGGATTTGTGTTGAGTGGCAAAGTTACCCCGTTTACAATCCATTGATAGTCACCATCGGCCAGCAGCGAGGCATCCAGAATATCCACATCAAACAGCCCGGTAACGGGATCGGGACACACCTCCTCGGGATCGATCACAATATTGGCCTCGATATATGGAGGCACCACAACCGGAATTGGCCCCCAGGTACCGGTACAGCCCCAATTATTGGTAGCCTCAAAGCTGAAATACCGCGTAACGGGGATATCAGTATAGTTTACAAGGTCAATGGACCCGTTGGCAGTGGCGGGTGATGAAAAATCGATGATGTCGCCATCATCTATGGCATTTGTTTCCAGTAGCCACCAGTATGAGTTGGTGTTTACAATACCTTCCACCTCGTAGTCAACCGTTAAGGGAGAGCAAGTGGTTGAACTTGGGGTTGCTCTAAGTGAGGCAAGGGTTATATTGGGGTTGGGGTAAACCTTAAACTCCTGAGAATAGATGTCGTGGCAACCCGTTGAACTCTCCACCTCAAGTTCCAGCCTGTAAACGGTGGCGGTGTTATCTGTTTTTGTGTTGATAAGATTGTTTAATGGCGGTGGGGTAGGTCCGGTTGATTGATGATTACCATCGCTGTATAAACGCCACTCCCAAGCCACGGCACCCTTGCTTTTATCGGTTAAGTTGGCCACATTCAGCGGCGAGCATCCCTCAATGGGTTGGGCAGTGTAATTTGCCTCAAGATATGGCGGCACGTTAACAACTCTCGATGCGGTGTCGCGGCACACATTCCACCGGTCGGTAATTATCACCTCGGCGGTGTAGAGTATCACGTTGTATGGAGGTGCAGTGTTGTAATAGATGTTTGTTGCATTCTGTGTGGGAGCCGAGTTGCCATCGCCAAAGGTCCACAGATAGGTTGCATCATTGGCATGACCAATGGGAGTAGAGGTAAAGTTTACCGTAAGCGGTTGGCAGTTGGCATTGCCGGATATGGTATGGGAAGCATTGATGCCGATATGGGGGAAAACCCTGACGGTTTTTTTGATCTCCTTGAAGCATATTTCGCTCATATCGGAAGTGCGAAGCATAATTTGATACTCCTCTATGTCATCAGTCCCATTTTCAAGCCATAGGTTAACAATATTTGCCTCATTGGCCGTGCCATCTATCCCCACTTCAAATTCTACGGGTGGATCTGCCCCCCTTTGATAGCTCCACCAACGTTTTTCGTCGCCCGTGGAAGTGCTGGTAAAAACAAAGTTAAAGCCGGGAGTGCCTGCGGGGTTGCCCAATGGAGGGGCAGCACATGCAGCATAGCGATTTGCATCGAAAGAGGCGGTAACAGGGCCTCCCACCTGTATATCAAGATGAACTTCCTGGGTTTGATTACATGCGCCGGAAACCGTAACGGTGTAGTTAACGGGAGCGGTAATGTTGGTTGCAAAGGGTGTTTCGCTGGTAGGATCATCGAGGTGTCTGATTGGATCCCACAGATAGGAGGTTCCTCCGCTGGCCCAAAGCTGCAGCGATTCGCCTGCACAAATGCGGTTCCCCAAAGCTCCCGTTTGTACCACAAGCGCTTCGGGGGCAAACTCGTTGTAGTTGGAGAAATAACCGTAGAAACACCCTGTGGAACCACCACCGTTCACTATCCCCAAGTGGAAGATATCCTTGGTGTTGCGCATAAAATGTGTGCCAACGGCAGCGTTGGCAGTGCTGATGGGTCCGAAACGGGCTACGCTCCAGTTAGAGCCATCAACTTCTTGAAAACTGGTAGGAGGAAAAATATCGTCACGTACAATCCCGTCGAATTGAAAACCATCCTCAGCTCCTTTACGAACCATTATCACAATATAAAAATCTTCGGTGGAAGTTCGGGCGAAGGCAACACGTGGTACACCGGTACACTTATCCACTGGAGGTAAGATGGCACCTCCCACCTCGCAGCCAAAACCTCCGATATGCAGCACATAAATTGGATGATTGCGTGAAACTATCCGGTAATAATTTGTTCCATCCGGTATGGGTAGGTGGTACTGAGCTTGCGCGTTTAGTGTTTGGGTTGTAACCAAACCCCCTGCAGGATTGAAAATATCAATGATTGTTCCGTTTTGCGTTGCCAGTATATAAGCATTATCTTGAAGGTTAAGCGCCGTGCGCATTACAATGTATTCCATTCCAATAAGGTTTTTATACATTGAAGTACTTACATCCCAAATCTGTGTGGGGATAAGCTGGTCGCCCGAAACGTCATAGCAGGTCCCTGATGTGTGATAATGAGAGTCATCGGTAATAGTTACCGCAATGGGATTATCACTTGTTATGCGAGTTCCATATAAACGATTGGCGGCTAATGTGCTGCGTTGATAAGGGAACAGGGAAAAGGTTTGACCCCGATTAAGAGTAACGGTATGGTTAGCGCCAGGAGCAAGATCAGTTCTCGGATTCCCGAAACTTGCTCTTCTGCTGACAGGTAAATGAAAAGTAATATTTGTGTTATCTTCAGTAGCTACCACATCAATGGCCGAAATAGCCGGAATAGTACCCGTCGTAGGCGAATTATTCATCACATTTTGAAACGGGGTGTAAAATTCCATTCCAAGGCCATTTCTACCCTTCAGTGCCCAAATATCCTTGTTGTTGTTGTTACTCACCTCATAGTAGCAGGTAATGGGCGCAGAGGAGGTAATATGGAGACCAAAGTTATTGATTCCGCTAGCGTTAAGTGCCTTGTTCTCAAGGAGGTCAACATCTACTGATAGTGCTGTGGGAGGATTCCAGGGGTCAAGAATCCACCTGTTTAGATTAATGATCTGGAAATCGTATGGTTCTAAATTGAGAGTAATTGGGGGAAAAATTGCAGGATCGCCTGCGGGCATGGTTATGGTAACCGTGGCGGGCAGGTTACTGGACGAAAATTTTAAAGATGACGGAACACCTCCAGGTCTGTTGTGGGTTAGCGTAATATCAGGTACCACAAACCAGAACTCGGTATCGATTTGTGCCTGCAGGGTGCTGCTTTCACCCAAAAGGAAAACCCCCAGGGCCAGCGTTAGAAGTGCTTTAAGGGCACAGCTGCTATATCCCCTATGCGCAGTATTTTTTATGTTGGTGTAAGAAATCATGGCATTTACCAAACAGTTTTGCTCCTTTATCATGCTTTAACGTTTGTTCGTCAAAAAAGGATATACCTTATTAAAAACAATTACGAAAATACACATTTTTTTTTTCTCAGGCCTCTTTTTCCCATTTTAAATAGGTTAATAACTCCATGGCTTACCCTTTTATTGCTCACCATTGGGCGTGTTAAAAAGCCCCCTTTATCAAAGCTGACCTTAATATCATAGCCCAAATATTATATAACTTTTCCACGTGGCCTGCGCCACGAAGGAAAGATTTTGTTTATACTTTCCAACGTCCGTAGGATATGGAAACACCCAATAATAGCAAATTCGCAATCCCGATCCCGATCCCGACGTGTCAGGAGTCGGGATTCGGGACGCAAATTCGCAAATCAGCAATAGAAAACAAACAAATCAGAGGCTTTATCCTCATTAATGGGGAGGCTCCCTCTAACAGGTTTTTCAAGCTGCAGCGCAGCGAGACCTTTGTTGCTTTGGAGCAACTTCTTCCACAAGCTGCATCGCAGCGAGACCTTTGTTGCATTTGAGGTAGTCCCGCCACACAAGCTGCAGCGCAGCGGGACCTTTGTTGCATTTGGGATAATTCCGTCCCACAAGCTGCATCGCAGCGAGACCTTTGTTGCTTTGGAACAACCTCTCCCACAAGCTGCAGCGCAGCGGGACATTTGTTGCTTTGGAGCAACCTCTCCCACAAGCTGCAGCGCAGCGAGACCTTTGTTGCATTTGAGGTAGTCCCGCCACACAAGCTGCAGCGCAGCGGGACCTTTGTTGCTTTGGAGCAACCTCTCCCACAAGCTGCAGCGCAGCGGGACCTTTGTTGCATTTGAGGTAGTCCCGTCCCACAAGCTGCAGCGCAGCGAGACCTTTGTTGCATTTGAGGTAATCCCGCCACACAAGCTGCAGCGCAGCGAGACCTTTGTTGCTTTGGAGCAACTTCTTCCACAAGCTGCAGAGCAGCGAGACCTTTGTTGCATTTGAGGTAGTCCCGTCCCACAAGCTGCAGCGCAGCGAAACCTTTGTTGCATTTGAGGTAATCCCGCCACACAAGCTGCATCGCAGCGAGACCTTTGTTGCATTTGAGGTAGTCCCGTCCCACAAGCTGCAGCGCAGCGGGACCTTTGTTGCTTTGGAGCAACTTCTCCCACAAGCTGCAGCGCAGCGAGACCTTTGTTGCATTTGGGATAATTCCGTCCCACAAGCTGCAGCGCAGCGGGACCTTTGTTGCATTTGGGATAATTCCGTCCCACAAGCTGCAGCGCAGCGGGACCTTTGTTGCTTTGGAGCAACCTCTCCCACAAGCTGCAGCGCAGCGGGACATTTGTTGCTTTGGAGCAACCTCTCCCACAAGCTGCAGCGCAGCGAAACCTTTGTTGCATTTGGAGCAACCTCTCCCAAAAGCTGCAGCGCAGCGAGACCTTTGTTGCTTTGGAGCAACCTCTCCCACAAGCTGCAGCGCAGCGAGACCTTTGTTGCATTTGGAGCAACCTCTCCCACAAGCTGCAGCGCAGCGAGACCTTTGTTGCATTTGAGGTAATCCCGCCACACAAGCTGCAGCGCAGCGAGACCTTTATCTTTAGGGCATTATTAAAAACAAATAGCTATTCCCATTCCGAGCCATTGTCAAAGAATTCAAATAAATACTCATCTTGAAACTTAACATCGTTTTTGCGTAGTATTTCCAAATACTCCTCTCTGAAAGACCTCTTTCGATGATGCTCCTCCTGATTGAGAATATACTGCACAACCGTATCGAGTTGAGAACGCGAATGGGAAAATGCACCATATCCCCGCTGCCAAGCAAATTTGAATTTGGATAAGTTCTCGTCCTTTATCCATGCATTGGTCGATGTTTTAATATGTTCCACCAGGTCGGGAATCAGCTGATTAACATTATAGCCAATGAAAATATGAACGTGGTCAGGCATACAGCTTACCGCCAGCATTTTGTGGCCGTTTTTTTGAACAATTCCAGTAATATATTTTTCCAATTTATCTTTCCACGATCGCTGTATTAGTGCTTGTCTATTGTTGGGCGAAAACACAAGATGCACGTAAAACTGTGTATAGGTATTTGCCATAGCGTTTTTATTCAAAGATAACTTTTTTTAAGGTTTCGGTGCCCTGCACCTATGTCCTTTCTTTTTGTGATTGGTTACAAAGGTTGCGGCGCTCTGCGCCTAAAGAGTGTTTCTTTCTAAAAATAAAAATTGAGCTGCAGCGCAGCGGGACCTTTGTTGCATTTGAGGTAGTCCCGTCCCACAAGCTGCAGCGCAGCGAGACCTTTGTTGCTTTGGAGCAACCTCTCCCACAAGCTGCAGCGCAGCGAGACCTTTGTTGCATTTGGGATAATTCCGTCCCACAAGCTGCAGCGCAGCGAGACCTTTGTTGCTTTGGAGCAACCTCTCCCACAAGCTGCAGCGCAGCGAGACATTGAAGAGATATTATGTTTGGCTTCGCCGAGCCCTTCGGGTTTGGCTTCGCCGAGCCCTTCGGGGTTGGCTTCGCCGAGCCCTTCGGGGTTGGCTTCGCCGAGCCCTTCGGGGTTGGCTTCGCCGAGCCCTTCGGGGTTCGGTGCCCTGCACCTATGTCCTTTCTTTTTGTGATTGGTTACAAAGGTTGCTGCGCTCTGCGCCTAAAGAGTGTTTCTTTCTAAAAATAAAAATTGAGCTGCAGCGCAGCGAGACCTTTGTTGCTTTGGAGCAACCTCTCCCACAAGCTGCAGCGCAGCGAGACATTTGTTGCATTTGAGGTAATCCCGCCACACAAGCTGCAGCGCAGCGGGACCTTTGTTGCATTTGGGATAATTCCGTCCCACAAGCTGCAGCGCAGCGAGACCTTTGTTGCATTTGAGGTAGTCCCGCCACACAAGCTGCAGCGCAGCGAGACATTGAAGAGATATTATGTTTGGCTTCGCCGAGCCCTTCGGGTTTGGCTTCGCCGAGCCCTTCGGGTTTGGCTTCGCCGAGCCCTTCGAAGGGCAGGAAGTCAACCTCGCAAATGCTATTGCTTCACTCTTACAGGATGTGGCGGTCTCTTTGGCTCAACCGGCGGATTCTTCTCCAGCTCCTTGAGGGCAACCTCTATGGCCTTTTCCAACTGCGGATCCCTGCCCTTTATAACCTCGGCCGGCCACTGGTTTACCTCGATATCGGGTTCAACTCCTACATTTTCCACAATAAACCCATCCTCTGTCCAAATGGCTACATTGGGAGCCGTTACATAACCACCATCCATGAGCTCGGGGAAGCCGAGCACGCCGACAAGTCCGCCCCAGGTGCGTTTGCCAACCAGGGTTCCCACCCCGAATTTACGAAACATGTAGGGCAGCATATCGCCTCCCGATCCGGCATTCTCGTCAATAATCATCACCTTAGGTCCCTGTATGGATGCCGTGGGCGATTTTAAATCCTTGCCGTACCTGTAGTTCCAGTGCGACTGGTAGCGACGTGTAAGCAGGTCAACATAGTAATCGGCCAAAAGGCCGCCGCCGTTGTAACGCTCATCTATGATAATTGCCTTGCGGTTCACCTGAGGGAAAAAGTATCGCTTAAAGTATTGATGCCCTGAACCTCCGGTGTTGGGTACGTAAACGTAGGCAACCTGTCCGTTGGTGGCCTCGGTAACCCTTTTCAGGTTCCCTTCAACCCAATTGCGATTTCGCAGTGCGAACTCATTACCAACGGGGACCACTTTCACCACCCTCGATTGGGTATAGTTGGGGTTGGGGCCAATGGTTAGCTCTACAATCTTCCCCGATGTATTTTCAAAAAAGCTGAATAGGTTTTGATCGGCGGTAAGGTCGTTGCCGTTAACGGCAAGCAGGTAATCGCCCTCCTTAGCGTTGATTCCCGGCTCGGTAAGCGGTGAGCGTAGCTCGGGATTCCAGTTTAGCCCGCCGTAAATTTTGCTGAATCTATACCTGTTGTTGTCTATGCTGTAGTCTGCCCCCAGCAGACCGCCACTGATCCTTTTGGGGCTATCAATCCTGTCGCCACCGCCGGAGTAGCTATGCCCAACGGCCAATTCGCTGCACATCCATTGTATCAGGCGGTTTAAATCGCTGCGGCAGGCCAGATCGGGGAGAAAAACCTCATACTTGGCTTTCATGGCTTTCCAGTCGGCCCCGTGCATCCCGGGATCGTAAAAATAGTCGCGGTTGATTCGCCACGCCTCGTCCAATATTTGCCGCCACTCGGCAACTGGGTCTATTTTCACGCTCACCTTTCCAAGGTTGAGCATTCCCTTTCCCTGTTCGGACTTTTCGCCCGCACCCGAAATGGTCCACGCCCTATCCTTTACATACAGCATCTTTTTCCCATCGGCCGACAGAATGTAGCCGTCCATCTCCATCACCTCAGACTCCTTGCGCTTTTTCATATCGTATTTACGCAACGTACCCGATGAACCATACTCGTAGGGTCTTTCGATAAAAAGTATCTCTCCCTCCTTTGGAGCACCCAGATTGTAGTAGTTGCCAGCCTTTATTGGAAAATCCACAATGCGATTTTCAATTCCCTGAAAATCAATTTTCAACCCTTCAGCCTTTTTCTCGCTGGCACCATCCTTCTTATCGCCTTTTTTTCCCTTGTCCGTTTCCTTCGGGGCATCCTCATCCTTTTTAGGCTCTTCCTCATCGCTCTCCCTGGCAAAGGGCGAAATGGTATCTTTCTGAAGTGTAACCAGGTAGATTGTCCGCGTCATCCTCATATCGCTGCTGGAGAGATCGAACCAGTTGACAACGGGGCCCGCATCGGTAGAGGCGAAGAAGTAGAGATATTTCCCTTCGGGGTCGAAAACGGGCTCCGAGGCATCGCTTAATCCGTCGGTAACAGGATATGATTTACCCTGATCCAACGAGTATATGAATACCTGTTTAAAGTAGGTGTCAAGCACCTTGGTGTAGGCTATCCACCTGGAGTCGTGCGACCACGACCCAAGTATCTGGCGGAAATCTCCGGGGGAGTAAACCTCGTCGGCATCAATTGCAACAATACTGCCCGATTCAACATCCAGAATGTATAGGGTACGGCTATTGTCAACGTAGGCAATTTTCTTGCCATCGGGCGACCAGCGTGGATAGGCATAGAATCCTGCCCCATTGAGCTTGTACAATTTGGAATCGCCCTTGCCATCCTGCGGTTTTATATAGAGCTGATATTCGCCTGTGGCATCGGAGATGTATGCAATAGACTTCCCGTCGGGCGACCATGCGGGGTACTTGTCGTGGGCATCAACGGATTGGGTAATGTTACGGGGATCGCCCTTCTCGGCAGGGATGGTAATAATTTCACCCCTGTAATCAAATACGGCACGGGCACCTGAGGGGGATATATGAGCACTTCGGATATACTTGCTGTCGCTCACAAAGCGGGGGCGGAGTTCCTGCAAATCGGTGGCTATGCCCACGGTAAGTTTCTGTGGCCATTTTATCCCATCGCGATAGATGTGAAGATATCCCCCCTGCTCAAGGATGATTTGATTGCCATTGGTGGCTATGTTTACCACCGGAAAATCAGAGTAGTTTGTCAATTGTAAAATCTCAGAAGTTTTAAAATTAAAGCTGAATAGGTTGAACTCGCCATTCCTGTCGGAAAGAAAATAAACGGTTTCGCCTATCCAAACGGGCTTGGTGTCGTTGCATCCCCCTTCCGGTTTCGGGATTACTTTCACCGAATGGTCGGCTGTGGAGAAAAGCCAAATGGTGGATATGGTGCCTCCCCTATAGTTCTTCCATTGATTAAAGGCATCATACAGAGGCGTATAGGCAATGTAATCGCCTTTGGGCGAGTAGGAAGCGTGGAAGGCACTGGGTATCTCAAGTTGATTGGGAAAACCACCGGTTATCGGCACAGTGAACAGCTGGAAATGACTCCCTGTGTGGGTAGAACGTTGCGAGATGAAAAGCACACTCTTCCCGTCTGGTGTGAACCCCCGCACATAATCGGCCCCGGGATGCCAGGTCAATCGGGAGGGAATACCCCCTTCAACAGGAACAACATAAACATCAACATTGCCATCGTACTCGGCACTGAAGGCTATTAACCGACCATCGGGTGAGAATACGGGGTTGGATTCTACGCCCCTGTCCACCGTAAGCCTACGAGGTTGGGTACCATCGATATTGGCTACCCACAGGTCTTCGGCATAGATAAAGGCGATTTGATTGGCACCGATGGCAGGTTGCGACAGCATGCGGGTGTCCTGAATATTGATACCAAAAAGAACGACAGGAACGAATACCTGAAATGCTACCAACAACTTGGTAAAAGTGAATTGTTTCATGGGTTAGTTTTTTTTGATTTGTAGTTGGATTTTCAGTTAGATGAAGATATTGTGGTTAAGTTTAGTTCATAAGGATGCTCTCTTTTTCTAATCCCGTTCAACACCCAAATATAAAAATTGAACAATAAATTGGCATATAAGGAGGCAGAAAAATAAACTCTGATGAAGAGACTCATTGTTTTATATCTTGACTAATTATTCTAATGCACGATGATTGATGGCAATCCACAAGTTTTTGATTCTCAATTAGGCAATGGAACAATGGTGAACTATAATATTTTGACGGAATGAAAGTAAGGAATATTAGCCTGAACGGCATCAATACTCCCCATTATTTTTACTACTTTTAGCCCAATTAAAAATACAATCACTGTTTACACTAACTCTAACTTCATTAACCGTGAAACAAAGATTACCATTACTACTATTGGCCATTGCCATTGCATTTGCGGGCTGCGTATCGAAAAGGTATGTGAAAAAAGGCTTAAAGTACGAGGAGGCAGGATTTTACGAGCTGGCCGCCGAGATGTTTTACCAGGCCGTATTGGCCAACCCCAAGAATTTAGACGCAGCCATTGGACTCAGAAACAATGGTCAAAAGGTACTATCCAATAAGGAATTTGAGGTAAGCAAGGCATACCTCAATGGCGATGATAAGGCGGTGGTGTACAATTACATCGAATCGAGGGCCTATTTCGACAAGATTAACGCCACAGGCGTTAACATTGCCCTGTCGCCAGCCACCAAAGGCTACTTCGATGAGGCAAAACCCCGCTACCTCTCAAAACGATACGATGAAGCCCGTTTGCTTCTCGAGGATGAAAAATTCAAGGAAT
>Ga0302240_1002061_pt1 | contig 14359 bp, 11 predicted proteins | sample AAG_UR_His_MG_FD_193538 | JGI IMG/M metagenome (GOLD analysis project Ga0302240, IMG submission 193538) | Enriched activated sludge microbial communities from anaerobic digester in WTTP, New Holstein, Wisconsin, United States - AAG_UR_His | ecosystem: Engineered > Bioreactor > Anaerobic >... | reverse complement strand
GATTTGATGCCGATCTTTACAGAAATTGTAAATATTGATGAACTTGAAGAAGCTGTTATTACTAATTTAAAGTATTTCTTTGATAATCCACAAGAGGTGATGTCAATTTGTAATATTTAGGACAAGACTTTTTAGAATTACTCTAATACATAACAGACTGGCCAGATTATTTCTATAGATTTTTCTCTATTTTGGGGTAATATAAAACTTGCCGTTACAGTAGAAGTCAAAAAGATAATAGAAAGATAATATATCAACAACATTACCCCGAGGTAAGAAGGTTTCTGCAAGGATTTATATGAGAATCGTGAAGAGTGAAGGGTGAAAAGAGGAACAGATTCTCATACTTCGTTGTGATCAATCAGTCATGGCAGTTACCGGGATTATTATGTTGAAAGTAATCCCGGTAATCCAATTACCCTGTCAATCAAGTTTCTCCTTTGCACCGCATTTTATACAGTAAATCTCTCCTTTAAAGAGTTCTCTATTAACAACATGTAATGGTATATGCACAGTGTCGTTACATTTCTCGCAGACAATAACCTTCGGTCTTATGGTACCGCAGTTAGGACAGAAGGGACTGTAATCTGCTCCATATCCACATAAAGGACAGTGTATTTTCCCTTCTGCAATTGTCACTTTCTTACTTTCTTCTATTACGTCAGGAGTCTTACTTTCCTCTTCACAGGGGTAACGGTCAAGAAACATCTGCAGGTCAGTTTTATAGAGAACTATCCTTTCTTTCAGAAAAACTATTTTTCCTCCGAGAGAACTGCGTATATATTCGGCATCACTTCTATCAGTTCCTGAAGTCAAACTGTAATGCTGCTCCACAAGACCTTTATATTCCCTGCATCTCTCAATCAGATTTTTACGACAATCTGTAAGTTCTTTCCTTTCATCTGAATTACACTGATTAAAACACTTCTCTGACTTATGGAACATCTCCATTGAATTTGTAACTGTCTGACCCAGGTCTTCCAGCTTTTTCATTAATTCTTCATCTACCATCTTAAACCACTTTTCTCTATTTGAAAGCCAGAGGCGAAAAGTAAGAGTTAAAAAAGCTATAACAATAAATACTGCTCCAATAAATATATAATCTCTGTAATCCCCTCCGTAGACTCCATTTATTACAAGAGCCAGAGTAAATATAGAAAAAACAAGATTTCTTGTAAGAGCAAATTTTATATCTATTATTCTGGAAACATGAAGTGTTAAAAGTGGTAAAGAAAGAGCGGCAGAAATACCTGTGGCAGTTACTGTAGATAAATCACCGCGAAATCCTAGGACACCGAAAATTATAAAGAAAAGAGAATAGGTAAGGGCAAGAAGCAGGAAATGAGGGAATCTAAATTTTATAAGACCTTCAGGCCTGTAGAGAGCACAAAGATACCAGAAACCGAGACCGAAGAAAAGAACGGCCACTCCTACAAGTTTACACATAAGGACAACCCTCCCGATAGGACTCAGAGCTTCAGGAAATACTACGGTTATATCTCTATCTGTAACAAGATTATTGAATTTCCAGGAAATTATAGATCCTGTAACAGCAGTTGGCTGTAAAGCCCAGTCCGGTATAATATATGCAGGAGTTTCTTTCATGGTGAGTTCAATTTCTACTATATTTGCCCTCTGTGAAGGAGGAAGGACATATTCAAAGGTATTACGTCCCAGAGCAATAAAGGAAATTTCTGCTTTAATCTCTTTATCTTCCGGCAGAATCCCTGCCCAAAAGATACCCTCTCTATCATATATAACCTGTTCCGGCTCCTCTGCACCTGTTTCCGTAATAAACTTCAGTGATACATCCCTTGCCTCTGTAGTACCCTGGGGAAATCTGAAATCTAGACGGACCGGTTCATTTTTTATTCCCTTCAATAAAAACTGGCCATTGAAGTCTGCTTCAAAACGGTTATAGACATCCATGCCTATTCTGTGAGGTTTTACAGAGAGGGCTATCTTCATAGATTCGGAAGAAAAGAAAGGTAATTTACCTTCAGGTTTTATTCTGTAAGGTAATTCCGGGTTTTTACGCAGACTCTCATCTGCCGTTACCTGACCTGTCTTTTCCCCTCTCTGTCTCTTTGCATTCTCTCTTGCTTTCAGAAAGGCAGGGATTAAAATTACGGCGATAATACTTATAATGGCAAATACAATCATAAGTTCGATAAGGGTAAAGGCTTTTTTGTCGGATTTTTTTACACAATTATTCACATTCATTCCTCCGTAATAAAAATTTTGCAAGATTATTCATTAATTTAATTTTATCACGGGTTTTTTATAAAGGGTTCAAAAGTTTTATATAAAAATAATAATCTTGAGGCGAAAATTTATATAAAAATGTCGATAGAATTACAAGGTAAAAAATTTCTTTCCGACGAATGTTATAAGGGTTGTTATGAAAAAGAGGGTCTTATAAAAACATAGAAAAAAGTAAAAACGCCAGAACTATAGCAACAATAATCAGAAAGGAGGATATAGCAAAAAAAATATAGAAAAGTAAAAAATTATACAGGATAAACAATTAAAAATCACAATAAGGAGAGTGTTATAAATATGAGAGAGAAAAAAAGTGTAATTATCTGGTGTTTTCTCTTTTTCTTATGTATATTTTTTTTAAATAACTGCGGTTCAGACTCTACAGTACAACCTGTTATTACCCCCACCCCTTCCACTTATACGGTAAATGGTGTCATAACAAACTCACAATCACAACCCGTAGGAGGAGTAAACTGTGCACTTTCGAACTACGGCACATCAATAACAGAATCGGCCATATATACCACTCAGACCGATTCTAACGGAAATTATTCCTTCTCCGGCATTCCTTCGGGAAGATATAAACTTGTCATATCTAAAGACGGATATGTAAAGATAAATACCATATTTTCTCCCTCTGACCTTACATCTGTAAAAAACACGCTGAATATTATTATGATAAGTATTAACGAATGGCCGTCAGTCATGGGGTCTTACCCATATGATCCGGCAAAGGGATATATTATGGTATCTACAAGGGATTATGAAGTAAATCCTTCCGGTGATGCCCGTAATGATGAAATGAGTGGTCACGATGCATCAAATGCCGGTGTTTCAGTAGAAGTGATATCCAATAAGGACGGTGCTCCGGTTGCTTACGGAGACAAAGGATGCCTCCATGGAAACGGCACAGTAGACTGGAATGCAGAGGTAACCTATGAAAAAGGAATAACTCATTTTTACAATGTAAAAATCGGTGAAACCTGTACTGTATCGGCTCAGAAGACAGACCATGAATTTCTCACAGAGACAGATGCAGTGGCGGTGGCAGGAGAGATGAACCATTACATTCTTGTCGGAGGGATTGGAGGTAAAGTCGGTACCGAAACCCCTACTCCTACTCCAGCTCTGACAGCCATGTCTGATTCCGCCTTTCAAAAACAGAATTTATATAATCAGGATGGAAGTCTTAAGAGTAACCCTGTAATAGATGCCGGTACGATAAATATACACGGAAGTAACTATATCAGGAAAAAACTCAGTCATGATGACAGTATAACCTTTAATGGTACCAACTATCCCGTATATGGATCTATTCCCGAGATTATGACTGTAAAGCATGCCTATACGACTGCTGATGCAGGAGAATATTTCGACCCTGTCATGTCAGGACTTGTTGATGGCTATATGGCATCAGGGAAAATCAATAATGGTAAAGAAAGTGTTAAGTCAGGAGAAACAACCGTCAGTGCATGGGATCCAAACGAGAAAGTATATCTGGTAAACAATGAAAGTGGCTTCGAATATTACCTTCCTTATTTACCCGGTATAACAGATAATGTGGCTCTTGTAACAGATTATGTAAACGGCCAGGGTTCGAGTGTGGGAGTAAACCATATGTTCCCCTTCGGATGGGCTTTTGATTCGAAATTTATTACCTTCAATATTGACTGGCAGGGTGTTGACAGCAGTTATAACGGTGGTGTTGGCTCGGTAATAAATGTAAAAAGTAATATAAAAAATTATATTATAGAAACTGCCAATCTGGATCCCAATACTGAAATATCAAAAATTACAAAAGGTAACAGTGATAATTGTTCTTATTGCCCTGATCCTGCAAGGTGGTTAACAAAAGGAGTCTTTATGCCAATCGCTCCTGTTCCGGGATTTCAGAGAAACCTTCTCAGAAAATATACAAGGGCAGGGACATGGATTTTAAATACCCATACATCTGATTTATTCGTAAGAAGAGATAAGGGAGGTGTTGAGTTACCTGTCTATGATAACTCTAATATTTACCCTCTCGTTATACAGACATGGGAAAATCAGAATTATACACTTTTAAATAAGACAGATTCTTTAGTTTCCGGTGTTATCACTTCCTATCCGGGAAATGAAGCTTATTATACGAACAATGTGTTTTTCCAGAACAGTGCCGGAGTAATAACTGTGGCCAACAATTATTTTATTCAGGGTATTGGCGGATTAACTTCAAGAGAAACAGACGGATGGCTTGGATTTAAAGGAGATAGTCCCATGCAGACAATGCAGTGGGATAAGGGTGAAAATAATGCCGACTATGGCGGACAGGCAAATAAACCTTATATGTTCGGAGGCAGTAATTCAAGCAAATCCAGCGGAACAAAATATTCATGTAATTTAAAACATTCAAACAGTTTCCTTGTAAACAGAGTGGCAAAAAACAAGATAAAAGATAAGATGTATTCTGTTCACTATTATGCAGACATTGGAGATGGCAAAGGATATCAGGAAGTATTCTATATTTCTTATGAATGGAAGGCTTTAGACGTGGACAAAACAACATGTAAATGGAAAGCAGCAACAGACGGTAAAGGCACATGGGTGCCGAAAGCTGTATTAATGATGAAGAACGGAGAAAATCCCGTCAATCCATTTGTCGGCCCCGGTGGAACTGATATTCATGTTATAAGATTTAAAGCTACTGGCTGGTCCGGTACGAATGTAGTCGCATGGGGAGCAACATCCGACCAGTTTACTGTTAAAGAGAATGTAGAAAATGGTGAGATATATACCTATGTTGCATCAGGTTCTTCAAATAACCCTGCTGTAAAATTTTTACTTGTTCTTACCAATTAAGAATATAACAATCATCCCTCTGCCGGGAGGATTACTTCCCGGCAGAGGGAAACAAGAAAGGAAGACAATATTTATGAAGATAAAAAATTATCACTTAATAGTTTTATTTATTCTTATATGTATTTTTACCCTGAACAGCTGCGGTTCAGACTCTACAGTACATCCTGTTACCACCCCTGTTTCCACAACATTCACGGTAAAAGGAACCGTAACTAATTCACAGGCACAGCCTGTAGAAGGGGTAACCTGTACACTTGAGGTCTATGGTCTGGGGATAGCCGGTTCGGTTATATATACAACTCAGACTGATTCCAGCGGAAAATATTCTTTTTCAAATATTTCGGCAGGGAGATATAAACTTTCAGCCAGTAAAGACGGATATGTGAAGGTAAACACCATATTTAATGCCAGCAACTCTCAAATATATTCGACAGTTAATGTCATTATGGCGAGGTACGACGGATGGAATGCCGTTATGGGTTCAGCTCACCCCTATAATGCAAATACAGGATATATAATGGTATCAACAATGGATTCCGTTATAACAGATGGTGCAACTGCAAGAGATATGACTGCCCAGTTTGATCCTATGGGCAGTGTATCAGTAGAACTTGTATCCAATAAAGACGGAGCACCTGTCATTTATCACTCCAGAGGATATTTAAATAATAACGGGACAATGGACTGGTCTGCCGGAGTAACCTTTGCAAAAGGGATAGCCTGCTTTTACGATGTAAGAACCGGTGAAGCGTCTACGATCTCTGCAACAAAAAGCGGCTATTACTTTACAACAGTGACAGATGCAGCAGCTACTGCAGGGGAGATAAATCATTATATACTTATAGGTACTAAAGGCGGTGTGGGAGGCTCATATTCTGTGGCGGTTCAACGTGTTGCAGATAAAAGCCCACTGAAAGGTATTTGCTACAAACCTTCTCCTCATGACTACAGACCCGGCATGTCAGGTATATATAACGATTCCGATTTCTGCAATGACGGTTTCAATAAATTATGGGGCTCTGATGGCAGAGATGATATTGGTAACTTTGCGAAAGCAGGCGTTAACTTCCTCCATATGTATGATCTGAACCAGCCAGGTTCGGGACGAAATCATACTAACTTTATGAACTATTGTAACAGGAAAGGAATTTCTATTGCCTACTCTGTATCTGCCTGGTTTGTCGGGAATATAAATAACGGTAGTGCAGACACGTGGTTAACAAATTTTGTAAATGAAGTATATCCCGGTGGGAAAAGAAATGCTGCAGTTATAATGTGGTGCGTGGGAAACGAACCGGAGCTCGGAGAGAATGGTCAGACAATAGAACTGGCTGCAAAAACCATAGCAAAATTAATACAGGCTGAAGACAGAGCAGGAATAGCTGACAGTGAGAGAATTGCCATTACGTGTCCTCTCTGTTTTGGTCTGTTTGGCGGGACTAGTGAGGGTATCGTCAAGCTTCAGGAACTTAAAACTGCTTTAAAAAACAATGGTGTTTCCGATGATGTATTCAATAATCGTTTTATTGCAGCCATCAATACCTTCAAAGATGGCCCGTCACTGAAAACTTATGTAGAGACTACTTTCCCTTCTGCGTCTGCTGCAATAAACAATGGTAAATCAATCCCATTCTGTTTCTTTGAGATAGGCAAAGAAATAGGTGGTGATGTAACAACTGAAGATGCCCAGGGTGAGTATTATAAGAGCCAGATATCATCAGTTTTTCCTTCTGCAAAATCTACAGGGCCATTTTTCGGAGCCTGCGTTTTTTCCACAGTCAACGAGGCATGGAAAACCGGTACAGAAGCCACTTTCGGCGTTTATAAAATCAGCGCAAACGGCACAGTGAATGCAGAAGGATATCCTGTAGATACATGGTCAGAAAAACCCAATTTTACAGTTATGAAAGACTATTATACTCAGCACTAATGAAAGGTTCGTGACGGGCCGGCTGCCCGTCACGAAAACTAAAACGGAAAGAGGTGAAACATGAAAAAAATATTTGCCTTTATAGGCAGCCCTTTAAAAGAACATTCAAACACTTATACTCTCACGAAAATGATGACAGATTCTATTATTGAGAGAGACAGAAATATTAACTGTGAGATTTTAACAGCAGGCCATATAAACATAAATTACTGTAAATAGAAAAAATGATATAGAGAAAACACCTTTAGATGAGGCACAAACAGATGAAATAAAGATATTTCTCATAAAAAACGGGGCGAAATCAGGAACAAAATTTTAACTGACATAACGTTCCTTTCTTCATAATCTCACGGATAAAGGATTAAAAAAATGTCTGAAGAATGAATCATCAGCAGGTAATAGTTTTAAAGGATGCATTTAATGAACACAAAAGAAAAAATACTCATCTATACATAATAAGCCATCCGACTATAAAGATATACTTAAGATTCTGGAGGAAAATTATTTTACTCTTTTAGAGAGTCCAGACAGAGAATGCTCTTCCGCTAGTACTTTGATTATGTGACCATCCCCTTTCTGAAAGTCAAAAGTTCTTTAAAAGTCCAAATATGGTCAGTAATACCTGCAGCCATACCAGGAGTTCGGAGAGAATATTTTTTCTCTACACATCCATCAAATTTAATGGGAACATCCAGAGGAATTCGAAGGGAAAGATGAGGTCTGGCAAAATTATAAAATACTTGAAAGAGATCAGCCTGCATCTGTAAGTGAGAGACTTTCTTGGAAAAACCAGGAGTTTTTCTAACCAATGGAGAAAGGGATTGCCTGAAAGTCAAATTGAGCCTTTCAAGTAAAGAAGCGCTTATATTCAATCCCAGTTCTTTAATCCTTCCTGCTCCACAGATTACTCTATTTATAACTTCTATAATTCGTCCACCTCTATGTTTCTTTACAACCTGTGCATAAACCAAATCAGGATGAGGCTCTTTTATAGGGTTCTCCGGGCGTCCCGGCTTACCTGTAAGTGGAAACTCCTTAATAGTATGATAAACCTCTATTAACACAGAGAGATAACAACTGAAACCATCACTAAAAAAGCAGGGTATTCCGGCAAATACCAATCCTATGGCCTTTATAAGTCTTAAGGCAGTTCCATAAGTCCTCGGCCCTACTACTGTGGTAAGTATTAATCGACTAACAGGCGCAAAACCTATCCAAACCCATTGAGATCCATCTTCTGCACCATCTGGACTCTCTATATCAGAACCTGATAATTTGCTCTTCTTACGTAAAACATAACTCCACATCTCATCCAGTTGAACTTCTGTCACAGGAAGTTCTTTCATCAATACTTCATTTATCTCTTTTGCTTTTTTTGATGCCTTCTTAAGCCACTCCAATATAGTCTCTTCTTTTGTGCCAGGAACAAAATATATCCCTGATAATTCCATTTTTACCAATATCATTTTCAAGGCCATCATTACCTTCTCTTCAGATGTCCTTAAATCATAGAATACAGTATCTCTTGTCTCTGAAAACATTTCACCACATACCTTACATTCAAATATTCTTCTCTTACCACTCCGGGTCAGATATGATGCAACTGACCGAATACTTCCTTGACTATTTTTACCATAACAATTAAAATTAGGGTTGGGGCAAGTTTGACCCCAATTTTGTGGTTTTTTTATTTCTTTCATCCTCTTTCTTGTAATTTTACTCGAAAGAGGAGTGAAAGTTAACCACCAATTTTTATATCAAAGTACTGGCGGAAGAGTATCTATTTCTGAATTTTAAGGATTTTTCTTCTCTTTAAATTTTTTACCTGCTTATTACAGGATATTTTTTATACCTCTCGAACCATGCCGGTATATTGTTGTTGTCGGTAATAACAGGATAAGAGGAGAATTATTTGAAAACTGGAAATATATAATGCAACTGTCTGAAAATATAGGTTTTAAAGTTGAAATTTATTTTGCTTCAGAGATTATTAAACACTTTATTAAGGTACCCAGAGAAGAGAGAATAAATACGGACTGGATCCTGGTATTAAAAAAATAACAGGTGAGGTGTTGGAATGAAAAACTTAAAAGAATTTTATTATCCCAGTTCTCTTACGGAAGCCCTGTACATTCTTTCGGAAAATGAAGACAATTCTCTTATAAATGTTCCTGTGGCAGGTTCTACGAGTATTGTATTTTCCAAAAATCCCAATATAAAAGGTCTGATAGATATTAATAGAATTGGTCTGGATTATATAAAAAAAGACGGTACTACAATAAAGATTGGTTCTACAATGACTGCCCGGAAAATTTATCAATCTCCTTTAATAAAGTCTATGGCAGGAGGATTACTTGCTAAAGCCGCCGGAAGTATAGGTTCGACCTTGATTCGTAATTCCTGCACCATTGGCGGTAACATAGTGGATTTGCGTATCTGGTCGGATTTTCCTGCTCCTTTACTGGCTCTGGATGCAAAGATTAAAGTTGATAGTAAGAAAGGAACAAGAGAAATTTCAGTAGAGGAGTTTTTTTCGAAGAGACCCTCTAAAATTCTTTCTCCTTCAGAAATGGTTACAGAAATTATTATACCTTCTCTGGAAGGGAAAGGTTCTTTTATAAAATTTGCAAGAACCAGGGTAGATTATACTCTTGTGGATATAGCAGCTTATCTGGAGACAGAGGATAAAAAGATCTGTCTGGCAAGAATTGCAGTAAGTGGTATTACTACATTGCCTGAGAGATTAAAATCTATGGAAAAATTTATAGAAGGAAAAGAATTAACAGAAGATTTTCTGCAGGAAGTTTCTAAAAAAGCCAGGGAAGAGATAAATCCCATACATACATATAAAGTCGGCAGTGAATACAGAAAACATCTTGTGGGAGTTCTTGTGAAGAGATTACTGGAAGAATGTGTGGAAGTGAGAAGTGAGACGTGAGACGTTATGGTTTATGGTGTAGGGGCGAACCCTGTATTCGCCCGGGTTGACGAATATAAAATAAGGAAGTGAAAAAATGCTTTTAACTGTTACAATAAACGGAGAAAAAAGAAAATTTGAAATATCTCCCGGTGATACTCTTTTAGAGGTATTACGCAGAGAGGGATATTATGAGGTAAAAAAAGGCTGTGGTACCGGAAACTGCGGTACCTGTACAGTTCTCCTGGACGGAATAGCTGTTACCTCCTGTACAAAATTGGCAGGTCTTGTAGAAGGAAGAGAAGTGGTTACAATAGCAGGAATAGGAACACCTGATAACCCTCATCCCCTTCAGGAAGCCTTTGTGGAAGAAGGGGCAGTTCAGTGCGGTTACTGTATACCGGGGATGATCCTTTCGGCAAAAGCCCTTCTGGATAATAATCCAAACCCCACAGAGGAAGAAATTAAAGAGTCCCTGGATGGAAATTTATGCAGATGTACCGGTTATGTCAATCAGATAAAGGCAGTCAAACTGGCAGCAGCATTAGGCAGTACAAATACATAAAACCATTCACAAAAATGACTCCATTCCCGTCTACTACAGTTCAATGAATATTTCCTGGATCAAATTTGCTCCTATGGAATTCGTGATGAATCAAATATTAGTATGTCTCTACTGATGTCATAAGGTTAAAGATACTCTTCCGCTAGTACTTTGATATAAAAATTGGTGATTAACTTTCACCCCTCTTTCGAGTAAAATATACAAGAAAGATGGTGAAAGAAATAAAAAAACCACTATTTTACTTTTACTACACAGAAATATTCTCCAGAAATCTTTAAAACTTCTTCTTTAATATAGGAGTAAATTTGAAAGCATTTGATAAATATTATGATATATGCTATCATAGGGATTAGAAGAAGAATAGTTTATTTATTTCTATGTTATAAAATCAAAGAGATTAAGTTATTATGAATACAGCTTTACACATACAAACAAATGTTTTACCGGGTAATAAAATTGAAATTATGTCTCCTGAATTAATAGAGGGAAGTAATGTAGAGGTATTTATTATTTTTAAAAATTTAATAACAGAGGGAAAACAAAGTGTAATGGATGTGATTGATTCTGTTGAGGGAAAGAGATTATTTAAGACATCAGAAGAAATTGATAGATATATTAATGAAGAACGTAATTCATGGGACAGTTAGTGATAACTTCAGGTAGTAGTGTTTATGTAGATGCTCAGATAGTGATTTATACTTTAGAGAAAGTTAATAATTTCTGCAAACTTCTTTTACCTCTATGGAAGACCTGTGGGAGAAAAGAGATAAAAATTATCAGCAGTGAACTTACATTTATGGAGACACTTATAGGGCCAATGAAGAAGAATGATATCCAGCTTATAAGAACTTATGAAAATATGTTGTTAAGAACAGAGATAAATCTTTTACCAATTACTCTTTCAATTTTAAAAACAGCAGTCACTTTAAGAGCCAGTAATAATATTCGTACTCCAGATGCTATTCATATTGCTACAGCTTTAGAAACTAAATGCAATTTGTTTTTAACAAATGATCTTGGATTTATAAAGAATTATAAATGATAGTAAATCTTTTATCAAAAAAAGAATAGAAATATTAAAAGATATATTTAAAGAGGACTTATTTCCCATAGTAATAACAAGAGCTGTCAGCAGTTCAAAAGTTAAAGAATATGCTAAATCAGTTGGAATACTGTATACTATTCCTATGATTTTTAAATCTTAAGAGATTGAGGTGATATGATTTTGGATACAAAAGTAGTAGGAAAAAATACTAAAAAAGTAGATGCTTTATCTCATACAACCGGCAGAGCACAGTTTACAGATGATATATATCTGGATAGAATGCTTCATGCAAAAATACTTTCAAGTCCTCATGCCCATGCCAGAATAAAGCATATAGATACCTCCAGGGCGGAAAGTTTAGAAGGAGTTAAGGCACTTCTCACTTATAAAAATGTACCCCGAATTCCACATACAACAGCAGGTCAGGGATATCCAGAACCTTCACCCTATGATACCTTTATTATGGATAATAAAGTTCGTTTTGTGGGAGACAGAGTTGCAGCTGTGGCGGCAGAAACAGAAGAGATTGCAGAACATGCTCTATCTCTTATAAAAGTGGAATATGAAGTCCTTCCTGCCATATTTGATGTAAGGGAGTCAGGGAAAGAGGGTGCAGTAATAATCCATGATGAACCGGAAGCCCACGTTATACTTCCTATAGCCTATGAGCCGAAGAAAAATTTTGTAGCCCAGGTGGATTTTAAACTGGGTAATGTAGAAAAGGGTTTTAAAGAAGCGGATTATATAATAGAAAAAACCTATTATGCCCATAGAGGACAGCACTGTGCCACAGAACCTCATATTACAATTACATATTTAGATGAAAAAGACAGACTGGTTATAAGAAGCAGTACCCAGGTGCCTTTTCATCTAAGAAGGATTATTGCTCATAGCCTTGGTATACCTGTTAAAAGAATTAGAGTAATAAAACCGAGAGTAGGTGGTGCCTTCGGAGGAAAACAGGAAATAATTCTGGAAGATATATGTTCCCTTTTTACCCTCAGAACCAGACGACCTGTAAGACTTCAGTATGCCAGGGAAGAAGTTTTTATTATGGCCCGAACAAGACATCCCCAGTATAATTATCTTAAAACAGGTGTAAAAAAGGATGGAACCATAACGGCTATTGATATGAAGATTATAAGTGATACAGGGTCCTATGGAGGTCATGCCCTGACTGTCATGTCTAACAGTGGAAGTAAAGTACTTCCTCTTTATAATAAATGTGAAAATATAAGTTTTGACGCGAAAGCTTATTATACCAATCTGCCTGTAGCAGGAGCTTACCGGGGATATGGAGCACCACAGGCCACTCTCGCTATGGAAATTCAGATGGATGAAATGGCTGAAGCCATAGGTATGGATGTGATAGAATTCCGGAAGAAAAATCTTATAAAAACAGGCGAGACTTCACCTGTCTTTAAGGTTATCGGTGAAGGAGGAGAAGGGGTTCCTCAAAATATAAATAGTTGTGGTATTTTGGACTGCATAGACCTGGGAGCAAAGGAAATAGGATGGTACGAAAAGAGAAATTCTCATAAAACAGATAAGCCTTATGTAAAAAGAGGAGTCGGTATGGCCTGCCTTATGCAGGGTTCAAGTATACCTAAGATTGATATGGGTGCAGCCAGCATAAAGATGAATGATGACGGATCTTTTAATCTTCTTGTGGGAGCTACCGATGTGGGCACAGGAAGTGATACAGTTCTTTCTCAGATTGCAGCAGAAGTTTTAAGTGTTTCTGTAGAAGATATAATAATTTATTCTTCGGATACGGATATGACACCCTTTGATGTAGGGGCCTATGCCTCAAGTACCACCTATCTTTCCGGTGAAGCAGTAAGAAAAACTGCTGAAGGTGTTAAAAAACAGATTCTTTCTGTGGGCAGTAAGATGTTAAGAGAGGAAACAGAAGATCTCATCTGTAAAGATAAGAAAGTTATATCTAAAAAGACAGAAAAAGAAGTGACTTACAGACAGATTGCCATAGAATCGCTTTATGTAGCAGATCAATTTCAGATAGGTCATATGGCTTCACATATGACACAGGAGTCACCGCCTCCCTTTTCAGCTCATTTTGTAGAGGTAGAAGTAGATACGGAAACAGGCTTTATTAAGGTACTTAAATATGTGGCAGCAGTGGACTGTGGTAGAGCTATTAATCCAAAGCTTGCAGAAGGACAGACTTCCGGAGGAGTCCTTAATGGAATAAGTTATGCCCTTACAGAAGAATATAAATTTAATAACAGTGGAAAGATGCTCAATCCAACTCTGGGAGATTATAAGATCTTTACCGCGGCAGATCTACCTGAAATAGTTGTCATCCTCGTTCCTACTTTTGAACCCACAGGCCCCTATGGGGCCAAAAGTGTTTCTGAAATACCCATAAATGGCCCTCTTCCTGCAATATCAAATGCAGTTTATAACGCTACAGGCGTAAGACTTACAGAAGGGCCTTTTACCCCTGAGAAAGTGCTGAAGTCTCTGGGAAAAATATGAAATATAGCAGCTCAATTTATCAGGTTTTATTGAATTACTATAAGATTCATGCTATCATGATGTAAGAAAATGTAATCGGAGAATGCAAATATATGGTTATAAATATATAAAATATAGACAATAAACAAATAAAATTTTAACAAATTATATTTAAAAAATTTGTTTTGTTTTTTGTGTTATAGAGTAATTCTAAAAAATCTTGTCCTAAATATTACAAATTGACATCACCTCTTGTGGATTATCAAAGAAATACTTTAAATTAGTAATAACAGCTTCTTCAAGTTCATCAATATTTACAATTTC
>Ga0302240_1002057_pt1 | contig 14372 bp, 10 predicted proteins | sample AAG_UR_His_MG_FD_193538 | JGI IMG/M metagenome (GOLD analysis project Ga0302240, IMG submission 193538) | Enriched activated sludge microbial communities from anaerobic digester in WTTP, New Holstein, Wisconsin, United States - AAG_UR_His | ecosystem: Engineered > Bioreactor > Anaerobic >... | reverse complement strand
CTTGATATGATTAAGTATAAATGTGAGATACAGGGAATAACAGTTAATTATGTTGATGAAGCCTATACATCAAAGACATCCTCCATATCCTCAGACATAAAAGAAATTCAGAAATTATCTAAAGACAATAAAGTTTCAACTGATGATTTCAAAGGAAGTCGAGTTAGACGGGGATTGTTTTTAGATAATAAAGTAAACAAAATAGTGAATTCTGATTGTAATGGCGCTTTTAATATTTGCAAACTGAATCCGTCCTGGGAAGAGATTAAAAAGAAAGGAGCAAGTTGGTTTAAACTATGTAACCCGAAGAAGTTTAGAAGCGATCATGAATTATGTAAATATTTACATAATAATGAGTTCGGATAAAAACCTTTTGGTTAACGTTGTTTTTTATGTAAATTTGTATAATTCTACATAATTTTACATAAATATAAATCAACGGACAATTGGAAAAGTACAGAAATGCAACTCGCTGGTTGTCTATCCTACTTAATGTCGTTTTACACATAAAGATTGGCTTCAATACTGGAGCCGTGAAAATGCCATAGTTTTATTATAACTAAAATCCAGTGTTTGCAACGGTTTTATGTCAATTATTGACTGGAAATATAGGAAATTATTTTAAATTCTATAAATTTAGCAAAATTTTTAACCTGTCTTCTATCAATAAAAATATGTTGTTTGAAATTCTTCCTGAAAATTTTATGAGCCTTTCTTTGGATACAGAACGGATATCTTCACATTTGATAAAACTGATTTCTCTCAAACCTCCTTCTGGAGGATTTATCTTTACATGAAATGGGATGTTCTTGTCTCTGGTAGTAATGGGGATTACAACAACTAGCTCTGCCGGTCCGTAATTAAATTGATTTACTGAAACAATAAGAGCCGGTCTTCTTCCAGCCTGTTCCCGTCCCCTGGTAGGGTCAAGCTCTACAAACCACACATCTCCTCTTGATGGTTTCTGCATCTATCAATTATTCTCCTGTCCGTCATTTAAAGCATTATCCCATAAAGCTCTTTCCTCCTGTTCTTCTTTCCATGCTTCCGTATTTGCTTTTAATGCAGCAAAAGCCTGATTACTTTGCTCCAGAAAAACGTGTCTCCTGTACTGTTCAATAGCTTGTTCGATAATGACCTGCATACTCTTGCCGGTTTCATTGGAAAGAACTCTGAGGATATTTCTGGTTTTTTCTGTAATCCTTGTTGTTGGCATTCAAAAAACCTCCTTTATTTTAAGTATACCATATAGTATACTTCTATGTCTACAAAATTTATTTTGCATGAAGAGTATTTCGGTCTAAACAGGGTAAATGTTGCTTGGGAATCTACCTTTAGAGTGTTTTTAATAAAAAAATTTCGTAAGTAGGTATAATAAAATGTGTATGGAAATAAATTAAGTACGAGACGAAAGAAAAAGAAAAAAAATCTCTTAAGGGGCCCTCCATATAATAAACTAGAGGAAAAATGTGGAATTTCGGAATAATTTTTTGAGAAACACTCTAATATATCATCAGGCATCTTCTCTTTTCTTGAAGATTTCTTTATTATAGAAGATATCCTGATTTTTTATAATTTAAACCGGGACTGAAAGTATTTAAAAAAATATTTAGAACTATAATCTAATGTGACATTGTCAAGATAAATTTAAGGAGAGATTTAATATGGAATTGTTTGATTCAACTAAAAGAAGTTTATATGAATTATTAAAAGATGTACATTCCGGTAAAATACAATTACCTGATTTTCAAAGAGGCTGGATATGGGATGATAATAGAATAAGGGGTATTTTAGCCAGTGTTGCCAAATCTTTTCCTATTGGAGCAATTATGCTTCTTGAAACTGGTAATAATAGTGTTAAATTTAAAACAAAATATGTAGAAGGAGTAAAACTAAATCTTGGAGTTAAACCTGAGAGACTCATACTTGATGGTCAGCAGCGTATTACATCTCTTTATCAGGCTATTATTACAAATGAAATTGTTACCACTCGTAATGATAAGGGATATGAAATAAAAAGATGGTATTACATTGATATGCAAAAAGCAATGGACAATAATTATGATCTTGAAGAAGCTATTATTTCCCTTAATGAAAATAAGCAAATTACTAAAAATATCGGAAGAGACATAGTTCTTGATTTATCAAAGGAAGAATACGAGTATCAGAATTTAATGTATCCAGTATGTATGATAGATGAATACAGCACATGGAGAATGAATTTTACTGAATATTGGAACTACGATAAGGAAAAATCAATATTCTGGAATTCCTTTGAAGCTAAAATAATTAATAGCTTTAATCATTATATGCTCCCGGTAATCGATATGAAAAAGGAAAACTCTAAAGAAGCTGTTTGTCAGGTTTTTGAAAAAGTAAATACTGGAGGAGTCCCTTTAACAGTTTTTGAGCTATTAACTGCCACTTATGCATCTGATGAATTTGATTTAAAACAAGACTGGAAGGAGATCTTACAAAAGTTTGGTCCATATGATGTTTTACAGAAAATTAAAAATACAGATTTCATTCAAACTGTTACATTGTTATCCACATATTATAATAGATCAGAACCGAATATTGATGATGCCCCTGCTGTGAGTTGTAAAAGAAAAGATATGCTTAATCTCTCTCTTGATAGTTATAGAAAATATAGAGATAAAGCAGTGAATGGTTTTATTAAAGCTGCTAAACTACTTATTAGTAATCATATTTATAAATCACGAGATATTCCTTACACTACGCAAATGATTCCTATGGCAGCTATTCTTTCTGACCTCGGTGATAAGATTGGTAATAAAGATAAATTTATGAGATGGTACTGGTGTGGAGTTCTTGGAGAACTTTATGGTTCTGCCAATGAAACACGTTATGCTCTTGATTTACCGCAAGTTCTTGATTTTATGCGTAATAATGGTAAAGAGCCAAATACAATTTATGACGCAAACTTTGCACCATCCAGATTACATACTTTGAGAACCAGAAATAGTGCTGCATATAAAGGAATTTATGCTCTTCTTCTTGATGAAGGAACAAAAGACTGGTTATCAGCTACAACAATTGACTTTAGTAATTATTATTCTGAAGGAATAGATATTCATCATATATTTCCAGTTGCCTGGTGTATTAAGAATAATAAAAATGAGGAAGATTATAATTGTATTATAAATAAAACTCCTCTTTCAGGAAGAACAAATAGATTTGTAGGTGGAGATGCGCCAAGTAAATATTTGGACCGTATTAAGAAACATGCTGGTGTAGATGACCAGAAGTTCAATGATATATTAGAGACTCATGTTCTTGATGTATCTCATTTGTATGATGATAATTTTGAAGAATTCTTTAAAGACCGTAAAGAGAGAATCCTGCAGAGAATAGAAAAAGCTATAGGTAAACAGATATTACGTGATTCTATTCAACAGGAAGAAGGTACTTATATTAATAATGATGAAATAGAAAATATATAAATTGATTTTTTTAAAAGCCGAGTTCCGGGAGTTATAGTGAACAATAAAGAGGACAGACCTTCATCTGTCCTCTCAGTTTCTTCATGGTAAAGGTAGCAGGGGAGTAAAATAGTAAGGAACATAAATAGGAACAATTTTCGTTTCCTGTGGTGAGACAATAGTAGCTGTTCCTGTTCCTGTTGTATCCCATACAAGAGTAATTGTTGTATTTGGAATCCCTGTTACTGTACCATTACCTGAACTATCTGCATTATAATTAAAAGTATTCGTAATATTAGGGAAATTATTAATTAATTTCTTAGAACCATCGCCATACATAGTATGTACAAAGGTTATAGTTCTATTTACAGGTGTTGTCATATTCAGGCTTCCTGTTGTTTGCGAGTACTGTTTTGTAGTGCCAATAGCACTCTGATCTATGGCTGTTCTGGCAAAGGTGCCGGAACCGTTTTCAAAAGTGAGGGTTCCGTTCAGTGCACCTGTAGATTGACTGCTGCAGGTAAAATTATAGGCTATCTGCTGTTTCCCATTTACCGGAGTGGGCAGAAATATGACCTGTGTCCCTGTAAAAGAGGCATTCTCTGGATTACCTGTGTTATATGTGCCGCTTCCTGTACTGTATACCCGGAGAGTTGTGTTATCCTGTGTCCATCTACTTGTAGTAAAACCTCTGCTTACTGTAACTCCCCCTGCCTGTGGTGTGGGTTGTGATATCTGGCCATAGGCATAATCTATAACTGTCCCATAATAAGTATTTTTTTCTTTCCATTCCATCCAGGTTTTCGGGTCTACCAGTCCTGTAACATAATAATACCAGTCAACTGTTGCGACTACAACAGTCCCGTAAGTAGAGGTTTTAGTATAAGCGGGACTGCCCGATGGTATAACAGGAGGAGATGAAGGTATCGGCGGTATGACAATTAAATCAGAACTTTCCAGTGAATTAGTATTTAAAGAAGAATAGTCTGAAGCTGATACACCTGCAGCACTTCCGGCATTCTGACTTACATCATAGACCTTACTGGAAAATATTTCTATTTCACTGAAATCTGGTGTTGTTGTAGCTGTGGGAGTTGCAGTCACTACAGGTTGAAGTGTGGGAGTAGCTGTAGGTTGAAGTGTAGGAGTAACTGTTGGAATAATAACTGGAGTAGTTGTAGTACTATCACCACAATTATTCAATATAATAGCCAGGAATAATAAAAATACCAGATATAAAAATTTCCTCATATTTTGTTCTCCTTTCTTTAGTTTTATATTATTATTCTTCTTTTTTTTTTCAAAGTCCTTCTATATTGTTATTATTTTAGTGTAATTTATAATTTGCAAATGTTTAAGCTATTAATTATAATAGGGAGAATATATAATAATTTATATGCATAGGAATTTTTATTATTGCTAAATTATTAGTTTCAGTAAAAATAAATTTTTTATGTTTAAAGCTATCAGCAATCAGTTTAAGGAAAAATGCTGAAAGCTGATAGTTAATAATAATTTAACGACTGGAGGTGAATTTTATGCTTAATCGAAAATTTATAATTTTATTAGCTTTTCTTTTGTTTTTAAATTTAAATTGTCGCAGAGCAGACACTGATTCTACATCCACTGTTCCTGTTAATTCCGGTAGTTATAACAGTTCTGTAAGGTATGATGGCATGGATAGAACCTATTACATACACATTCCCACTTCCTATGATAAAAGTAGATCCTTTCCTCTGGTAATTCTCCTTCATGGACTCGGTGGAACAGGGGAAGGAATGTCTAAATTAACAGGTTTTGATAAGCTTGCTGATAAAGAAGGTTTTATTGTAATTTATCCTGATGGTAGAAATAGATTCTGGAAGTGTGATGGAAGGATAAAAAAGAATGATGATGTGGGATTTATATCTTTTCTTATTGATGAAGTTTCAAAGTCTTTGAATATTGACAAAAAACGTATTTATGCTACAGGTATGTCTAATGGAGGCTTTATGTGTATTTACCTTGCCTGTGAATTATCTGATAAAATCTCTGCTATTGCACCTGTTGTTGCTACTATGACAGAATATCAGTACAATAATTTTTCTCCTAAAAAACCAGTATCAGTATTAATAATAAATGGTACAGAAGATAAAATAGTTCCCTGGAATGGCGGAGAGATAAATGTTTCTTCAAATCTTCTAAAGGGAGTTGGAATTGTATCTACTTATGATGCTGTAAAATTCTGGGTCTTTCATAATCAATGTGCCACAACACCTGTGGTAACCAGACTGGAAGATAAATCCACTCAGGACGGCACAAAAGTAAGACGAGAGGTTTATTCCGGCGGTAAAGATAGCACTGAAGTAATTCTTTATGCTATTGAAGGTGGCGGACATACCTGGCCCGGTGGTTTACAGTACTTACCAGATGACAGGGTAGGAAAAGTATGTCAGGACATAAATGCCTGTGAGGTTATATGGGAATTTTTTAAAAAAGTTAATTACCAGTCACCTATGGCCAATTAAGGAGATTATTTATGAATATGCATTCGAAAAATCACAAACCGGCTATTAATCTTCCCTTTCCCAGACTGGTTTTCTGGGAACTTACAGAAAAATGCAATCTTCGCTGCAGGCATTGTCGTGCTTCCGTGAGTGACAAACCTTCTTCTGATGAACTTTCCACAGAAGAAGCGAAAAAGATAATAGATGATCTTTCAGTATTTGGACATCCTATATTAGTTCTTACAGGAGGTGAACCACTTTACAGAATTGATATATTTGAAATTATATCATATGCTGTGAAAAAGAATTTTCCTGTTGCCCTTGCAACAAATGCCACATTAATAGATGAAAGAATGGCCTATAAGATTGTAGAGGCAGGAGTCAGAAGGGTAAGTATAAGTATTGACGGATCTATAGCTAAAACCCATGATGACTTTCGTAATATATCCGGTTCTTTTCAACAGGCCATGAGTGGATTTGATCATTTGAAAAGACTTGGAATGAGTATTCAGTTTAATACTACAATAACAAGACATAATCTTAATGAAATATCAGCTATATTTGATCTGGCTGTACATAAAGGAGTAGATGCACTTCATATATTTCTTCTTGTACCTGTAGGATGCGGAGTGGAGCTTAGTAAAGAACAACAGATAACTCCAGAGGAATATGAAGATATACTGAACTGGCTTTATGAAGAGTCAAAAACTTCTCCAATTCAATTAAAAGCCACCTGTGCACCTCATTATTTCCGAATAATGGCACAGAGAGGAAGTAAAGAAGGAAGAAAGTTACATTCTGGTTCAGGTATGGCAGCTATGACAGGAGGGTGTCTTGTAGGAAGAGGTATTGTTTTTATTTCTGCCAGGGGAGACGTAAGACCCTGTGGTTACCTTCCTGTAAATACCGGTAATATAAAGAATACAAATATAAAAGATATATGGGAAAAAGCAGAAGTTTTCCATGATCTACGTAATCCGGAGAAACTAAAAGGTAAATGTGGTATCTGTGAATTTAAACACATATGTATGGGATGCCGTGCCAGAGCTTTTGGAGAGTCTGGGGATTATCTCGGTGAAGAACCTTTTTGTTCTTATATACCAAAAAAATCTCCCTTATACGGCAACAGGTAAGTTAGTATTCCTATGGAAAATCTTTCCCTGTCAGGGCTCTTACGCAAAATCTATGATTCTGTTACAATGAAATCTGTTATTACAGAATATACAGTTTTGTATTTATTTAAGTTATAACTTTCTCTTTTGACGGCATATCTTTTGCTTCAGAGCCCGGACAGGGACAGGTGTGTATATTTAAAATTTTTTGGATACTTTTTTACCTGTTGCGGTACTAAGTTTAAGAATTACAAATATTTTTAAGAAATCTGCAAAAGTATTAGAGGATTATGAAAAATAAAGAGGATAGCTTGATTATTAAGGTAAGAAAAAAAATATTTTAAATATATAGGGATTTTAAGTTATAAGTCGAATTTATTTATTATAAACTCTTTATATGTTAGATAATTAAGGAGATGTTGAGTGAGTACTCATCCTGATGAGTCAGAAGAGATACTAATTCTTATTGAAAAACTTAAATCTCCTGTAGGTATAATTCGTGATGGCGCCAGGAAGGAACTTATAGGAGAAAAGCGTGAGAAGGCTATTAATCTTCTATTGAAAATTCTTGCTGAAGATAAGGATGAGTTTAAAAGAGAAAGTGCTGTAGAGAGTTTTGTTTTATTGCCTGATGAAAGAGGAAATAAAGCTATTATAGAACTTCTTTCCAGTGATCCCTCTACTGCAGTGAGAGAAAAAGCCTGTGGTGCCCTGGGGCATTTAAAAGACAGTAATGCCATTGAACCTCTTATAAAGGCCCTCCATGATCCTGAGAAAAAAGTAATTTTTAAGGCTGTCTGGTCTCTTGGAGAATTCAAAGATGAGCGAGCTATAATGCCCTTTAAGGCTCTACTGGAGCGGACAGAAGATCCTGAACTTAAAAGACAGTTAAAACTGTCTTTTTCCAGAGCCTTCCCTGATATAGACCTTATATTTGCAAAGACAGCAGAAGAGAAAAAAAAGCTCCTTTCCAGTAATGTCAGTAAATTAAAAGGATTTATTACAAACTGGAAAGTTCTGGTTGTCCTGATTTTATTATTTTCCCTGCCTTTTTTATTAAAGATTTTACTTGAAACCAGGATTTTCTCTTTTACTAAACCCCAGCTTACCAGTCAGGCTTATAAAGAAAAGATGGATTCAATAATAGGTAAAAAAAATCTATATATAAAAGACTTTAAGACTTCTCTTTATAGAATTTATGTGAAACAGGCAAGTGCTATAAACCAGGGAGACAATATTGAGCTATTGAATTATGGTAAAAAATTTACCTTATTAAAACGTGAATTAGAAGATTTTATTCCTCCTGATGAATATAAAGAAGTCCACGATAAAATAAAAAGTGCCATAGATATTTACAGTGAAACATGTGATTATTCAGGTGGAATTTATATGAAAATCAAAGTTGAACAGTCTTTAAATTATGATGAATTGATAAAGGATATAGATAATAGAATAAAAAAAGCTGATACAATTATTTCTGATGCTATGAGAATAATAAAAAAGGCGAAATAGATTTATAACTGGTCGTCTTTCTTACTGAATTTATATGAAATTCATATATAATTTAGTTAATTTTTATCATATAGAAGGTGATTTTTATTGGGGTAATATTAAATTCCAGATATGCCTCTACCTTTAGAGAAAGAGTAGTTGAAAGATATGAGAAATTTCAAAATCTCATCAGGGAAAAAGAAGGAAAAGTAAATGGTGATGGAGAGATTCTAAAGGAAAATTCCATCAGCGTTGGAGAACTTGAGGTAGATAATTTTTTCAGTGGTGAGATTTCTATTCAATTAAAGTCCTGTGTCAGGAGAAAGAATGTTCATCTCTTCGTACAATTTCGTCAGGGTTCAAGAGGCAATAATGACGGAGAATATATAAATATCCATGAAGATATAGCCGAAGCCTGTCTTCTGCTGGATACACTTAAAAGATCCAGAGTTGACTGCAGTATACTCTATATTCCCTTTATGCCATATCTGAGACAGGATAAAAAAGCCAGTGATCGTGAACCCATATCAGCAAAAAATCTCTTTTCCCAGCTTGAAGCATCAGGGGGAAAAGTATTAAAGTGTTTTGCTACATCAGATATGCATAATAATGCCTGTGAAGGTTTTACAGATCTTCCAGTTGACAAGATAGCAGCTTTCCCCCTCTTTGTTCTCTATTATAAAGTAAAGCTTGCAAAGGAATTAAAAGAAAAGAGAGTGGTTGTTGTATCACCTGATGCAGGTGGTACTATAAGAGCTGAGAAACTGGCAAATTGTCTTGGAGCAGATGTGGCAGTAATTTATAAAAAACGGGAAAAGGGGAAAGAAGCCGTATCTAAAGCTCTTTTAGGTGATGTAGATGGTAAGATTGCCATAATGATAGATGATATGATATGTACAGGAGGATCTATCGTAAACGGATCAAAACTTCTGATGGAAAAAGGAGCAGAAGAGGTTTATGCCTGTGCTACTCACGGTCTTTTTAATATAGATGCAAATAGTAATGAATTTACAGAAGAAAAACTCTACAGAGCAGGTTTAAAGGTACTTATAACAGATTCTATTCCGCGGTCACAGGTTTATTATGATAGCTGTTATAAATGGCTCCGGATAGTCAGTCTTGCAAAGTATTATGCTGATCTGGTTTATTGTAATGAAGCCGGTATATCTGTAAAAAAAATACTGGATATGCATCTTGACAGAGCCATGAAAGAACAAACTGATATAAATGATTATCTTATTCCACAGAAAAAGAGAGCACCCAATGGACAGGTTATAGCCGATGGTCAGGTAGGGCCTTAGAGAGCATATACAGGCCAATCAGGTTCCTCTACTGGTAGTTCTATAACTATTGGTTTAGGATTTTTCATTTTTTTACCCTCCTTATTTAATAGAGTGATATTTCTATATATACAGTATTTTTAAAAAAATGTAAGACTTTAAGAGGATTCTTGTGTTAAAATTCTGTTAACTTCTTGCAATATTTTGCCAATGCTCATATAGAACATATGATTTGTGTTTATCTATTATAAGGATATATTTTCAATATAAAACTTACTTTTTTCTGATGCTTTTTCATTTCCTCCACCAAAACAGTAATTCCATTCCATAGCATCTCCGGCTTTTGCATTAAGCCCGGAATTTTCTGATGCTTTTTCATTTCCTCCACCAAAACAGTAATTCCATTCCATAGCATCTCCGGCTTTTGCATTAAGCCCGGAATTTTCTGATGCTTTTTCATTTCCTCCACCAAAACAGTAATTCCATTCCATAGCATCTCCGGATTTTGCATTAAGCCTGGAATTTTCTGATGCTTTTTCGTTTCCTCCACCAAAACAGTAATTCCATTCCATAGCATCTCCGGATTTTGCATTAAGAATTCCAGATTTTTCTTCTCTGGTGAAACTATCTGCCATAAAAATGCTTTCTGGTTTAACATTTTTACTATTTCCATTTTTCATAATCGGGGTAAAATTCTGGCTGTTAATTTTCATTTTCAAGTCCTCCTTTAAGCTGTTGTTAATTTCTTTTTGTTATTAAGAACTATAACATATAAAGTTTAAAAAAAACTTAAAAAAAACTTAAAAAAAACTTAAAAACTTAAAAAAATATTAAAAAAAACTTAATTAGAAGGTTTTTAAAACATAATATTTAAGGGGTGGCAAAAGCCACCCCCTTAAGAAAAAAATTATAAGACTTTACTTCTCACCATAATCCCTCTGTAAAATACTCTCCGTCTCAGGATGTTTTGGAAATTCTCCAAGTTTTTCTTTTACATAATTTGCTCCGAAAAGACCTGCAAACCTTGAGCCCCATTTATATCCCACCGCTATGGCACCTAAGGTTCCCAGAACAGTTCCCGTTACTGCTCCTGCAGTTCCTCCAATAACCTTTGCCAGGCCTTCCCTGAAAGTAAAATCTGCCTGCCCTAGAATTACATCTATTTCCTGTTCATTAAATTGAGCTTCCTTTAATTTTTTAGAAAACTTCCCTTTTGACATTCTCATGTTCAATAATGGTTTTAAAGTTTCCAGTCTCCCGGCAGCAACTTCATTTTTAGTGCAGAAAAGAATATCCTCTATTTCTTTTTCGGTAAAACTTCTCTCCTCAAGTCCTTTTATGAGGATTTCTTTAAGGAATTTCTTTCCCTTTAACTTTCTCAGAATTCCCTGTCTGTCAGGATCAGTAATCTTTCCCGAAAGGTTTTTTATAGCTTTCTCTGTAAATTCAAAACCTGTCATATCCTGTAAGGTCTCTAAGGCTTTATCTCTCAGTTCAAAAGATCCGGTAAGATTCTTTATGGTATTATGAACTACATAGCCGGGCGTACCAATAGGTTTTTCAATCTTAACAAATTGCCTTACAGAATCTTGATGGTATTTTTCAAGTAGAGGTCTATTGATCTTATCGTCTATAGTATTTGTACCGGCTCTGGTTCCGATTACTGCTCCCATAACGAGTCCTATGGGAAGAGCAATAGCGGCTCCCACCGCCCCTCCAAGTATTTTACCTGTGAAGCGGCCGGCACTAATAAGAGCACTTTCCATCCTTTTTCTGATACCGGATTTTTCTACTGGTTCAGGAGGCTCTATAAGAATATCAGGTAACTGTACATCTTTTGAATCAGAAGGAGGAGGGCCGTGAGCTATATTGCAACGTATCTCAGAGCTGTCTTTCGGAACCTCCGGAACAGGATCATAACGGCCTTCTGCCTCGGCATTACAACTCAGAATACGCATAAAGGCCATCTTCCCACCCTCTATAAGGCCATGCTTTTCAATGGCTTCCCGTCCGTACTGGGAACAGGAAGGAGTGTGTTTGCAGGCAGTCAAAAGATAGGGAGATACATATTTTTTATAATTTTTAATAACAGTCTTACCAAATTTCTGGGAAATAGAAAGTTTTTCTTCAGGGATCTTTATTTCTTCTGCAAATGAAGCAGCCACGTCTTTTGATTCAAAGACATAATCAATAAGCTTCATCCAGTGTGTGTCTTTCTCAAATTTCAGTTTCTCATAACCGTCTTTCAAACTCTCTGCAGGTTTTTTCCAGGGTATAAACAGGTTAAAGCCTTTAGCATCTTTTACAAGCTTCTTTGATCTGCCTATTTTATGATGAATAATAGAATCCGATAGTTTTTTCCGAAGCTCTAGTGCTGCGTTTTTTACCTTCTGGGAAGTAATATATTTATCATTAATGATATTTTTCAAAAAACCTTCTTCATCTCTGAAATTAAAGGCAAACCTCATGCTCTCCTGTGGTTCCATAGAAGGGCTTTTTAACATATTCGTATAAATTACATTAGGAGGGATATTTTCTTCTATTAAAGTATCCACAAGCTTCTCTGTTGCTATGCCAACTTCTCTAAGTTTTGTAAGATCTGCCGCCGTATGCATACCATAAGGGGCTTCTTCCTGGTATGCATCAACAATAAGTTTTCCCACTTCTTCAGGAGTAATTATATTTGCTTTTTTTTCCAGTCCCCATATAATACGGTCATAAGGAAAGTCAATGGCATAAATGTCTTCCTGGGAACCGGTCATTAGCTTTGCATGTTCTTTGATTTCATAACCCACTTCCATCTGTTGCATGGAGCAACTATCAAAAGACAGAACATCTACTTTCTTTCCTGTGTTTTTTTCCGTAATCTCAAGGGCATCTTTCAGATCTCTTGCCGAAAGAGGAACATATTTATCATCTTTTGCAAAGCCGAGACCATGCTTTTTTACAACAACCATATAATGTTTTGCAGGAAAGCTTTTCATACCCCAGGAAAGGAAATCAGAAAGGGTTTCACTGTTAAGGGGAACCCTCTCTCCCAGATCTTCCACCACAGGAGAACTTATTTTGTACGGATCCGTATCTTTTGTAATATAGTAACGTCTCGTGCCGGCACGTTCCATATCAGGGGCAAAACGTTCTCTCCATGTAGGCTCTACCGTAGATTGAACAACAATATTCACGTTTTCATCAGAACCCACATGTTCCATCTTATTTATTGCCATATTGGTGGAAAGGGCAAGTTTGTTTCTTCCTTCACCATAAACAAGAACAGTCCACTCTTTTTCGGGAACTTTATTACCAGATATATGGAGGACATCTTCAGACTCTCTTACATCTGTTTCAGGTTTTTTCGTAAAACTTGCAGCGAAATTTCCCACTGCTCTTAGCTTACCCTGAATTGACATTCCTATACAATCAAACATATTAAGATACTTCCTTAAAATTTATTTTAATATGAGGCTTTTAACTATTTTGGCTGGCTGTTGGCTGCTGGTTATGGATATTGGTTTATAATTATTAGCTGATAAATAAACTGGCAGACTCATAAAAAACTAATAACTAAAAACTATATATAGCCTTATCATTAATTGTGAAGCCACAGGCCATAGCCGTTAATTTATATTTATAACATAAAAGCCTTAAAAATATTTTAAAGAAAACTTCAGATAATCCTTAAATAAAATTCTAATTTCTATTTTTTTGTATATAATCCAGTTTCTCTGTAACAGTCATTTCGGAAAATTCTTTTGATTCTTTTATAAAATCGTCATGATCTTTTTTACTTACAAGAGTTTTGGCCACTTCTTTACCGCTCCTTATGGAAAGGGCAGCAATAGCTGCAGGCCAGATAACAGAACGGGGCGCCACTCCGAGCAGATAAAGACCGAAGGTTCCGAGAGTCAATCCCAGAACAGCATTGCCAATGTGATCCATTATTTTTTCTTTTTCCCTGCCTGTAAGTTTTTCTCCAGAGGCAAGTTCAGCGCTGTCTTTAAGATCTTTAAAGGAAGCGGCACTTTCATCTGTAGCGGAAATCAGCTTTAATGTATCCTTAGTACTTTTCAGGGTTGCCAGAGGACCTTCCAGGGTAAATAAACCTCCCAGGCCTGCCTCATAAACAGCCTTTCCTGTGGTTCCCAGCATATGTACACCGACAAATAAACCTGCAGCCATAGCTACTTTTTCCGCAAAAGAGAGGATAAATCCCGGTATATGTGTCTTTTCGGAAATTGTTCTTATTACTTTTTTGTGAGTTTCTTTAACTCTATTCCATCCTTTCCGCAAAGAAGACATATTAGCCTTTTCTTCTTCTGCAACTTTGCTTACATAAGAAAGAAATCCCACAGCATCGACATCTTCCGAATACTTAGATTTTTTCAGACTGGCCCGGTCCATAATGGTTTTAATTTCCTCTTCATTGAACTTCAAGTCTTTTAATTCACTGGTTAAACGTCCTTTTGAAAACTCTTTTCCTGCAAGTTTATCAAGTTTTACAATATCAATACTATGGGGAAGTTTTTTCAGGGCTTCCCGTGGTATACTCATCCATCCTTCTAT
>Ga0302240_1002049_pt1 | contig 14410 bp, 12 predicted proteins | sample AAG_UR_His_MG_FD_193538 | JGI IMG/M metagenome (GOLD analysis project Ga0302240, IMG submission 193538) | Enriched activated sludge microbial communities from anaerobic digester in WTTP, New Holstein, Wisconsin, United States - AAG_UR_His | ecosystem: Engineered > Bioreactor > Anaerobic >... | reverse complement strand
AGAGTTTGACTTTGGTGGCGAGACCGAATCCGCTATATCCATACTGCAATTCCCCGCACTGGTGCCCCCTAACTTTAAGGATATTACCGTGGATGACCCAATGCGCTATGGTAAAACATTTATCGCTCCCGGTGTGCGCCTAATATTCAGGAAAGATATTCCTTTTAGAAGAACAACCTGAGTGTTGACTCTCACCATCTCTTATTGTATTATACAATGAAATGACCAATTTGTTAGCAGGAGCTGACTCATGATAAAAGATGGCAAATATTTAGAAGATCGAAGCGTTGCGCTTATAAAGTTGGAAGTGGACGTGCTCACTGTTGCGGACGAAGGCAAATTCGTACACAGAATAGGCGTAGGCTCCGAAGAGATAGAAGGCACCAAAATATTCGTGGGTCCTACGGTGTTCAATCAATCGCACACTGTAAATGGGGCAGCTACGTTCACCGGCACAGTAGGAATGTCCGGTGCAGTGAACATTTCTGGCGACGTAGTTATGAGTGGTCGTGTGCATATGACTGGGGAAGTTACCCAGGTAAATAGCATCGATTTGAATATATCTGACAACGTAATAGTGGTTAACTCTGGAGAATCTGGAGCTGGAATCACTAAAGGATTTTCCGGAGTTAAAGTAGACAGAGGCACGCTGTTACCTTATTTGATAGGATTCCGTGAGTCTGATGATAAATTGGTCGCAGGGTTGGCAGTGTCCCCTGACAGTGTGGATTATTCCACTCTAAAAAGAATAGCTTTTGTAGACGACCTGAACTTCACCATTCCTGCGTTGAATGGCGATATTACTGGATCACTAGAGGCTAACACTGTGGCTAAAATACAGGCCAAACCAGTGTCTGCCGCAAATCCAGCCAACGCGTCTGTCCTGTACTATGACGGAACCTCATGGGTTCCAGTTAAGGTCAGCGACCTATTACCTCCTGCAGATATAGGCGAGGGCAGTGGTCTGATTGCTATGAACAGCAGCATGACTCCTGCCGGAGGATTTGCCGGAGCTGGAGAGCCAATGCCTTATAGGCAGATCACATTTACCCCAGGGCTGCCTGCCGGAACTGATTACACTGTAATAATTACTCCGATTGAAAATACACAGGCTAAAGTCGGTGAAGTGTGGTGGGAAAAGGCAAACGCACCTACTGAAGTGCAGAACACCTTTAGAATATACAATACCGGTGACTCCGGAGTGTCGTTTAAATGGGGCGTATTTGCGGTGGGAATGCCAGTTGGAACAGCCCCAGGTACAGACATAGCTGGAAATTACAGCTCGGATATAAAAGTAGTTGGCCTCAGAGGTAAAGAAATAGATGTAAGCGTAACCAACCCAGCTCCATGGGACGTTCTCACTTTTGACGGCACGAAGTGGAAGGCTCTTCCTAACTCTGCATCAGGCTCTATAACCCCGACAACACAGGCATCTGGAGACGTCACTGGGACTTTTAGCGCGCTTAAAGTACAGGGTATTAACGGTAAGGCCATAGACGATCTGGCTGGAAGAGCTCTTACTCCTACTGAAGGAGACACCCTGCGGTACAACGGAACTAAATGGCAGGTGGGCGCGCATACCCTAGCAGGTGACGTTAGTGGGGAGCATGCCAATACTAAAGTAAACAAGATAAAAGAGGTTCCAGTAGATCTGTCAGGTGCTGCTGATGGAAAAGTACTCACATACAGCAACAATAAATTTGTACTTGGATCGGCTGCAGGTGGCGGAATATCTACCTCTGAAGACCCTAAAGTATATGGTAAATACTTCACCCTTCCTGGAACATATTACTGGACTCCCCCTGCAGGAGTTACTGCCGTTCGAGTTATTATAATTAGTGGTGGTGGCGCAGGAACTACGACCAGCTCAGGCTCAGGATCAGCGGTGTTTGATTTCATTAGAGACGTATCTCAGATTCAATACACTGTAATAGTAGGACATGGGAGTGGTAGATATGTGTCGCTGAGCAACTCCACTCCAGCCCGAGCCAGTTATGTATTAAGTAATGTGACGCTGTATGGCGGTGAGACAAGTAGTTTCGACGGTATCGGACCCTTCCCTGGATTAGATGGATTTTCAGGGTTGTATTCGGTAGAAATGCAGCAGCTGTATGAAGCATGGCTGCCTCCTGAGGATTTAACCACGGCTCCCAGATATAGAAGCCATCGCGGAGGCCCAGGGGGAAGCGGCTCTCTTACTAGAATGGTCGGATCACACCATGGCTGCACCGGAGGAGGAAGTGTCTTTGGGACCTACTTTGGAGGAGGAGTATCCTCCTATGAAGCGGGTAACGCCAGACATGAATTTGGTGGGGGCGGTGGTGCGTCTGCCGGAATTCAGATGTATGGCGGACATGGTGGAGCATTTGGCCAGCCAGGCGGAAGTACACAGAATACTTACACTACATATTCCTCCATTCCACGCGGAGCCGATGGTGGATTCCCTGGAGGAGGCGGTGGTGCAGCTACATCAGGATATGACAATATAAATGGTAGAACAGCGTACGGCAAGGGTGGAGCTGGCGGTAACGGTGCGGTAATAATTCTATGGGGAGCTGCGATACTATGAGATTAGTAAATTATTTAGCGAGCGAAATGCCCAGCATAGTACGATTTCAACTGGTAGAAGCGAATCTTCCTGTGCTAAAGATCGGGGATTCTAACTCAGTGGATGTCGTGCAACCAACACCAATAACAGGGGTGCAGACTGTGCTGTCTGATGGGATATCGTACACCTCTGATAATTCTGGAATATTCACTGTTCCAGCGGAATCAATGATAAAAATTTCGGGAAAGATGTATGACGAAAACGGCATTATAGGTGAAGCTGGGAATATCCCGGACGTGCACTTAACGTATGTATCAGTCATAGCTGACAGGAATTATAAGCTAAACTCCACCGATTGGATGGTAATACGGCACCGAGATCAGCTATATGAGAACGGAGCTACCACTCTGTCGGCTGAACAGTATGCCGAATTACTGGCGTACAGACAGATATTGAGGGATCTTCCTGAAATAGTAGATTTTAACAACGTAGTTTGGCCGACACCACCAAGCTTCCTGTAAGGAGGAGCCATGTCATTCCCCTTTAAAAAGTCAATCAAGAATTTGCTTGACTGGATTGTAGACAAACTACTTCCAGTAGGACAGCGCGGGCAGATCCCGATGCTAAAGAACGACACGGAAGTGGACCGAGAGAACTCCTGGATCGTTATAGATGGAAACTTCGTTACTTCAGTGGAAGAACGTGATGCCGCCATGAATAATAGGCCATCCAGCGCCGATATATTTAATACTTGGGGGAGATTCGCCCACTATGGAACGGACTATTCTTATGTGAATCCCAGCGGAGTTGACGAAGAAACAGTATGGATATACGACGAAGCTAACGATAGAGTAGTGTGCACGTATAATAGTTATGGGCACACCGGGTTCTACAGCCGGGCTAAATACGATCACTATACATCAGAAGTAAGGTTTACTTCTGCTAATAGTGACGACGATTATATTGGATTCGTAATAGCGTTTGCCATAGATAGCGATGGTAAAGAGCATACTTTAACCGTACTCAGAAGTATTGGGGTCGGAACTCTATGGATGATGGTAAAAAACTATGCACTAAGCAGCAGTTTAGGGGCGTATACCATTGCGTCAAAAAATTCGGGGTTATTCCATCAAGCATCTGAAAACATAGCTCCAGGATGGATCGGGTATCCTACCGGGTGTAAAGTTAAAGTTATTAGAGAAGGTGACCGAATACGCGCCTGGACAACTGATATAGGATCTGAAGAATATTTGGATTCTCACATGTTTGAAATAGACCTATCTTCTGATCCAAGACTTCATGTATTCCGTGGCCCGAAGGCTTACGGATATAGCGCGCTTTCTCAAGGCGCAGCTACCTTCTCAGATATAAAATTCCTCCCCCAAGGCGATTCTATTCTTCACAACTATATATTCGACCTGACTGAGAATCGTGTGTTCGAACCTAAGGAAAATGGGACCTTCGAAGAAGTATGGGGATATGACGTATTAGACACTATCGGACCCGGTAAGTATATACGAGATAGAACCAGCAGCAAGATGTGGTTCATTACAGGAGAAATGAATCTTCTCCCTCTTGGCAAAAATATGGATAAGGCTGGCGGAGACCTGTATAAAAAATATCCTAATCCCATGGTCAAAAAGATCCAAGGCAATGAAGTTGCTGAGGGAGTCCCCGCTAGGAAAGGCGATGTTCTAAGATGGGAAACCGATGGCCCAACGCCTAAATGGGTACCTGAACGGGTTAGTCATATACAAGGCAGAAAAATAAAGGATGTCGCCCCATTAAATAAGCAGTCGCTAGCATGGTCAACTACTGAAAATATGTGGATTCCGCAAACTATAGGCGGTGGGCTGGGCGACTTGGTGTACAAAGGAAAAATAACGGGAAGTATAACCGTGCCCACTGGAGGACACGACTCTATATCATCAGGAATGTTCTCGCCCATATCATTCAGTTCTGCCTGCCAGTTTATAACATGTTCTAACTGTCAGGATAGAATGCATGGAGGGGTAAGCCTAGGAAACAGCCACGTTATAAATGCAGTTCCAATAATAGACAATGGAACCTGCATGATAGCAGTATTCTTGAAGGGGACTCGGACTTCGGGAACGGGGTACTCCGTTTCTTACACTATATACGTGTATGACGTTCCAGATCCAGAGGAGTAATTAAATGCCCCCACTAATTAAAAAATCAGTCCAGTCTCTACTGGAAAAAATGACTCCTAATACTGCGCCTGGAGTCCCTGCTAATAACGACATCAATGCGGATAAAGTTGATGGATGTGACGCTGGAACTGGCGCCAATGATGTACTAAGACTAAACGATGAGGGCAAGATAGAGGCTAATATAAACCTATATAACGGCCACTATGTTAATAATCCATGCGCAGTAAACGCGGATAAACTAGACGGTAAACATCTGAGCGAAATACAGCAGATGTGGCAATCCGAGCTATCAGGTGGAATTGGAAGCATTTCAAAAGTAGGGCTAAATGTTGTAGCTTCAAATACTAATCTCCCTGAGCCTTCTGCGTACACTGATGGATTTTATCCCATAGATGCCTACTCATCTCCAAATGCTCCTGGTAGCTATCTTACCGGCTTTGTTATAATGCGTGGCAATGGCACCATGGGAATGCAGCTACTCGCTAACTGGAACGCTGAATTAGGCAAGTGCTCACAGGTATTTATACGCACTAAAGATGATACGCAGAGTACATGGGGTGCATGGACCTATTTATTGACGGAAAGCGATGCGGCCGCACTTAGAGTACAGTGGCTATCTGATATAGCTCAAAACTCTCCTACTGGAGGAGGGGCAGTAGCGATGGGGTCTGCATCATTTAAATCAGACGATGATGGCCTGGCCACGACTATAGACTTTACGCCTGCGCTTACCGATGCGGACTCCTATATGGTCGTTGTAACCCCATCTGCAGATACATCGGCTAACACCGGTGAATATTGGGTAGAAAATATATCTGGATCGCAGTTCAAAGTAGTGAACACAGGTAATGGAAACACTGCCTTTAGATGGGCAGTGTTGAGTTTGGGGTAATGTATGACTAATATAGTGCCCGGAGTTCCATTATTTGGAATAGCGTATGACGTAACCATAACCTCACCTACGCCATCTAACACACGTGGGACGCATATCATCTACGACACAGAAAGCACCTCTTCGCTGCCAGATCCGCTATTTCCCTCTATAGATGGTGGAATCGGAGTCAGTACGTGGAGGCTCGTTAGATATGCAGATATCATCCCCAAAGACCTAGTTTCTATATCATTTCCAGTAATATTTCCTTCTAGTTACTATACCACTTTAGCCGCCTCGTTCTATAAACTCAGACATGAACTTATGGAATTGCCCATTACCGATGTCAACGCAGACATATTTTCCCTAGATAATGGGTACATAGAAACGGCACTCGCCGCTGGGATCGGAGGATATAACGGATATGTAATACAGGGAGCACTGGTGAACTCCGGGACTCCATTATTTGGGATATATGCAGCCCCTCCTGGGTATAGCGCTAGGCTAGTCATGATGGTATCTTCAGCGTATACTCCGGATAACTACCAACTATTTTCCATAGGGTTCAGCATTAATCCTTTTATAGAGAATGACAGCCCAGTATCAGCTAATATATATGTGGCAAAATATGTGGATGAGCTTCCTGAAGGGCTAGATAGTCTGGATATTACCTATTTTAACGGGGAAGCTATGGTGACCGACGCTATAGCTAGAGAGGTGTTGAACGCCGCTATAAAATGTGATAACGTGGCGGAAACTGTAGATGCCGCAACATTGCTAAAATCAAATCTTTATTCCGTTGGACTATCGGTAATAGGGGATCTAACTTACACCCCTGCAATTACTCCGCAGACAACATATCTACCGAGCCTGTCTGACGCCTCGGATAAACTTAAAGCGCTTAATACGTCAGCCCCTACAGTAACGGATAAAAGTATAAAAGGCATAATGGACGCTGCGGCTGACGTAAACATAATAGTGTACAATAAGTCAATTAAAGGCTGTCTGGACGCCATAGACGCGCCAAATATTGTTACAAATGTGCCCGGTACCTGGATAGACATATCCACTACGGGCACCGATTTGCAGCTATCGGACGATCAGCATGCCATAGTGAATAATCCTAATGGTAACGATTTTATACCCAGTGGGGACTACGCAATCACCGCAAATGGCGCTATATTTATAAATGACAGATCCTCTACTTATTACCATTACAATAACACTAGTTTAACTCCATCGCTATTTAATGGCGCTAAGGTGTTACTGCCCTATTGGGATGACTTGGATACCAAAAACTTTGTCCGAGGTAAGGTTCTATATAAGGTAGTAGGTACCACCTTTGTAGTGCAGTGGGAGAACATAGGATTCTATGATGACCCGGACGATGTAGTCAGAAGAACCTTTCAAGTTCAAATACCCAGTGGCACAGGTCCGGTAAAAGCACAGTTTCTGTATAAGGATGTGGAATCCGGCACAATTAAACTTAAGGGCAGCACCGCTACTGTTGGTTATCAGGATCAAACACATGGAATACAGTTCAGCGTGAATACTGAATCATTGAGCAACAATATGGTGCTGTCAATTAAAAAACTCTCACTAGTTCCAGAGCCCATATTTACGATAGATTCTGCAGGTACAATTACTGCTTACAATTCTGATATTGGCGGATTAGCAGTGGTAATTCCAGATACAATTAACGGAATATCCGTAAAGATTGTGGGCCCTCAAGTATTCCTGAACATGGCTATTACGTCAGTGTCCTTCCCAGAAGGACTTACTGAGATTGGAGAGGACGCTTTCGGAGGCACCGCGCTTACCAGCGTAACTTTCCCATCCACCCTGACTAAAATATCTGCACGGGCGTTCATGGATAGCCCCAGTCTAACTAGCTTAACCTTCAGCAGTGCTGCTACTGTAAAGGAATACGCTTTTAATGGATGTCCAATAGACAGGGTAGATACAGATGGGCTGCTGACAATAGTTAACGTCACGGGGCTTCCCACCATGGGAAATAGAGGCAACGAATTCATTACGACTTATAATAAATATCTGAATAGGTCAGGACTGTACACTGACAAATACGGTGTATGGACATACGGAGAAGCCTTCTTGACTCCAGGCACGTTTAACTGGAATAGTGGCAGATACGACCGTGCAAGTGGCGTTGTAATAGGCGGTGGCGGTGGCGGAGCCAGCGGCGGTCAGTACACCCTAAACGGTGGCGGACATGGGGGTAAGGGCGCTTTTTATAACACATTTTTTGACGGTACACTAACCCCGAATACTAATTATACTGTAGTCGTTGGAGCGGGTGGAGCAGGTGGCACTGCTACATATGATGGGAGTCTTCCAGGATCGAGCGGACAGACATCCTCATTTAGGGAGATAGTTGCTGGTGGAGGTGCTGGTGGCGCAATAGGATCTAACTCCGGAATACGCGGCGGCGGCGGAGGTGGCACGCCTGTGGTGGCAGGAAGCACTCAGTCGGCAGGGAACGCCGCTTCTAACGATTCTGGTGGTACGGGTGCTGGCGGACCCTACGGCGGCGGTGGCGGCGGCGGTGGCTACCAGACAGGTGGGGGTGGTGGCCCAGGAGATTCTAGCCTTTATGGGGGTAGAGGCGGACCAGGTGGTACCAAGGGAGCTCCAACTTCTGTAAGTGGTATGTCTAAATTTGGTAACTTACAGACGGTGGCTACGTATGACGGTCAATCTTCTGGATTTGCTGGTGGATGCGGCGGACCTCTCGGAGGCGGCGGTGGTGGCGGGTCTTCTGATAATTCTGACGGTGGTGGTGGATATGGTGGACGCGGAGGTGACGGAGCTGTTATAATCAGACCAGGACCTAACGGTGCGTTTGGAATACCCGGTGATGAGTGGAGACCGCTATGAGGCGAGTAGAAATATTATTCAACGATAAATGGACGGAGGAAGATAAGTGGCAAATAAAATTTTTTATCACGGCAGCCCGACTAAACTGACTACTTTAGGCGGGGAGTCTGGATTATTTGTGACCCCTAAAAAGGGAATAGCCAGTTTGTTTACCCTGGATAAAAAAGAGCTGCTTAGACTGTTGGGAAGTCCAAAGTCTACCTCATGGGGGTATCCCGCATGGAATATGCCAGAAGACCAGCTTGACGATCTGCTGAAAGAGATAATAGCTAAACACTCCGTAAAAGGTGCTCCTAAATTAACTGGAGTTACTGACGGCTGGATATACAAATTAGAGCTGGACGATTCTAAATTAAAACAATTTGGAAAATCTCCCTTAAGTAGAGAAGCCATATATACAGGTGAGCAGCTATCTCCGCTAGAAGCCACTAATGTGAAGATACCGTACAGCGCAGAATTTGACCCAGAAGAGCTGCGAAGGCTGGATAAAGTACTCAGGACTAAGCATGCGTCTGTGAAAAAAGAGGGGAGGAGCCCCCGTGGTATATACAAACTCCCAGATGAAGAACTCTCTTTCACTATAGGGGATTCGTTCCCGGCGTTATACGCTAAAGCAGGACTTACTGATAAAATAAGGCGATATCCATATAGCGACGATTTAATGCGCCTGGAAGAGATAATGGCTGAGAACGAAAAAGGAAGATTGGCGCGTCGTTTGGACAGAATATATAGAAATAGAAAGCGTAAGGGAAGTTCCCCAGATGATTACGTTGAAGCGCAGATTTGGGATACGCCAGAGAACATTGCTAAGTTGGTAAAGACTGGATCAGCAGTAGAGAAATTGGCCGAAGACGTTACTGAGACGGCTATACTTAAAACTAAACTGCTCAACCATCAACGCAGGGTAGTTGACAAAATTAAATCCGCGGATAGGGATGGACTTCTTGTATATCACGGGCTTGGATCCGGAAAAACATTGACTTCTATCGCCGCGGCCACTGAGCTGAATATGCCTGTTACTGTAATAGCTCCGGCGTCCCTGCAAAGTAACTACGCAAAAGAGCTGCACAAACATTTAGGTGGAATTCCGGATAATGTAAATATTATTAGTTACAACAAAGCGCTGGCTAACCCAAGTTTAATTGGCACTGGTCTGGTTGTAATAGACGAAGTGCACAACTTAGGGAAGAAAGAATCGAAACGAAGCAAATTGCTAGAGCGTGCTAGTATGGCTAAAAAGCGGCTATTTTTAACTGGAACTCCGGTTAGAAATGACCCCTCAGAAATAGCTCCGATAATAAACGCAATTGCGGGGGAAGATCTCCTTCCGGAAAATAAAGCAGATTTTTATACTCAATACGTGGCACAAAAACAGGTAGATCCTGGCTTTGTACATAGACTGCGCGGGGTAACCCCAGGCGTAGATTACAAACTTAAGAACAAACAACAACTCGCTGAGCTTGTTCGTGGCTTAATAGACTACGAAGCCGCAAAGGGGGATGAATTTCCAGGGGTCAAGGAAAAGCACATATACGTCCCCATGAGTGAAAAGCAACAAAAGGTATATGATTTTGTCGCTGGAAATATTCCGTTCAGTATTCGTTATAAAATGGAAAACATGTTACCGCCCAGCAAAGCAGAGTCCAGAGGATTGAATAATTTCCTGCAGGCAGTAAGACAGGTAGCAAATACCCCTGCGGCATATGATGGGGGCGGATTTGGAACTACTCCTGCCGATGCTGCCAAACTGGTTGTGGCCAAGGACAACTTGATAAAGCATCTTAATAGCACCCCACATGGGAAAGCGCTAATATATTCTAATTACCTGGACAGCGGCGTACGCCCGTATTCCGATATGCTGAAGGACGAAGACATCGCATATGGAATGCTAACTGGAGATATACCTATGGACCAGCGTGCCAAAATGGTGGATGACTATAATAAAGATGTTATAAAGGCACTTCTTATAAGCTCTGCTGGAGGAGAAGGCTTAGATTTAAAAGGTACTAGCCTGATACAGGTATTAGAACCCCACTGGAACGACGAAAAGCTGAACCAGATAAAAGGCAGAGGCGTAAGATACCAGTCGCACTCTCACCTTCCAGAAGATGCTCAAAATGTGACAGTCGAAAATTATATTTCCGTACGCCCGCAGACATACATCCAGAAGTTGTTGGGCCGAAAGGCAGACGCATCCGTAGATGAGTATTTAAGATCCTTGAGTAGCAGAAAAGATCTGCTAAACAAAGAATTGCTCGAGGTATTGAAATCGGCATGATAAAAGAACAAAACGGAAAATACTTGATTTACTCTAAAGATGGCAGTAAATTATTAGGTACACACTCCACGAAAGAAAAGGCTCTCAAGCAGGAGCGTGCTATACATATGTCAAAGCAAAATAAGTCGTCCACAAATACTAAGACTTTTAGAAAATTATCGTGGCTAAAAACCTCGAAGTTAACTGAGATGGAAGAAGCTGAACTGTTCAATCTTCTTAATAAATTAGAAGTTAAGCAGGAGTCTATGGACTACTTCCCTATGGGAGTAGGATTGGGGACGTCTTTTGGATTTGTGACCGCCCCGGAACTAATGAAGTCAAAGGTTAAAGGTGGAGTCGTCGGGGCCACTATCGGTGGAGGACTGGGAGCCATTTTAAACAAGCTTACCCAACCAGAGCTGTCCGAGGCTTTAGAAAAGACTTCCAATATTAAGTTGTCAAAACTAATTAATAGTTAAAAAAGAGGACTCTAGGAGTCCTCTTTTATTTTAGTTCACGGCGCTGGATTCTGCGCCATGGGTGCTAAGGGCACTCTCTGTGGCGCTCCTGCCTGCCTCTGCCAGTCTAGACAGCATCTGCATTATTGCAGATGAGTGGAGATCTCTCTCCTCTCTAGACATTCTGTCTATGACTCTGTACGTGGCTCGTCGCCACACAAACACCGCCATAGCCGCTAGTTTTATTTCCCTGTTTTCGACTTCGGCCAGAATATTTTTAATAAACTGAGCAGCCCCCTCAGAGGACAGGGAATTGCCCTTATTGGCTTTGGTCAGTGAGTCTTCTATCCACTGTTCCGTTTCAGTCAGCGTGCTCGCTGCAATGTTGGTCAGGTGAGACACGATTGTGACAAGCTGGTCGGGCATTGAAGGCATTAATGCCGAGCACAGACCCGCCTTTTCCGGGTATTTCAACCCGCTGAAATCTTCTATGAGCTTTTCGGCCCATTCAAGCACGGGCTTGACCTTAATGGCCAGCATGCCGGAGCTTATATACGCCCTGAGCACTGTCGGAAAGATCATCCAGAACTTTTCCGGAGTATTTTCTGACAGCGCTTTAAGGATATTTTCACGCTGCCAGGCGTCTACTTCGGATAGGATCTGCTCAGTGCTTTCTCCTACCTCCATGAGTTTGTCATGGAGTGCTTTGTCGTCGATAGTAGGGTGTATGGTTACCAGTTTGTGTGATACTTCCGGGTAGTCAAGCGGAATACTCCAGAAGATGTCTGTAACTTCATTGTGGACAGCAACGCCCTGTTTCTTTACCAAGAGCCACAGGGGATTTTTCATCCCCAGCAGTGCTCTAAGTTCATCTGAGTTCATTTTCATAGTCTGCTCCTTATACGCTGAGTCCAGTGAGGAGTTCGAGTAGTTCCATCCAACAATGTTCATCTGTTGGACAGAACGAAACTTCGTCCCCGTTCAGAATAGCGGTGATGGAGCCATCGTCTTCTGGAGTTTTAGGGCCGAACTTGTTCCCCGTAGCCATGATGCAGGTAACCTGGACTTCTTCCTTTTCCAGCTCTGCTTCTGCTACATTCTGGAGGACCCCGGCAACAACAAGCCAGGATCCGGTCACCACACTAAGGGTGTACTTTGGATCATTTTCAGCGCTTCTGGCATGCCGCTTGATAATGTCAGTGACGAAGTCTTTTACTTCGCCATCGCGTACGGGAAGTCCGTGGTTAGGGTCATAGGTCAGATTAATCATTGATAGTCTCCTTATTTGTTTATTATAGTAAGCTTGTCGTCTTTTACGAGAATGGATGCAACAGTGGCTTCGTCCACGCGGAATGTTGGAACTTCTCCTGTTTGGAGAATTACAGACAGGAACGACAGCCCGCTCACTCTTGATGAGAGTGTGGCCGCGTGGTGACGGATCACGCCCGCTCTTATGGCTTCGAGAAACGCCAGGACCATAGGAAGAGTTTTGGCGGTAAGCTTGAGATAGTACTCAGGAGATTCTGAGTATTTTCTGTGGCGCTCAACTGCTTCGGCTACCCATACGTCAATAGCCGCTTCGGGCACTTCCAGTCCGTTGTTACTGTCGTACACCAATTCGATCATATTAAGCCTCCAATAGACTAAATTAACACCGAGGGGATAATGCCCCTCAGTGTTTGTTTCGTTACGCTCCGCCGTGTGGAATGACTGGAATATCAGTATCCCCAGTATCTGGGAGGAATCTTTTTACAATGTCGTCGAACAAGACGGGGGAATACGCAGTCTGTTCTAACGATACACAGACATAGTTCGCCCCCATTACTTGCTTAGAGTGGAGATGTCCATGTATATTCACATAGGGCATAGCCTCGTTCATGTACAGTGGGCCATGGCTGAGCATCCAAAACTTATCCAAGATTATTGGATAAGGGATGACCTGATCGAAGCCGACACTAAGATACCAATTACGACTTCGGGTATCGTGATTACCCAGAATCAGTATCTTTCGTCCGTTTAGCTTCTCCACGATCATCTTTGTGAGATTCTGGGGATAGAAAGACACATCCCCAAGGTGGTACACTACGTCCTGTGTCCGAACGAGGCCGTTCCATTTTTTGGTTATTTCCTCGGTCATGTGGTTAGAATTTGCAAACGGGCGCGACTCATATTTTATTATGTTATCGTGCCCGAAGTGCGTATCTGCGGTTACAAATCGTCTAGACATTGACTCCTCCTTATTAGATCCGTATAATCAGTCTTTTGACGGGTAGTCTGAGTACTCGTCTCCGTCGTATCCATCGTCAGAGAGCTCGTTCATATCGAACTCCTCGGTCTCCGGGAGCTCTCCATTTTCATCCTGAGGGCACTGGCAGCCCTGATCGTCGTCTTCAACTCGAAACAACCCGCACTGTGTACAAATTTTCATGATGCACCTCCTGTTAATCCCAGCAGAGCTAACCCGCTGGATATATCGACAACATCACCGTCTAACTGCGCCTCGTACGCCCGTTTAAGCATTTCTCCCATTTTCGGACCAGGCTTTACGCCCGCCGATATTAGATGCCGTCCCATAAGTATCGGGGCTGGGGCAGACGCTGTTACCTTCAATTCTTCCGCCACCCTCATTAGATCTGGAAACGGGTGCTCGTCGTCCAGTGGGGGACGCGAGGCATGGTCAGCCTGGATAACTGCATCCAGTTCTGCCACAGTTGCAGGGGACAGCCTGGCGGACAGCCTTCGTACAAGGGTGGGACGGATGTCCGCGCCTATCAGCACCATGTGCTCACGGATCAATGGAATAATTCTTTTTTGAAGTTCGGGAGGCATCCGCATCCTGTTCATAAGAGTTATTGCCGGAGAATGTTCGTTCTCTACTGCGACCTTGTCATGTTTAGTAGAGCGAATGTGCCCGTCTTCATGCTTGGCAGTGACAAGAGGTTTGCCAATGTCGTGCAGTAGGGCAGCAGCAACCATGACTATTCTGTCGTGGCCGGTAACCCCATTCTTATCGCAGTAGTCAGCCATCCAGGACGCTGCAAGCTCAGAATGAATGTCTGCGCTTCCTTCCGGGTGCCATTCTTCGTCCTGTGGTAATCGGATAAGGGCAGCAAGCTCTGGATACTCGGACGTCAAGTGGAGTGCTTCCAGGCTTTGGAAAAATACACCAAAGTATTTTCCCTTCGAGAACAACTTCCTCCACTCAGTCCA
>Ga0302240_1002045_pt1 | contig 14445 bp, 16 predicted proteins | sample AAG_UR_His_MG_FD_193538 | JGI IMG/M metagenome (GOLD analysis project Ga0302240, IMG submission 193538) | Enriched activated sludge microbial communities from anaerobic digester in WTTP, New Holstein, Wisconsin, United States - AAG_UR_His | ecosystem: Engineered > Bioreactor > Anaerobic >... | reverse complement strand
TATAGTTTTGCCACATCCTCGCTTATGCATAAAAACGCCAATGAAATATGCAGAAGCCGCATGTTTTGTGCACTATTTGTACAGATTTTGACTAATTGTGAATCGCAAGTTAACACTTCGAATTCTCGAACAGTGAAATAACAAATTTAAAAACCGACCGTTATTTCTTTTTGATCGAAAAAGCGAAATAAGGAAGAGAGGTGAATGATATTGGGCATACTTTCTGGATTATTTCATTCAAGGGATAAGCCGAAGAACTACCTAGCTAGCGGCATTTCATTCCTGTTCGGCAGCACGACCAGCGGCAAAACCGTTAATGAAAAAACGGCTATGCAAACAACTGCCGTCTACGCCTGTGTTAGAATCCTATCTGAAACCATCGCCAGCCTGCCCCTCCACATCTACCGACATTCTGAGAACGGGAAAGAAAAAGCGCTTCAGCACCGGCTATACCGACTCCTGCATGACGAGCCCAACACAGAGATGACTTCATTTGTGTTTAGAGAAACACTAATGAGTCATCTTTTATTATGGGGAAATGCCTATGCCCAGATTATTCGAGATGGAAGAGGTAATGTTGTTTCGCTCTATCCCCTGCTCCCAGATCGGATGACGGTCGATCGGACCTCAATGGGTGATCTTTTCTATGAATACCATAAGGAATCCGGCAGTGTGATTCTTAGAAAAGAAGAGGTTCTTCACATTCCAGGTTTAGGTTTTGATGGTCTTGTCGGTTATTCGCCCATCGCTATGGCCAAAAATGCCATTGGTATGGCCATAGCCACTGAGGAATTTGGCGCTAGATTCTTCTCAAACGGGGCAAGTCCTGGTGGTGTCCTGGAACATCCCGGTGTTGTCAAGGATCCAAAACGCATCAGAGACAGCTGGAACGAAGTGTATCAAGGTTCTGCAAATGCGCACCGGATCGCCGTTCTTGAAGAAGGCATGAAGTTTCAACCTATCAGCATTCCACCAGAGCAAGCCCAGTTCATCGCCACAAGAAAATATCAACTCAATGAAATCGCTAGAATTTTCAGGATTCCGCCTCATATGATCGGGGATCTTGAGAAGTCTAGCTTTTCTAATATAGAGCAGCAGTCCCTTGAATACGTGAAGTACACCCTGGATCCATGGGTAGTACGTTGGGAGATGTCTCTTCAAAGAGCCCTTCTGACCGAAAAGGAAAAACAGGAGTACTTTATCAAGTTTAATGTAGATGGCCTTCTCAGGGGCGATTACCAAAGCCGTATGAATGGCTATGCCACCGGCAGGCAAAACGGCTGGCTCTCTGCCAATGACATTAGAGAACTAGAGGATCTTAACCGCATTCCTGAAGATTTAGGTGGGGACCTTTATTTGGTGAACGGTAACATGATGACACTCCAGAGTACAAATTCAAGCAAAAAGTATGAAACGGATGGTGAAGTGAGTGAAAAAGAAGTTTTGGAACTGGGTGAGAAATGAAAACGGTAGAACTTTATTTTTAGATGGTCCTATCGCTGAGGAAACCTGGTATGGCGACGAGGTGACGCCTAAACAGTTCAGGGCAGAACTACTCAGCGGCGAAGGTGATATTACCATCTGGATTAATTCTCCTGGCGGGTGTGTTTTTGCGGCAAGTCAAATCTACAATATGCTGATGGACTATAAAGGCCACGTCACCGTCAAGATCGATGGCATTGCTGCGAGCGCGGCTTCCGTCATCGCGATGGCAGGCTCAGAGGTCCTCATGTCACCGGTGGCATTAATGATGATCCATAACCCGATGACTTTAGCCTTTGGGGACACTGAAGAAATGCACAAGGCCATCGGGATGCTCAGTGAAGTCAAAGAGAGTATATTAAATGCCTACGAGATCAAAACTGGATTATCAAGGGCGAAACTCTCTCATCTCATGGATGCAGAGAGCTGGTTTAACGCAAAGAAAGCCATCGAACTGGGCTTTGCTGATGGCATGCTCTATGAATCCGAAACTGAAATGATGCCGGATGAAGGCATGATCTTCAGCAAAATGACTGCAATCAATTCCCTCATCAGACAACTACCTCGTGACGAAAAAAAGCCTGAAGTAGAACCCAAACTGCCAGAAACCATTGCCGTCGAGTTACTTGAAAAGCGACTGAACCTTATTAAACCCTAGGAGGAAATGTGCATGAATAAAATTTTAGAACTTAGAGAAAAACGGGCAAAAGTCTGGGAAGAGGCAAAGGCTTACCTTGACTCAAAGCGCGATGAGTCCGGCCAGATTTCGAAGGAGGATTCGTTCGTCTATGAAAAGATGGAAGCAGACGTCGTGAATCTCGGTAGAGAAATCGAGCGACTTGAGCGCCAGCAGATGATCGAATTGGAACTTTCAAAACCGGTTACAGATCCAATTACCTCTCGACCAGAACGACAGTTGAAAGAAAAAACAGGCCGTGCCAGCGATGAATATAAGTCCGCTTTCTGGCGCGCGATGAAGGATAAGAATAGCTTTGACGTTCAAAATGCCCTTCAGGTCGGCACCGACTCTGAAGGCGGCTACCTCGTCCCCGATGAATTCGAAGCGACGCTGATTGAAGCGCTCCTTGAAGAAAATATCTTTAGGAGTCTAGCGACAGTTATCCGCACTTCCTCTGGCGACCGTAAAATTCCAGTGGTAGCCTCAAAAGGGACAGCGTCCTGGGTCGATGAGGAAGCCCCAATTCCTGAATCCGATGATGCCTTTGGCCAGGTCTCCCTGGGAGCCCATAAACTTGGGACCATCATCAAGGTCTCAGAAGAACTGCTGAACGACAGCATCTTTAATCTGCAGGCGTATATCGCGAAGGAATTTGCCCGCAGAATCGGTACAAAAGAAGAGGAAGCCTTCTTTATTGGCAACGGTACCGGTAAGCCGGTAGGTATCTTTAACGCCACAGGTGGGGCCGACGTGGGCGTCACAAGCGCCCTTGCAGCTTCGATTAAATTCGATGAACTCATCGACCTTTACTATTCTCTGAAATCTCCTTATAGAAAGAATGCAATGTTCATCACGAACGATACGACCATCAAAGAAATCAGAAAGCTCAAAGACGGTAACGGACTCTATCTCTGGCAGCCATCAGTGAGAATTGGTGAGCCAGACACCATCCTCAATAAACCCGTGAAAACCTCTTACTTTGTACCGACGATTGCGGCCACTGCCAAAACCGTCGCCTTTGGGGACTACTCCTACTACTGGATCGCCGATCGTCAAGGTAGAGCGTTCCAGCGACTTAACGAACTCTATGCAGTGACAGGTCAGGTTGGTTTTAAAGCCACTCAGCGCGTCGACGGCAAACTAATACTCTCTGAAGCCATCAAAGTGCTTCAGCAGCATGCGTAGGTGATGAGTGATGAGTAACGTAAAAAACTATACTGAACAAGGCGGCGAAAGAACGGTTATTGGCGGGACACTTGAAATTGAAAGTACTGGCAGCCTGACGTTTAGCGGGACCGTCCTTACCCCTGCCGCAGCTCAGGCGGATAGTGTGGCATCGACGGTTGCAGGTGTCGTCGTCGATTTTAATGCGCTCCTTGTAAAGCTTAGAGCTGCTGGGTTGATGCTCAGTGAATGATGGAGGATCTTATGCAGACAAAAGGTAAAGTCAAAAAAGCCACCATTGAAGCCACTCTCATAAAGGCAGATGGCTCAAAGGTGGATCTTGGTACGATTGTTGATACCACGACCTCAAAAGGTTTCCTAAAGTTTTTTAAAGGTAAGGTGAAGTCAAATGGCTGATACCGTCTATGTTGTCAACAATGGGCTCGGCCTCATCTCCGCAGCTCTTGCCGCTTCGAATCACAAATACGTGGCTTGGGGAACAGGTGTAGCGGCGGCAACTGTCGCTGATGCTGCCCTTGAAACGGCTGCTTCGCCAACTAACATCACCGCAGCCACAGGAACTCAGTCCCAGCAGACGACGACCACCACGAATGACACTTTTCAAGTGGTGGCCACGATCACTGCTGGTAGCGCCCTAGCTATTACGGAAGTGGGCATCTTTAATCAGGCTACCCTGTCCGGTGCAACGATGTATCTCCACGGCACTTTTAGCCCAATCAACGTCTCCTCTGGCGACTCCATTCAGTTCACGATTAAAACTGTGTTTGATCAGGTATAAGCGTATGGGATCGGGCGGCACCTGATCCCTACTATTGTTTGGTGAGGTGGTGAAGCTTTGGAATATCAATATGACAAGATCAGTGGTTACCGATGGAATGCCATACAGAAGATTTCAATTGTACTTGGAATTGAGATGAAAAAAATCTATATTTCTGAAAATGACGCATCTACGACCGTAGGTTTTAATGGCATTGAACTAAGCCTAGGCCAAAAGCAAGCACTGGATGAGGTCATGCTTAATAATCCATGCTCACCACCTCAAAATACCGGTAATACCACCTATAAAATCGTAGATCTCTGGTCCATGCGGGAGTGGTTCTATGCCACCATCGGCCTTAGGCCAGTGATGTGGTTTGAAGAAGGTTTGCCCGATGGGACTGGCGAGTGCTATATTTACCTCCAGTTTCCACGGGCACTGAGTAATCAGGAGAAGAACAAGATACTCAGCACGTATGCGAGCATGATAAGCGTGGTGTGAAATAGTGGCCAAAATCAGAGTGGAAATTCCACTTAGAAATAGAAATTCAAGCGGCGGTGAAGGGGACACGACACAGGTCACCCTTGCTGCCTTTCAAGGCATAAAAACACTTTACTTCGAAGCGGTGGTTTCCAACACAAGTGGTGGTACACAGTTTTTATATCTAAAAAATGCTGCTGAAACAAGTACCTATGCTACTCTCTCTGTTCCAAATGGTACAACTGTATCTCAGTATCTCAGCGTACAAGGCACCATGTTTACTTCAAACCAAGCGGATTTAAAAATCACAGGATCTGTCACCTCCCTTAGAACGGCTAGATGTATCATCATCATGGATATTGGAAGTGATCCACTCATTCATTATCCTTATTTTATGTATATGGGTGGCTATGCTTCAACAACAAGTACGAGCTTTGTGATTTCACAAACACCATTTTTCTTTAAGTATAGTCCTTCGAATTACAACAATGTAAGTATAGCGAACATTACATTTTATGGCTATATTGAAAACCTCAAAACCTATGGTTATGCCTTTGTCTATAGGACCCCGGATTTTTTAAACTACTATAGTATCGCCGGTACATCTGTCGGTTCGGAAGCGATCAATAAAAGCATCACAAGTTTTGATTTATCCTCTTATCCTGATCAGTATTTCGTTATCTATCTGGGTACGGGAAACAGTATGTACACCACTGTTTTATATTCAGCTTATGGCTATGCACTTTTCTCATCTACCGCTGCTTTCACAAATTACGTTCTTCCACATCACCAGTCTAATTCTGGCTTAGATATTACAGATGGCGGTTATGAATCAGTTGGCGTCTCTTTTCTATCGACAAAAAATACGTCTCTTAAAACAATTGCAGTCCGGATGAGATCTATTGCGAGCCCGACTGATTCAGTAAATCTCAAGGTATTTTTAGGTAGTAGTCCTGAAACTGGAACCTTAATTGGTACCTCTCAAACCATATCAGGACTGAGCATACCAACAACTACAACTTATCCCGAATATGTCATATTTACTTTTTCGTCGCCCATTGCAATTTCCGGATCGACCAATTACTGCGTTATTATGGAACGTACAGTGTATGATCCCGCCGGAAGTGTCTACGAGTGGTTGACGACATCCAAAGTTGGTTCGGAAGAAGGTAAAATTTTTAATGGCTCTACGTGGGCCACTACTACAGCCATCCCAATCATAGTCTTCGCTCCTGATGGGATTGATAAGTTTGAAGGGCAGTATTTCTTTGGCAATTCAACCGAGCTCATCCCGGTTAAATATGATGCTGAGTACTGGGATGGGATTAATAACACTTATTATTTTTCATATGACGATCAAATTAATCCAAGTTCCGCGCAGCTTCTTGATGGCAGTGATAATGTCATACCGAACACCCTACTCTCTTCGACATCAACGACTAATCAAAATACAACGACTACGCCTTTCACAATGGTTCCAGACGATGGTCTAATCAAGACAGATGTGACGAGTGGATCTATGGTGGGGTCAAGAATCCTTTATATATCAGAATTGATTTCTGGTTCTAATACGATCAAGATCATTTCAGCTTTGCTTCATCTAAGTACGTCCACACGTAGAGGAATGTGGAAAGGTATCCCTAGTGAGACGCATGTATCGAGTCATCACTTCAGACAGAGCATCCAGTTTTTATATGGTGCGATAGGTACTGCTGTCACCTCTGGGAAAAGAGCACTTCGACAACTGACAGGCTCCATCCGCACTTTAGGCTTATTAGCCAAGTTTAAAGTCATTTTACGTGAAATGGCGACATCACTCAGCGCTTTCACTGAACCTTTGAAAGGGTCTTCAAAAATGGCGACGGTTCACGCTTATAACACTAGTGAAGTGCCGAAAAGGACTATCACGAGCAAGTCAACTTTAGGTAAAATGGGCAGCGTCGTTGTTAAGGGCACACAGCGCAGTATAACCTGGATTTTAGACGCATCAGCCAATATCAAACGACAAGTCCTAAAGATTATCATTACAGTGGCAGCTTTATCGAATGCGGCCAGGCATGCAAGTTTGAAATCCATCACTACAGTGGCTGCCCAGATAGGATCGTTTTCGAAATTAACTTTTCGCCGCATAAACCGAAACGTACGAGCAATGGGGACAGTCATTTATGATTTTATCCAGGGTCTCATTGAGAAGGGACTCACCACACAATTAATTCATCATTCAGTTATTCTCAAGCGCTCATTAAAGTGGATTAGAGCAGAAACCTTTGTCGCTACAACGTTATTCGAAAAAGCGATTGACCTTTTAAAGGCAACTAGATTAGCGGCACTAGGACGCATTCAAAGGATTTCTTCTAGAAGACTTTTTATTGTTATCAGCTCAGGTACACTTATGATTCAAAACATTTTGAAACAACTTAAGCCTTTCGTTTCCTCAATCGCTATGATAGAAAAGATCAAAGTGGTTCTTAAAACAGTCATGATATCACTACGCCCAATTGGTTCGTCGACAAAGAGAATTTCAAATTTCTTGATGGCTACTCAAAATGTTCTCGCGAAAGCTGAAAGTATTATCACGAAAATTATTAATGCCACTAATCGCACCATGTTGACAGTCTTAAGGCTGACAAGTAAGAAACTTTTCCACATCTCTTCGTTATTTACAAGCGTAGCTCGGATGCGTGTGGTATTAAAAACCCTAGTCTCGACGCTTCACGAATCAAACATTATTTTAAAGGCTATTAGTCGTCAACATGAAGCGTTTGTACAATCTCTAAATAGCACCAATAAATCCAGCTTAAATCATTTAGGCGCATCGGTAAGAACCTCTATTCAAGTGATACAAACCTCAATCAGGAGAATTACTTCAAGTGTTACTATGAGCTCAATCACATTGCATACGAAGGTAGTCGAAAAATTCCTTAGTATGACGGTAAAAATGGCTAACACGACTAAAAAGACAACTGAAAAAACATTGAAGTTGTTCTCATCACTAACTGCTAAGACACATCGAACAATTCAAAAGGTTTGTTTCTCCCTTATGGACATATTTGTTTCACTGAGAAAATTGATTGTTCATGAAGTCAGCGAAGATATTTCAGTCATTGTGTCGACCATTAAAATGAACACCCAGGATCTTATCTCGGCCATAGGTGGTGCAACCACAGGTTTTCATGTCTGGAAGGTTGTGCATACTTTATACCTCATTTCACTTAACACGATAAATCAAGTAACTGGACGGACTAGCTTAAGCGTAAGAAAACTCGTATCATACGTTTTTGATCTCATCGGAACGACATTTCTTGCCCGTTCCTCAGCGACGAAATCGAGTCGTACTTTACTTCTTTCAGCCGCTGAGAGACAGTTAAATCTCGAAATCAGATCACAAGAAGGGAACATCATAACCATGGCCTATACAGGAGATACAATCAGGCTTTATGGCAGATTCTACAACTGGTCAGGTGAACTGTCCGATGTCACTGAACCAGGCATCACCATTTTCGACGGCAAAGGTAATCAAATTATAACAGACGTCCCTATTAGGCAGCAGGCTGGTGTTTATTACTTTGATTACACTATCCCAGCAGGATTTTCAGATCCACTGGTCTATGAAATCAGTGGCATCATGGAAGGCACACCAATACTTGCGCGTTCGACAATTGACCGGAGGTGGGTATAGTGATAGGACGAATCAAAGTCGTTGTCCCTGTCAGTGCTGAGCCCATCTCGGTGGATGACGTGAAGGATCAGCTTAGAATCGACACCGCAGACGAAGATGACTATTTAGCGGACCTTATCTTCGCCGCTAGAGACTACGCTGAGAATTATACAAGGCTTAGTTTAGCCAGTCAGACCCTTGAACTGATGCTAGACGCACTTCCTGAAGTTGACTTTATTGAGCTGCCTGGATCCCCTGCTTGGTCGGTCACTTCATTTAAAATCACCGATGTCTTCGGGATCGATACCAATATGATCTTAGGAACGGATTACCTTGTGGATCTCGACCGGATCCCAGCGCGCATCGTGCTGCCCTACTATAAATCTTGGCCTGTTATAGAACTGCACCCCGTCGCACCGATCAGGATTAGGTATGAAGCCGGGTATAACAACACGACTAACAAAATTCCTTATAGTCTAAAGGCGGGACTTCTGCTTCATGTCGGACTCCTTTATCAGTATCGGGATGCTGAAATTCCAGAAGGCGCTATGACCACCGTAAAACGACTCTTTGACATGCACCGCACCATTTGGTTTTAGTGAGGTGTTAGAAATGCTAAATGCAGGTGAACTAAACCACCGCATCATAATTGAAAAGAATGAACCCATAACGAGTAGCGACGGTAGCCCACTAGAAAACTGGGTGACCGTCGTTTCTGTTTGGGCCGATTATCAGGCAAAGAGCGGTCGTGAATTCTTTGCGGCGCAGCGGTTTAATTCTGAGGTGAATGCCCTTTTTCGGATCAGATACCGAGCGGACCTCACCGTCAGAATGAGAGTGAAGTATAAAAACAGGTATTTTGAGATTTTATTTCTGAATGATACCGGTAAAGACCAGGGAGAACTGGTCCTGGCCTGTCGCGAGGTGGTCTAAGTTGACAATCGAAGAAGCCATTTATCATAGACTAAGCACCGAACTGATCACCCTTGGAGGTCGGGTTTATCCGGTCACCATTGAACAAGGATGTTCCCTTCCGGCCATCGCATATAAGCGCATTAGTACTCGTCGCGATCCAACACTCACCACCCAAGGTGGCCGCTTCGTCTCTGTTCAGTTTGACATCGTTGCTACCGACTATACCACCATGAGGCAGACACGCGACGCGGTTCGCGCAGTGTTTGAAGACATTGTTGGGCAGTATGCGCCTGGTGCGCCCTATATTCAGTCAGCCGACATTATGAACGAAATGGATGGCTTTGATACCGGAACGGAAATGTCACTTGGAGTCCTAGAAATTGAATTTTACTATACTGACCTTTAAGGAGGAAAACACACTATGGCATCAATGGCTAAAGCAGGCAATACCACCACACTAAAAATAGGCGCCACGACCATCGGTGAAGTCAAGAAGATCTCGCCACTTGGATCTAAACGCGATGAGATCGACGTCACCACCCTATCAAGCGCAGCAAAAGAATTTATCCTGGGTCTTAAAGACTATGGATCCGTCACCGTCACCATCAACTGGTATCCGGGAGATGCGGGTCAAACTGCAGTGAGGACGGCCTTCACGAACCAAACCACGGATCTTTATACCATTACCTTCCCTGCGGCTCTTGGAGCAACCTATACCTTCTATGCGCTTGTCATGGAACTTCCTGGCCCAGAGGTTGGTAACGAGGTTCTGGAATCTGAGATCGTCCTTCGCGTCACGGGTGAGGCGAACCTTGGAACTACCGCCTCAGGCGGTATTACAGCCCTGGCACTTTCAGGTGGTTCACCAGCACCGACCTTTGCGACTTCAACGCTGAACTACTACGTCACCTGGACGACCACGACGTCGACGACGATCACTGTTACCGCAGCTTCCCACAGTATTGATCTTTACGTCGATGGCGTGTACTTCCAGGCCCTAACATCAGGCGTTGCATCGAATGCAATTTCATCTTATGCAGCTCAGTCCTCGAAAAAACTCGAAGTCATCGTCTATGAGGTCGGAAAGACACCAAAGGTCTATACCATCATTACCGCTAGAACAACATAAATAGTGAATCTGGGGTGGCTTAATGAGTCACCCATTTTCTATTACAGGAGGATTAAACCATGGCAAGACAATTCACACCGATCAAACTGGACAAAACAAGAAATCTTAGATTTGGGATGCGTGCCATTGCCCTCATCGAGGATACCCTAGGTGTTAAAATATCAAAACTTGACTTAAGTGATATAGGCGTCAAAGACCTTGCGGTGTTTATCTGGGCGGGCCTCGCCCATGAGGACAAAAGCCTCACCTGTGAGGACGTCATGGACTTAATTGATGAACACCTCAGCATCCAGGAAGCAAGTGAGATCCTTGGAAAAGCCGTTGAGGCATCTTTTAGCGTCGGGGCAAACTCAAAAAACGAATAAATGGCGGCGAGGAACCACTCGATATTTATTATGATCAGTTAATGAAAAGCGCCGCCGAAATTGGTCTTAAGCCAAGTGAATTCTGGGAGATTACACCCGCTGAACTCTACGCCTTTAGTGCTGGTTATAGCCAGCGTGAAAAGGAATTCTATCGCCGGACCATTTATGGGGCCTATTTAACCGCCCGCCTTGGCCGAGTCAAAGACTTTCCAGTGCTTAGTAGCCTACTAGAGCCGATTGACGAAGACCACCAGCAGGAGTTAAAACGTAAACAGTCTGCCGAGGAGATGCTTGAAATTATTAAAAGCTTTGATGCCGACATGAGAAGGGGGCGATCGAGATGATGACCAAAGTTCAAATTAAAGGACTTAGAGAAATGCAGAAAGCCTTTGAGCGCGTGGGAAAAGAAGCCTTGAAAGAATTTGAGACTGCTTCAATTGAAATCGGCCAGGTTGTACTCACGGGTGCCCGCGCTCTCGCCCCTGGACCAACTGGCAGAAAAAGCGGCAAATGGGCTCACGCGCCAGGAAACCTGAAAGAAAAAATCAGACTCAAAAAACCTACTGAAAAAGACAAAAATAAAGCTAGAGTCTACTCAACCGTCGGATTCGGTGCAGGCGCGGCCTACGGTGTTCCCGTGGAACTCGGCCACAAACTTAAAATTAACGGTAAAGTCGTGGGTTATGTAGGACCGAAGCCAGGTGGGACAGGTTTCTTAAGGCCATCCGCTGACCGAAATAAAAGGCTAGCTCATGAGCGTTTTGAACAAGCCCTCGAAGCCGCACTCAATCAGTGGGTCAAATAGGAGGGCGATTTCATGGCATGGATAAGAACCCTCACTGTCGGAATCGGAGTTGACCTATCGAAGCTGGAATCAGGCCTTAAAAAAGCATCTAAAGAACTCTCCCGCGCTGGTGACCAGATCTCTGCGCTTGGAAGCAAATTGACCATGGGTCTCACCGTTCCCATCGCGGGTGCCGCTACTGCTGCAATCAAATATGCTTCTGATATGGAGGAATCCACGAATAAGGTTAACGTGGCCTTTGGCAGCAGTGCTGATCAGGTGAAAAAATGGAGTCAAACGACCCTTGAAAGTATTGGTGTCTCCAGGGGAAGCGCTCTAGAAATGGCCTCTCTATTTGGTGATATGGCAACGGGCATGAAACTCCCGCAGGGTGAGGCCGCAAAGATGTCGATGTCCCTTGCGCAGCTGGCGGGGGATCTATCTTCTTTTAAGAATATCGGGATCGATCAGGCAATGACCGCGCTCAAAGGCATTTTTACAGGCGAGTCGGAATCCCTTAAGACCTTAGGGATTGTTATGACCGAAGCCACCCTTAACGCCTATGCCCTAGAACAAGGGATTGGTAAGACTACCAAACAAATGACCGAAGCTGAAAAGGTCCAGCTCCGCTACATGTATGTGACGGACCGGACCTCAAATGCCCAGGGCGACTTCGCCAGGACCAGCGGTGGCACAGCCAACCAGCTTAGGACCATGAAGGGTGCGCTTCAAGATGCGGCGGCTGCTTTCGGAGAAAACCTTCTACCGGTTCTCACACCCGTATTAAAACGCGTTACTGAACTCTTAATCGCGTTTGGCAGTCTTAGCGAAGGATCAAAAAACACGATCCTCGTTGCGCTGGCCCTAGCAGCGGCAATTGGACCACTTACCTCGATTATCGGAGGACTTACAGGGGCTGTTGGTCTTGTCCTTGGGCATTTTGCAAAATTTATCAAGGTCATTCGAACTGGTGGTGGACTCATTCATGCGCTGACTGCCCTGATCGGACCAGCTGGCCTTGCTATCGTAGTGATCACGACTATCGCTGGTCTCGCCTATCTCGTCTATAAGAACTGGAAAACCATTGCGCCATTCTTCGAAGGACTTTGGCGAGTCATCAAAGGTGCCTTTTCGACCGGCGCAAATGCCATCGTCTATGCAGTGTCCTGGGCCAAGACTCAGGCAGTTAAGAGTTTTGTCACTCTATCGTCGAGTGCACTGAATACCCTGAAATCCATCGTAGATGCTGCCGCAAAGCTACCGGGCAAGGTCGGAGAAACCGCAAAAAGCATCTCCACTGGCATCTCAAGCATTCAGCGCACCATGAGCGGATGGGTGGATAGTGCCGAGGCCAGTACAAAAGCCGTCTCAGCTACCCTTGCAGGCGCTGCTGAAGAAACGGTAGCGGGTTATAAGCAAATGACAGCTGCAGGATCCGACTTTGTCGAGAACGTCGGAGGATCCATCAAAGAGACCATTGGAAACGTTAAAGGCACCATTTCAGAACTGCTTGGTAAAACTAAAAGTGAAACCAAGAGCGGGATGGACGATACCGTCAATACAGTCGAAGGGTATGAACCACAGTTTGAAAATGCCGGGACTGACCTTGGTAAAGCAGCCGGAGCAAGTATTGGTTCTGCTTTAAAGGAAAAGGTCAGCCAGGCCGTTTCTGAAGCCACCCAGCGCATGGCGGGGGCCTGGGCCACCATGAGGTCTGATGCGGTTAGCGCCATCGACCGACTTAACGATGCCGTTATCTCAGCGCTACGCAGGCGCTATGAAAACGAACAGCGCGAACAGGAAAGAGCCCTTGAAAAACAAGCGAAGGCAGCTGATCGGTGGAAGGACGATGAGATCAGGCGGATCGATGAGGTTTATAGTGCGAAACTTAAGCTCTTTGACGCTGAAACGGCTGAAAGGATCGTGCTAATACAAAATCAAATTGATCTCATCGACAGTCAGATCGATGCTGAGGCAAAAGCTAAAACTGAACGCGAAGAGTTAGCTCGAATCGAAGGCTATCGCCTGGAGCTGGCCGCAGCAGAGTCCTCTCAGGAACGCGAGAGGATTCAGAAAGAACTTGATGACGCACTTCTTGCACGCGCAGAACGACTCCATAAAGAAGAACTCGATGCCCAGAAGGAAGCGCTCCGGATGCAGATCGAATCCATCACGACGGCAGCGGAGGAACAGCGCGCAGTGATCGTTTCCAGCCAGGAAGCTGAGCTCGCCGTTGTCCAGTCGACTTATGACATGAAAATGGCCTCGCTTCAGGCGACCGAGGACGAGGTTAAAGCCCACTACGAGAGGCTTCTCATCTCAGCAGAACTGCAGGGTGAAGCCGAACGCCTCATCATGGCAAACAATCAGGAAGAAATGACTGAGCTTCTAAAGTCTTACGGCAGCCTGTATGAGGACAGTGGTTTAAGCCTTGGAGAAAGGTTTTTCCAGGGCTTCACGAAGTATACCGACATGATACCAGGGATCATCGAGGGGGCATCTAGAGGTCTTACAAGTAAAGATGCCATTGTTAGAGGTGTTGCCGACACCGTTAACCAGGATACCAGAGCACTTGATGACATCGTTATGAAAGCCAAGGCAGATTATGTCGCAGCGCAAGCCATCGGAGATACTTCAGGCATGGAAGCTGCAGCGGCTGCTGCAAAAGCAGCAAGAGATGCTGGTGCGCTCATTCAAAATGTCTCTACCGAAACTGCACGGGAAATCTATAAGTCCCTATATGGCGAGCTTCCTGCTTATGCTTCTGGTGGCATCGTAAGACGACCCACCATTGGTCTCATAGGCGAGTCTGGAGCTGAGGCAATTATCCCACTTGAGCGACTTGAGCGTCTCCAAATGGCGGGAGGTCCAGGTATTGCAGTCAACTTCTACGCACCAGTGTATGGCCTTCTCGATTTTGAACAGCAGGTGAAATCCATCGTCAAAGAGGCGGCAGTCAATGGTGCGTTCCGGGGGGTCTTATAGATGGCAGCAGCAACCTATATCCTGGA
>Ga0302240_1002040_pt1 | contig 14478 bp, 15 predicted proteins | sample AAG_UR_His_MG_FD_193538 | JGI IMG/M metagenome (GOLD analysis project Ga0302240, IMG submission 193538) | Enriched activated sludge microbial communities from anaerobic digester in WTTP, New Holstein, Wisconsin, United States - AAG_UR_His | ecosystem: Engineered > Bioreactor > Anaerobic >... | reverse complement strand
TGCTTCACATACCTTTGCCGCTCCGTTTCCTTCCACCGGAGTAAGCGCATCTTTGCCGCCTATAATAACAGGCGCCGCAAATATATAAATATCGTTTACTTTGCCCGTAGACAAAACAGAAGCGTTCAAAGTTCCTCCGCCTTCGACTAAAATTCTTTTTAAAGACAGATCGCCGAGTTTTTCGATTACCGTATTAAAATCTTTTTCAATTACATTAAAATCGGCCGGTATAAGTTTAACGCATTGTTTAATAAAATGTTCCGGTATTTTTTTCAGTTTCATGTCGTAAAATATTATTGTCGGAATTGTTCCGTCAAGCACGTTATAGTGCGGCGGTATTGAAAGGTGTCTGTCAAATAAAACTCTTACAGGATTTCTGCCTTTGTTTCTGCTTGACAGCAAAGGGTTGTCTTTGAGCACCGTATTAGTGCCTACTATTATTGCATCGTATTTTGTTCTTAATTTATGTACAAAGTCTCTTGATTTTTCGCATGTTATCCATTTTGAATCGCCGGTTTTTGAGGCAATCTTGCCGTCGGCAGACATGGCGTATTTAATTGTTATATGCGGTTTTGTTTTTTTTATGTGAAGGATGTATTTTTTATTTAAAGTTTTTGCTTCTTTCTCAAGTATTCCGCATACGACTTCAATTCCGTTTGAACGCAGTTTCTCGAAACCAAGCCCGCATGTTTTGGGATTCGGATCAGCCATTGCGCAGACTACTTTTTTAATTTTCGATTTTATTATCAGATCGCTGCAAGGAGGGCGTTTGCCCCAGTTATTGCACGGTTCAAGATTAACGTATAAAGCAGATCCGGCGGCTTTGTTTCCTGCAAGCCTAATTGCTTCATCTTCGGCATGCGGCGCGCCGAAAAATTTATGAAATCCGGTTGATATGATTTTGCCGTTTTTAACAAGGACAGCTCCGACCATAGGATTCGGATAAACAAGAGAATGGCCTTTTTTGGCAAGTTTAAAAGTAAGTTTAATTAATTTTTTTTCGTTTAATTCTTTCAAAATAAAAAACTCCAAAGTTAATTATATAACCTCGGGGTTTTGCAATAATATAAAAATATAAAACGTCTTCTATCATCCGGACTGTACCGTCGGCATCTGATTTGCACAGATTCAATCCGTTTTATATAACGGAGTCGTAGGCTTACCGGAAAATCCGGATCACTACCGGTAAGGATTTTCACCTTCCCCGAAGAACTTGGTTAATTTAAGCAAATTGATTCTTTTTAGTCAATGGCACTGTGTAAAGTTTTTTATATTATTGTATAATAAGCGCCATGAAATATATAACCGTTTTTATAACAGTTCCTGATGAAAAAACTTCGGAAAAGATTATAAAAAAATTGCTTTGTGAAAAACTTGTTTCATGCGTGAGCGTTGTATCAGATTTAAAATCGGTTTACAGATGGAAGGGGAAAATCTGCAGGGCAAATGAAAAACTTTTAATTTGCAAAAGCGTAAAAAACAATTTCAAAGAGGTTGTTAAATCCGTAAAAAGCGTGCATCCTTACGAAGTTCCTGAGATTGTCTCTGTTGATATTTCAGACGGAAGCACAGATTATTTAAAATGGATATCAAATACTATATTAAGGAGATAAACGTATGTTAAAGAATCCGATAATGCTTGTTATCGTGATAGTAGTCGGCGCTCTGTTGGGATCTTTTATGGGGGAATTCATTTCAATAGCGCTTCCGGCAGGTGCAATAAAAAATTTATTTATTAAAGACTTGACCGCCGGACTTACTCCTGCAACTTTTGATCTGAGGATAGTGCAGCTGACATTCGGTTGTCTTTTGAAATTAAATATAATGTCTTTGGTCGGAATAATTTTATCGGCATTTATATTCGGCAAGCTTTATGACAAATAAAATAATACTTGCATCCGCTTCAGAAAGACGCATAACTCTTTTAAAAAAATGGGGTTTAAAATTTGAGATACATCCCAGCAATATAAATGAAATTTCGTCTTATAAAAGGCCGTCTGCGATAGTTAAAGATCTTGCAATGCAGAAAGCAAAAAATGTTCAGAAAACATTTAAAGACGATATTATAATATCGGCCGATACGATTGTTGTTTTAAAAGGCAAAATAATAGGCAAGCCTAAAGACTGTGAACATTCAGATAAAATTTTGAGGGATTTAAACGGCAGCATTCATAAAGTTTATACGGGTGTTTCAATTTTGAGCGGTAAAAAATCTGTTGTTTTTTATGATGCCGCAAAAGTGAAAATGCGCAGGCTTACAAGCGAAAAATTAATGAAGCTTGCCGGCAAACACATGGATAAAGCCGGAGCTTACGCGGTTCAGGATACTGATGACGATTTTGTTGAAAAAATATACGGAGACTACTTTACGGTTGTCGGGCTTCCTTATATAAAACTTAAAAAGAAATTGTCGCAGTTCGGCATAAAACTTAAATAACTATATTTTGTCTTCCATAGTTATTTTGATTTTTGCATCTTTTCTTATTTGTTCAAACCAATCGTTTAGAATTTCATTATTTTTGAATTGAAGAGCGTAATCTTTTGCCGTTGTTGCGCTTATAGTTTTAAATTCTGAATCGCTGATATCCGATACGGCCGAAGCGATAAGGATTTTTAATTTGTTGGCCGCCAATTGTTTTTTTCTCATATTTTCAAATTCTTTAGGCGTGAGTTTTAAATTGTTTAATACATTGAAATAATATCTCGGGTCAAATACTCCCTGTTCGTTAAGAAAATATTTGTGATGCTGTATATCCATTGCGAGCTCTTCATCAGAAACGATGATCCCGTATTTTTTTGTCTGCTGCCAAAGTAATTCGTCTATGATAAGAGAATTTACTACGGTTGACTGTATTCTTTTTACTGTGTTTTCATCGGGGTTTTGGCCGGATCTGTTCATCACATCAACGGTATTATTATAGAGAGCATAATATATTTTATACGGTATCTTACAGCCGTTTACGACAGCTACGGCGTCGTGATAATTCTTTTCGCCGAAAAGATAGCTGCCGAATCCAACAAAAGTGCCTGCAAAAAAACCGACTATCGTTATCAAAAATATTTTAATTTTGTGTTTTCTTAAAAAATTCATCATTTTAGTTAGCCTCTTTTTCGTTGTTTTGTGCAGTTTCTTCGGTTTTTATCATCGTGCTTTTACCGTCAAAAACGGCGCCTTCGCTTATTGAAATCATTTTTGTTTCAATGTTGCCTGTTACTTTTGATTTATTTAGAAGTTCTATGCTTTCTGCGGCTGAAATATTTCCCTCAACTGCGCCGCTTACGATTACGAAAACGGAATTTATATTGCCTTTTACAAATGAGCAGTCTCCCAATATTACTCCTGCTGATTTTTCAATATTACCTGTCATTTTTCCGTCGATTCTTATTGTTTTATCGGTAGATAAATTGCCTGTTAAGACTGTGTCAGGACCTATAAATGTCTCAATCATATCGAACTGGTTTTTGTTTTTTTTTGTCATTTCCGTGATGTCCTTAATCTAAATTGCTGCTGAGATATTTTATTGGATTTACAGGTTTTTTGCAATAGTGGACTTCATAGTGGAGATGAGTATCCGTTGATCTTCCGGTATTTCCCATTTTTCCTATTTCCTGTCCTTTCATTACCGTATCGCCTCTTTTAACCAATATTTTAGACAGATGGGCATAGACCGTTCTGTAATAACTGTTATGTCCGACGACTATAACTTTTCCGTATCCCATTTTCCATCCTGCAAGCAATACTGTCCCGTCTGCAGTAGATTTTATTGAGGTGCCGGTCATATTTGCTATATCAAGTCCGGTATGGAAAAATCTGTATCCGAGAATAGGATGTATTCTGAAACCGAAAGGCGAGGAAATTATTCCTTTGCAAGGCCACATTGAGGGAGTGTATCTGAACTTAATTCTTTGAGTATTTATATGTTCCATTACTTCGGAATAACTTTTTAACGAGAATTTGTATTCTTCAAATAATTCAAGGGATTGGTTTATAACGTCCTGATATGAAAATTTGTTTAAATTTCCAGACAATATTGTTGACAGAGCGCTTGATTCAACCGGAGTAGGACCTCCGTATCCCAATCCGTCTTCTATAATAACTTTTTTTGAATTCATTGCAAGAAGGGATCTTATCTGCTCGTCATTCTGTTTTATTTGTGAAAGCATTTCTTTTGATTTTTTTATTTCATCCGAAAAAAATAACATTCTTACTCTCATTATTTCATTGTCGGCTTTCATTTTGACATAGTCCAGATGTCTGCCCGATACAAATCCGGCCCAGAGAGTCAAAACAGTCCAACATAAACACAATATAAGAATAAAAGATAAAGAAAAATTGAACTTAAACGGTTTCATTTTTCCGTGAGGTATAAAAACAACCGTTATTTTTCTTTTTAATTCGCGGATGATAAATTTGAGACGCTTTTTCATAAGGACAATGAATTCTAACACAAAAAAAGATTTATATCAATATTTTTAGATAAAATTTACAATATTTTTACAATCTAAAGAGTATTAAGCCATTCCGATATTTTTGCATCAAGAATTTTCGGATCAGTTTTTAAAGGTTTTTTAAAATCAAGGCCGCGCAGTACTTTCGCATTTTTTATCTTTAATTGAAAATTTTCAAAATATTTGCCGTAATTGCCTCCATGCGTTGCAAAAGAGACAACGGTTTTGCCTTTAAAGTCAGTTTGTTCAAAAAAAGCAAGCAGAGGAGCCGGAACCGTATACCACCATACCGGACCGCCTATAAAAATCAGATCATAATTTGAAAAATCAGGCAAAGGTTCCAGTTTAAGTTTGGGATAGTTTTTTGGATTTAGCTGTTTTTTTGCAGTCAGATATACCATAGGAGAAGACGGGTAATCCGTTTCTGTCTTTATTTCATATAAATCAGCGTTTGTTTTTTCTTTTATTTTTAAAGCTATTTCTCTTGTGTTGCCGCTGAGTGAATAATAAATTACAAGAACTTTTCCTTTGGCTTTAATATTTTTATCTTCTGTTTTATCGGCATTTTGCTCATTTACGCCTTGAGCGTTTGTATATGATTTTAAGAATATGACCGCCGCGACAATAACAAGAGTTAAAAAAATATATTTGAACATTTAAGGCCTCCTTTTTTGATTTCAAAATTTTACACAATTAACGTTTTTAAGTCAAAGATAAGTTTTGATTTTAAAGAGCATAATTATATTGAAAAATACAGATAAATAAAATATAATGACATTCAATTTAATTAAGGATTTTAAAGTGAAAGCATTTATTTTGGCAGCCGGAGTCGGAACAAGACTCAGGCCTTTGACATTTCAAATTCCCAAACCTATGATCCCGCTGGTAAATAAACCGGTTATGGCTCATACGATTGACAATTTAAAAAAACATAACATTTCATCAATTATGATGAATTTATATTTTATGCCGGAAATGATTGTAAGTTATTTCGGCGACGGTAAGAAATTCGGCGTTGACATCTCGTATTCAAAAGAAGAAAATCTTCTTGGAACGGCAGGCGGTTTAAAAAAATGCAGAGATTTTTTTGATTCTACATTTGTAGTGATGTCTGGCGACGGATTGTCGGATGTGGATATTACGGCTGCAGTCGATTTTCACAAAAAGAAAAAATCGCTTGCAACAATGGTTTTAAAAAAAATAGATTCTAAATTTGAATACGGCGTTACGATTGCCGATAAAAATAACAGAATAACAAATTTTATAGAAAAACCGAGCTGGAGTTCGGTGTTTTCCGATACGGTAAATACCGGAATTTATATATTTGAGCCGGAAATATTCAGATATATTCCGGACGGAGTTTATGACTTCGGAAAAGATTTGTGGCCTAAGCTTTTAAAATCAAAAAAGCCGATATATTCATATTTAATGAACGGATACTGGACTGATATAGGAAATATCGGCGAATATAAACTCGGAACAAGCGATTCTCTAAAAGGAATAATAAAAATAAATATAGACGGAAATAAAATAAAAAATACGGATGTTAAAGCCGGAAGCGGATGCAGTATAGATTCAAGCGTCAGATTTATAGGAAAGTCTGTAATAGGTAAAAACTGCTCAATTGGAAAAAATGTTATAATTGATGACGGCACAGTAATAGGCGACAATGTTAAAATACATGAAGGCGCTATAATCAAAGATTCGATAATATGGTGTAATGTCAGTGTCGGAAGAGAAGTAAAACTGTATTCAAGCGTTATAGGAACCAAAGTGCCGAATAAATTATCGGTTTATAACGGTTTATTATTCAATATGCATTAGAAAGGGGATATTTATGGGTAGAGAATTGGGAAGTTGGCTTTTTACATCGGAATCTGTCACTGAAGGACATCCCGACAAACTGTGCGATGTTGTTTCCGACAGTATATTGGATGCCATACTTGAAAAAGATCCCAAGGCAAGAGTTGCATGCGAAACTTTTGCGTCAAACGGTCTTTTAATTGTAGGAGGCGAAATTACAACCGTTGCAGAGATCGATAAAATTAAGATAATTAAAAAAGCCGTAAAAAATATCGGTTATGTCGATCCGAAATACGGGTTTGACATAAATACGTGTAAAATAATGGATGTTATGAATACTCAGTCTCCGGACATTGCCCAGGGGGTTGATGCCGGAGGTGCCGGAGATCAGGGGCTTATGATAGGATTTGCCTGTAAAGAAACGCCTGAACTTATGCCTCTTCCGATAGTTCTTGCCCACAAACTTGCAATGAAACTGACTGAAGTCCGTAAGAACAAAATATTAAAATATCTCGGACCGGACGGCAAGTCGCAGGTTACGGTCGAATACAGAAACTGGAAACCTCACAGAGTATCAGCAGTAGTCATATCTTCACAGCATACTAAGGATATTCTTGACAAGACAGGCAAACAGATAACGGAAAAATCAAGAAAAGAAATTTTTGAAAAAATAATTAAGCCTGTTGTCGGGAAATGGATAGATAAAGAGACAAAAATATACATTAACCCGACCGGAAAATTTGTGGTTGGAGGTCCGCTCGGAGACACAGGTCTTACCGGAAGAAAGATTATAGTAGATACTTACGGAGGAATGGCCGCGCACGGAGGCGGAGCTTTCTCCGGAAAAGATTCGACGAAAGTTGACAGAAGCGCATGTTATATGGCAAGACATATAGCTAAAAATATAGTTGCGACAGGAATAGCTGATAAATGCACAGTGCAGCTTGCATATGCGATCGGCGTTGCAGAGCCTGTATCAGTTATGGTTGATACTCATCATTCAGGCAAGATTTCAGGTGATGTACTTGTTCCCATAGTCAGAAAGTTGTTTCCTCTTAAACCTCAGGAAATAATAAAATATCTTGATTTGAGAAAACCTGTTTTTGCAAAAACTGCCGCTTACGGGCATTTTGGAAGAAATGAATTCAAATGGGAAAAACTGAATAAGGTTGCGGCTCTTAAAAAAGAAATATCAAAAATAAAAAAAGGATGATAAATGAAATACGATATAAAAGACATTAAACTTGCCGCAGAAGGTAAAAAAAGAATCGAATGGGCGGAACGAGAAATGCCCGTTTTGAGACTGATAAAAAAAAGATTTGAAAAAGAAAAACCTTTAAAAGGCATAAGACTCGGCTGTTGTTTGCACGCCACTACAGAAACCGCAAATCTTATGATAACGTTGAAATCAGGCGGCGCGGATGTTTATTTGTGCGCGTCAAATCCTTTGTCTACGCAGGATGACGTAGCCGCGTCTCTGGTTAAGGATTATGCAATACCGACATTTGCAATAAAAGGCGAAGACAATAAAACTTATTACAAACATATCAATGCCATTCTGGATATAAGACCTCAGATTACGATGGATGACGGAGCCGATTTGGTATCTACGATATTTTCAAAAAGAACGGATCTTCTTAAAAATATTATAGGCGGCACCGAAGAAACAACGACAGGTGTGATAAGACTCAGAGCCATGGAAAAAGACGGAGTCTTGGCATATCCTATTATCGCTGTTAACGATGCGATGACTAAACATTTTTTTGACAACAGATACGGGACAGGACAGTCGACTCTTGACGGTATTATAAGAGCTACAAATATACTTATAGCCGGCAAAGTTGTTGTTGTGGCAGGTTACGGTTGGTGCGGAAGAGGACTTGCAGCAAAAGCAAAAGGAATGGGAGCGCACGTTATAGTCACTGAAATTGACCATCTTAAGGCGCTTGAAGCGAAAATGGACGGTTTTGAAGTAATGACTATGGCTGAAGCAAGCAAAAAAGGCGATATTTTTGTGACAGTTACCGGTAATTTAAATGTTATAGACGAAAAACATTTTAAACTTATGAAAGACGGAGCAATAGTTTCCAACAGCGGCCATTTTAACTCCGAAATAAATATTCCGGCCATTAAAAAGATATCAAAGTCTGTAAGGACGGTAAGATCTTTTGTGGAAGAATATGTCTTGAAATCTTCAAACAAAAAGATTCATGTTCTTGCCGAAGGAAGACTCGTAAATCTTGCTGCTGCAGAAGGACATCCTGCAAGCGTCATGGATATGTCTTTTGCAAACCAGGCTTTGGCTGCGGAATATATGTTTAAAAATGCAAAAAAACTTGAAAAGAAAGTTTATTGCGTTCCTGAAAAAATAGATACGGAAATTGCAAAACTCAAACTTGCCGCAATGGGAGTAAATATCGACGTGCTGACTCAGGAACAGAAGAAGTATCTTGCGTCTTGGCAGGAAGGAACTTAAAAATAGGTTTGACTTATTTTTTAAATAAATATATAATCATAAACTCAATGACTCAATAAAAGGTGGTTTATAAGAAAATGAAGAACGGTAAGAGTTATCTTCCGAAAGCGGAAGAAATAAAAAGAAAATGGCATTTTATAGATGCTGACGGTCAGGTTTTAGGCAGATTGGCGGTAAGAGTTGCGGCATTGCTTACGGGCAAAAGAAAAGCGATTTACACTTCAAGTGTTGACTGCGGAGATTTTGTAGTTTTGACTAATCTTTCAAAGATGGTTTTAACTGGAAAGAAGCTTGAGCAGAAAACTGCTTTTACGTATTCGGGATATCCCGGCGGCGGAAAGCTGATTCCTTATTCTAAATTAATGGCAGAAACTCCTGACAGAGCTTTGCGTTTGGCTGTAAAGGGAATGTTGCCTAAAAATAAATTGGCAGACAGACAGCTCACAAGACTAAAATTGTTCAAAAATGCAGAGCATACGCACCAGGCTCAGATTGAAAAATAGTTATTTAGGAGATATAAAAGATGAGTAATGCAGGTTATTTGTCAGCAGGCAGAAGAAAAAATGCGGTAGCAAGAGTATTAACGTCCAAAGGCAGCGGTAAAATAGTCATAAACGATAAAAGCGTTGACGAATATTTTGGCGGTTTGGAAAGACATAAAAAAATTGCCCTTAAACCTTTTGAATTATGGTCAGGCGTAAAAAGCTTCGATTATTACATAAATGTTTACGGCGGCGGAGTTTCAGGACAGGCCGGAGCTGTAAGCCACAGTTTGGCAAGAACTATCCTTGAACTTGATCCTTCGGCAAAAGAAGTATTGAAAAAAGAAGGATTGTTAACAAGAGATTCAAGAATGGTGGAAAGAAAAAAATCGGGAAGACCGAAAGCAAGAAAAAGATTCCAGTTCTCAAAACGTTAATCTTTATACATATCAAAAAAGCCTCTCTGTTTTCAGAGAGGCTTTTTTTTATTTTTAAAAATAATTTATCTGTAATTTGTAAACTGGAGGGGGAGAGAAAAATTAGCTGTTTTTAAATAGGTAATAACAGCTTGAAGATCGTCTTTTTTTGCCGATGAAACTTTAACCTTTGAACCTTCTATCTGAGTATTAACTTTTATTTTTGAATCCTTTATGAGTTTTGAAAGTTCTTTCGCTTTATCGGAAGGAAGACCGCTGATAAGTTCGATTACCTGTCTTACAGTGCCTTCAAATGCATGTTCTATCGCTTTATAATCCAATGTTCTGAGAGAGACTCCTCTTTTTGCAAATTTACCTTCAACTATATCTATAAGGGCTTTTAGTTTGAATTCATCGTCTCCGATAAGAGTTATTTTCTTATCAGCCTTATTGTAGTCAATTGAAGATTTAGAACCTTTGAAATCAAACCTCTGTGAAAGTTCTTTCTGGGCCTGGTTTATTGCGTTTTCAACTTCCATAAAATTTACTTCAGATACAACGTCAAACGAGAATGTGGATGCCATCTTAAACCTCCTAAATTCTTTCCAAACTTATTCTGGAAAGTTCGGTATCAACTTTAAGTACTCTTACTTTTACGGTTTCTCCGACTGATATTACATCGTGAGGATTTGTAACAAACTTGCTGCTTAATTTGGATATATGAACAAGCCCGTCTTGATGAACGCCTATATCAACAAAAGCGCCGAAATTAGTTACGTTTGTGACTGTTCCGTCAAGAACCATATCTTCCTTTAAGTCTTCAATTGAATTTATCTCGGCACTGAATTCCGTAGATGAAAAATCTTTTCTTGGATCTACTCCAGGTTTTTTTAATTCGGCTATTATATCGTTCAATGTAAGAGTTCCTACAGTATCGGTTATATAATCTTTTATATTTATTTTAGATACAAGTGTTGTATTTCCGACAAGCTCTTCAGATGTAGTAGATAAGTTTTGGGCCATTTTTTCAACTATATCGTAATTTTCGGGATGTATCGCCGAGTTATCCAGGGGATGATCTCCTTTTGGTATTCTTAAAAATCCCGCGCATTGCGTAAAAGTTTTTTCGCCAAGTCCCGATACGTCAAGTAATTCTTTTTTATTATTAAACAGGCCTACTTTTGTCCTGTACTGAACGATATTTTTTGCAGCAAGTTTTCCTATGCCTGCCACATAACTTAGAAGTTCTGCCGAAGCCGAGTTTAAATTAACGCCTACATAATTTACGCATGATTCGACAGTATCATCAAGATTTTTTTTCAAATGAGTCTGGTTTACATCATGCTGGTACTGTCCGACTCCGATTGATTTTGGATCTATTTTTACAAGTTCGGCCAAAGGATCCTGAAGTCTTCTTGCTATGCTTATTGCGCCTCTTACGGTTACGTCAAGTTCCGGAAATTCGCTTACGGCAAGCGGCGATGCGGAATATACAGAAGCTCCGGCTTCGCTTACTACAACGGCTTTTGCCGTAAGATTATTTTTTTTCAAAACCATATTTATAAACTGTGTCGTTTCCTTTGAGGCGGTTCCGTTTCCTATTGCTATAAGATCTACTCCGTATTTTTTGATCATAGAGACTACAGTTTCCTGCGCTTCCTGCAGTCTGCATACAGGCTCATGAGGGAATATTGCTTTGTATTCCCTAAAATTTCCGATTCTGTCTATTATTACGACTTTACAGCCTGTTCTGAACCCGGGATCGACTCCCATTATAGTTTTATGTCCGGCCGGCGGAGCCAGCAGTAAATTTTTTGCATTTGTCGCAAAAACATTGATTGCTTCCTTGTCAGCCTCTTCTATTTTTGCAAGAAAAACTTCAACCTGTAAAGAAGGATAAAGATGTTTTTCAAAAGCAGTTTTCATGGCCGTAAAAAGTTCCGGATAAAATATAGCCATGTTCGTTTTTACTGTTTTTGAAGATATGATATTTAAAGCTTCTTCGGTATCAACTTCTATCTTCCATGAAAGTATTTCTTCTTTTGAACCTCTTCTTATTGCAAGAAGTCTGTGCGACACAATTGCTTTAAGAGGCTCCGAATAGTTGTAGTACATTTCAAATTTTGTTTTTTGGTCTTCAAGACCTTTTTTTACTTTTGATTTTATTACGCCGGTATTCAGTATCAGATTTCTTATAAGACCTCTTATGAGAGCGGTATCAGATATTTGTTCAGCTATGATATCGATTGCTCCGTCAAGGGCCTGTTTTTCTGTTTCTATGCCTTTTTCGGGGTTTAAATATTTTGAAATTATTTCGCTTCTGTTTGCTTTGCCCACGAGTAAAGTCTGGGCAAGTATTTCGTTTGCCAGAGGTTCAAGGCCTTTTTCTTTTGCTATTGTTGCTTTGGTCGTTCTTTTCGGTTTAAAAGGAAGATATATGTCTTCAAGTTTCTGTTTTTCCCTGCATTCTTCTATCTGGTTTTTTAATTCAAGAGTTAGTTTTTTCTGTTCTTCAATGCTTTTTAATATCGTTTCTTTTCTTGTTTCAAGCTCAATATAATATTGGAGCTTATCTGCAATATTTCTTACTTCCGTTTCTGAAAGATTGCCTGTTCGTTCTTTTCTGTATCTTGAAATAAAAGGAACAGTGTCTCCGTCTCCAAGCATGCTTGCGGTTGCGGAAACCTGTGCCGAATTTATATTTAAATCTGTTGAAATCCAGTTAATTATTGATTGTGCGCTCATGGTGTAATCCTTTTTAAGTTGTAGCAGATGTAAATAGAAAAGGAGCTAACGGTATAAACATATAGTTTATGGTTAGCTCCGTTTAAATTTATTTGCTTTTTCCGAGAATTTTGAAAACTTTCGTTCCGCAATCCGGACAAACGCCTTTAACTGCTTTCATTCCGTTTTTCATAACGGTTTCTTCGGCGTTTTTAACTTCTACCTGTTTTTTGCACTTCATGCATCTTGCTTCTGCCATTGTAAGACCTCCACATAAAAATGCTTTTGTTAACCCATACTTGCAACAATAATTTACTCTTTTTTGTTTGATTTGTAAAGTCTGGAGCCGTAAAAAGTTTAAAAAAATTTTTTTTGACTGAATTTTTCTTGACAAAATTCATATAAGTTTATACGATAAATAAGTCCGAAACATCTTGCCATAAACGGAGAGGAAATATGATAGAAAAAGATTTATTTAACGAGAACCAGGAAACATTCATATCCCCTAAAGCGAAAGGATTTGTAGTAATACCTACTGTGCCTGAAAAATTAAAAGACCTTCTTGAAATAACAGAAAACTTATGGTGGTGCTGGAACAGCGACGCAATAGAGCTTTTCAGAAGACTTGAAAGAGACGTCTGGGAAGATGTTTATCATAATCCTAAAGCTATGCTTGGCAAAATAAGCCAAAACCGTTTTGAAGAATTATCAGAAGACGACAGTTTTATATCGCACATGAAAAGAGTCAAAGAAAATCTTGATAAATATCTTACTATGAAAACATGGTTTGATACGGCTTTCCCACAGTTTAAAAATCAAAAAATAGCTTATTTTTCAACTGAATTTGCAATACACGAAAGTTTGCCTATATATTCAGGCGGTCTTGGAGTTTTATCTGGTGATCATTTAAAATCAGCTAGCGATATGGGACTTCCTCTTGTAGGAATAGGTCTTTTGTACAGAAACGGATATTTTAAACAGTACCTCACAAATGACGGATGGCAGATGGAAGAATATGCCATAAATCATTTTTACCGTATGCCTATGCAGTTGCTGCTCAAAGAAGACGGTAATCCACTTTTAATAACAATTGCGTTGCCTTCTTCTTCTAAAGTTTATGCAAGAGTCTGGAAAATAAAAGTCGGCAGAGTAGATCTATATCTTCTTGACACAGACTGCCAGGAAAATATTCCGGAAGACAGGTTAATAACAGGAGAATTATACGGCGGCGACAAAGAAATGAGAATAAAGCAGGAAAAACTTCTTGGCGTCGGCGGTATGCAGGTATTAAAAGCTTTAAATATTGATCCTGCTGTTGTTCACATAAATGAAGGTCATTCGGCGTTTCTTCTTTTGGAAAAAATAAGAATACTTATGGACGATAAAAAATTGTCGTTTAAAGAAGCCCAGAAAGTTGTAAAAGCATCCTGCGTATTTACTACTCATACTCCGGTTCCTGCCGGCAACGAAGTTTTTTCACCGACTTTAGTCGCTGCGTATTTTGAACAGATGTATAAACATCTGGGGCTTACAAAAGAGCAATTCTTGAATATGGGAAGAGATTTTAAAGTTGAAACTTATGAAAAAGATTTTTCTATGACTATACTCGCTTTAAAAGCCTGCGGCAAGGCAAACGGAGTCAGCAGACTCCATGCAACGGTATCAAGGCAGATGTGGCAGAATATATGGCCTGAATTGCCGAGAAAAGAGATTCCGATTATGCATATAACAAACGGTATCCATACAAATACTTGGCTTTCATACGAATTCGCCGGATTATTTGACAGATATATGGGTAACGATTGGAAAGACGAGCCTGCCGATCAGACGTTATGGCAGAGAGTTGCGCATATTCCTGATGCCGAACTTTGGAGAAGCCACGAAAGAAGGAAAGAGCGTCTAGTTTCTTTTGCAAGACAGAGACTAAAAGTACAGCTTGAAAGAAGAGGTCTTTCAAAACAGGCTATAAGATACGCTGAAGAAATACTTGATCCTGAAGCGCTAACAATAGGTTTTGCAAGAAGGTTTGCTACTTATAAGAGGGGGAATTTAATATTCAGGGATTTAAACAGAATAAAGAAAATACTTTTAAATAAGGAAATGCCGGTTCAGATTATTATTGCCGGAA
>Ga0302240_1002031_pt1 | contig 14507 bp, 15 predicted proteins | sample AAG_UR_His_MG_FD_193538 | JGI IMG/M metagenome (GOLD analysis project Ga0302240, IMG submission 193538) | Enriched activated sludge microbial communities from anaerobic digester in WTTP, New Holstein, Wisconsin, United States - AAG_UR_His | ecosystem: Engineered > Bioreactor > Anaerobic >... | reverse complement strand
TGGGGGATAAGAAAGAAACTGAAGAAATAGATGGCATGGCTCAATCTGCGGAACAGTCTAAAAATCAGGGAGTTTCACTTTCTCAGTTCTTTGAACAGGCAAAATTATCTGAGTTCAAGCAGGGGTCACCTATGGAGCAACAGATATTAAAGCAGGTTATGGATAAGATGGAAATTAATACTGAAAAAGCTAAATCTGAAGTAGCCATAAAACTTAATCCTGAATATCTGGGTGAGGTAAAACTGAATATGACAGTAGATAAAGATAAGGGAACTGTATCAGTTAACTTCAAGACTGGTTCAAAGACAGCCAAAAAGACCCTTGAAGGTAATATAAAGGGTCTGGAAGAAGCTTTTGCGGCAGCAGGCCTTAAGCTGGATAAATTTGAAGTTTCTCTGGATGATGAATTAGCCTGAAGAGGCTTAAATTATTAAAAAATAAAGGAGGTATTTATTATGGATTTTAGTAAAGTAGGCGGCCAGATTGCGAATTATCAAAATTTGACCAATCACTATTTTGACCAGATGAACCAGGTTCTTACAGTAGGTGCCAGGAGTCAGGAAATGAACTTTCAGGAAATGGTAGAAGGATCAGGGATAAATTCTGTTATGTCTGAAAATCTTTCTGTGTCGATGAAACAAGGAGTTATAAAGGATACTAAAAATCCCACCCATATGGCTTTAGAGGGACAGGGATTTTTCGTTGTGTCAGATGGTAATAATGTTAAGTATACCAGAGCCGGTGAGTTTAAATTTAATGAAACCGGAACACTTGTAAACCCTGATGGATTGAGTGTCCAGGGGTTTCAACTGGATGAAAAGGGAAATAGAAGCGGTGATCCTGTTAATATAAGCTTGCCCCTTGATCCCAAGACAAAACTCTATGGTGGTAAATATACAAACTTTGAAGTTGATAATACAGGTAAAGTTTATGGTGTTTCTACTATTACTCATCCTCTTACAGGCCAGAAACTTACCCAGAAAACTGCTATCTATCAGGTTGCTGTAGCTAATTTCTCTGATCCTACCAGCCTTAAGGCTTCAGGTAAATCAAGCTTTGTAGCTACTGATAAATCAGGTCAGGCTGTTATGGGAGTCTCCGGAGAGGGAAGCCTTGGTAAGATTTGCCCTCACAGTCTTGAAATGTCCAATGTAGACACTGTTGCAATGACAATGAAGGCTATAGAGGCCAAGACTGCCTATAATTCAAGCTTTGCAGTCTTCAAGACTATGGAAAAGATGACTCAGATGGCTATGCAGTTAATTCGTTAATAAGTGGGATTTTCAGATTAAGAATTACCAGGATGATTTCCTGGTAATTTTTTTATATAGACAATGGTTATTACTGAGACTTGACCACTGGATATATCTATAAGGGAACTTATATATTTATTTTCATAAAACTCAATTATCTCCATATAATTAAACAAATTCATACATGTAATTCAGTAAATATGTAATACATCCAGATAATCTACATCTGAAGTCTCTTTTTTAAAATTTCCCATAGGACTTGATGACGGTGCCAAACAAGGAATAGTGCCTTTGTAAATTTGTTTCATGTGGAATATTATTCCTGGAACAGTAACAACTAATTGTAAATTTGGTTAACATCATATATAATTACCTTATTATGAGATACATAAGGCATTATTATGAGCATGGAATCAGCCAGGGCATTTATTGAAAAATATGTCAAAGATTTGATTTTTTAAGGGGTTTTAATTTATGAAAAAAGTATTTGATGAAAAAATTCAATTTCCATTACTTATTGGAATCTGTGGAGGCAGCGGGTCAGGGAAATCTGAATTCGCCAGGAGTATTGCGGGAGAACTTGAGGAAGTAGTAATTATTTCTTCAGATAATTTTTATAAAGATCTGGCTTATATGTCTGAACAGGAAAGAAAGTATGTTAATTTTGATGATCCTGTCAGTTTTGATCTTGAAGAATTATACTATACTCTGTCAAAAATAAAAAAGAACAATTTACAGGAGATTTCTATACCGGAATATGATTTCTTTAATCATACAAGAAAAAAAGAAAAAAAGATTATTATTATTCGAAAAATAGTAATTATTGAGGGTCTTTTTCTATTTTTCGACGAGAGAATAAGGAATCTCTTCGATTATAAAATTTTTATAGATTCAGCCTCAGGGGAAAGGCTTGCAAGGAGGCTTTACAGAGATGAAAAGGTAAGAGGAAGAGAAAAAGAACATATTATCGAAATCTGGAGGAAAAACGTAGAACCCAGTTTTCAACGTTATACACGATTTACAAAATCCAATGCCGATATAGTAATTAATTCAAGATTTGAAGAACCCATAGACCAGCCTTTTCTTCAGAAACCCCTTCAGATTATAGTGGCTTTCCTGAAATACCTGATTGCCAATGGAGAAAATCCTTAGTACCGCAACAGGCAAGTTAGTATCCATCTCACAGGTCTGTCCCTGTCCGGGCTCTTACGCAAAATCTATGATCCTGTTACAATGGAATCTGTTACTACAGAATATACAGTTTTGTATTTATTTAAGTTATAACTTTCTCCTTTGACGGCATATCTTTTGCTCCAGAGCCCGGACAGGGACAGGTGTATATGGTTTTGGATACTTTTTTACCTGAATAAATTTTATAAGGACTTAATTTTATGTTTCCCTTCGGATTTTTATCCTCTTTACAAAACCCAAAAATCACATAGACAACTTATCTGAATTGTGCTATAATAAGGCAAATTATAAACCAGGAGGAGGAATATATTTGAGGGATGCCCCGTATCGTCGATCAAAAGGTCTTAAAGGTAGAATTAGTAGAGAAAGTAGCAGTGGTATTTCAAGAGAACCTTATGTAAAAAAATATGAGGAACCATTAAAAAATATACCTCAGATTGAAAAAGCTAATGTCAAGCCGGCAGGGGTCAGAGCTTATGCCGCTCCCACAAGAAAAGTAGATCGTTATGATTTTACAAAAGTTGAAAAACTTGCTTTAGATCAGGAACGTTATCTGGAAAAAGTACTTATACATTTTGCTGAATTACTTACTGCCCTGCTTGTATCGATTCTTCGTTTGCGTATACAGATTAAATGGGAAAATAATGATTATGTAAGTTATGATGTTTATACTCATTCTCTTGTTGACCCATCTGCTTTAAATGTTTTCAATATTGAAGGTGTCAATGCAAGAGGGATTATATTTCTTGAATTTCCTCTGTGTTTAACTATAATAGATCGATTACTGGGTGGTAAGGGGCAGCCAGTTTCGGAAGATAACAGGCTTACAGAGCTGGAGGAAGTTATATTTTGCAGATTAATTCAGAAAGTCCTGGGACAATTTTCAGAAGCTTTTAAGGAGATAAAAGAATTTACAGTTAAAAATGAAAAAATGGAATGTAATCCTCAGGCAGTTCAACTTTATTCGCCAAGTGAACCTATGGCTATAGCTAATTTTAGAATTAGAATTGGAGATATGCCTGGAGATATGAAAATATGTTTACCTCTTCAGTTCCTTAAACCTGTAATCCCTAAAGTTAAACCCAGTGAACTTCTTCCCAGAACTACAGTGAATTCGAAAGGACAAAAGATTACTACAAATCCAATAATATTAGAGTCTGCCAGGATAGGGATTGTAGTGGAACTGGGACGTTCTGATATTATGTTTCAGGATCTTGTTAATATAGGAGTCGGTGATGTGGTTCGATTGAATATGTCTATAGAAAATCCTCTTAGGGTTAAAATTGAAGGGAAGACTAAATTTTTAGGACGACCTGGTGTGAGAGAGAAAAAAGTGGCTTTACAGATATGTAAAGTTGTTCAGGAAGGAGATGAGGAATTTGAGGAACAATGATGATTTTTTTGATGGAGATGAAGAAACTGTCCGCTCAGTTCAATTTGCTCCTCTTGATGTAGGCCTTGGACAGACAGAAGGACAGCAGAGTATAGATATTCTGGTTGATGTTCCATTACAGGTTGTTGCTGAACTGGGTAGAACCAGGATGCCTGTAAAAGATATTTTAAAACTCGGTGTTGGAGCTGTTATAGAGCTTGATAAACTGGCTGATGATCCGATTGACTTAAGAGTTAATGATAAATTAATTGCTAAAGGTGAGGTTGTAGCTATTGATGATTATTTTGGTGTCAGAATAATTGAGATTGCAAACACTTAGATCAGGGAGGGGTATTTATGTTTGATGATGATTATGAGGAATTAGGTCAGGCAGCAATGTTTGATTATATGGATAGACATCATAATTCTACTTCCCAGGGTTTTCTTAAAGTTCTTGGTGAAATACCTCTCCAGATAACAGTAGAACTTGGAAGGACAAACTTACCTGTGAGTGAGATATTAAAACTTCAGGTAGGTTCTGTTGTTGAGCTTGATAAACTGGCAGTGGATCCTGTAGATATAAGGGTAAATTCCAAGCTTGTAGGCAGAGGAGAAGTGGTTTCTGTAGATGAGTGCTATGGTGTTAGAGTAACAGGTTTAATAAATCGATAGAAAAACGAAATAAATTGTTATAAATTACGACTGTTTTATTGAAAGCGACCTTTGGAATAGGGAGAATTATTGCAGTGAAAAAAGTTTTATTAATTTTGGTACTTATAGTTTTTTCTGTAACAATTTCTTATAGCGAAGAAAAAATGCGACTTGCCCCTGCTCCTGTATCAAACCCTACCTTTACATCTGTTCCAACTTCATTAGAAACTATTAAAAATGAGATATATGGTAATACGAAAGCCAGTATTACACCAGAACCTACTATAGCAGAGCATCTTCCCTGGTATGAGAAAGAAGATGATACAAATTTACCTGAAGGCCAGGTTAAACCCATGGGTATAGATGAAAAATCCTCCAATTTTTTAACGAGATTGCTTAATATGACTACCAGTCTTATTATTGTTTGTCTTTTAATTTATGTAGTATTAAAACTTTTTTATGCAAAAGGTTCTGGAATTTTACCTCAACCAAAAAAGAATCTGTCAGTTTTAGAACAGATACAACTTCAACCTCAAAAAACTATATTTCTCTCCCTTGTAAAGATTGGCGGTAAAGTTTTACTCCTCGGTGTTACAGAAAAGGAAATTTCTGTATTACGTGAGTTTGAAAAAGAAGAATTTATTTCTGTTACAAAAACTGTTCAGGAAGAGAGTCCCTCTCCATTTAACCAGAAACTGACCGGTATTATGGAACAGAGAAAGACTACCGGTATTTTATCCAGGATTTTTCAAATATTTGGACTTAACGGACTTGCTTCAGTTTTCAGTCAAAATGATAATTTAAATAGAAAATGAGACAGGGGGAATTAATATGATATTTAATAGAAAAAGTACTGTTTCTCTATTGATTTTTTTAATAGTCCTTTTTTCTTCTTATTTTACTATTTCTCTGTTATTTTCTAATCTACAAGAAGTAAAAGCTGCAGAGAATCCTTTAATAACCTTTCCCAAAATAGATGTGAATATTACCCCTGGTGAAAGTGGGGAAACTAAAAGAGGTGAGGCTATAATACCAAAAGATGTAGGAGTTATGTTGCCTTTTCAGATACTTATTGGCCTCAGTCTACTTTCTCTTGCACCTTATCTTATAATTATGACAACATCTTTTATAAGGGTTGTTATAGTACTTTCCTTTATACGCAGCGCTCTGGGAACTCAGCAGGTCCCACCTACACAGGTATTAATGGGTCTGGCTCTTTTTCTAACCTTTTTTATAATGTCTCCTGTGGGTAGTAAAATGAATCAGGAAGCAATACAACCCTTTGCAGATGGAAAGATTCAGACTGAAGAATTTGTCAATAAAGCTCTTGGCCCTGTAAGGGATTTTATGTTCAGACAGGTGAGGGAAAAAGACTTAATGCTTTTTCTTAAACTTTCAAATGTAAAACAGAAACCTAAGACTAAAGCTGATGTTTCTACATTTGTCCTTATTCCTGCTTTTATGATCAGTGAGATTAAGACAGCCTTTGAAATAGGATTTGCTATTTATATTCCTTTTCTGGTGGTTGATATGGTTGTCTCGTCTGTACTTATGTCTATGGGTATGTTTATGTTGTCTCCTATGACTATTTCCATGCCTTTTAAACTCTTATTATTTGTAATGGTAGATGGATGGGGTATCATTATAGAAAGCCTTGTTAAGAGTTTTAAATAGTGGTATAATATTGTAAGGAGCTGATTGAGATGAACTGGCATAAAAAAAGAAGCTATTTCTTCTTAAATGTTTTGTTCATAACATTGGTTTTTACTTCTTCCCTCTGTGAGGCAAAACTTACTGAAAGAGAAGTAATGGCTCTTGGAGGAAGGGCACTTTTTATGATTTTTCTCATGTCTGCTCCTATGTTATTTGGTGCTGTTGCTCTTGGCCTTGTTATAGCAATACTTCAGGCTGTAACGTCTGTTCAGGAACAGACCCTGGGTTTTGTACCAAAATTACTTATAACATTTATAATGCTTATTGTTTTTGGTCCCTGGATGTCGTCTACAATGTTGAAATTTACCAGAGAAACCTGGCTTAGAATTGAGCTTATAGGAAAAGATCATTGAATTGTAAAGAGGTAATGTATGACTATTGAGTGGATAGCACTGGTGTCAAAAGAAACTTTTGCTCTCATTGTTCATCTTGCCTGGCCTATGCTTGTGTCTGCCATCCTTGTTGGTATGATAATAGCTATTTTTCAGGCAGCCACTCAGGTTCAGGAACAGAGTCTTTCTTTTGTTCCGAAGATTCTTATAACTTTTTATGTGGTTTACCAGAGAGGCCCCTATATATGGCAGAGAATAATGGGGTTTTTGCATAATAGGCTGGAAGATACCATCTGGCTAGCTGCAAGCTATAAGAATGCTGTCCCTCATATTGTATATGTTTATTCTATACCTGAAGTAAGGCTTTCTCAGAGAGATATGATAGCTATAGGTGGAAAAGCACTTTATATGATTTATTTAATTTCTGCCCCTATGTTGTTTTTTGCTCTTGGTGTGGGACTTGTTATTTCAGTCCTTCAGGCTGTAAGTTCTGTTCAGGAACAGACCCTGGGTTTTGTTCCCAAATTACTGGTGACTTTTATTACTCTTCTGATGTTTGGCCCATGGATTATGTCAACAATGAAGGCTTTTACTGTTGATACATGGCGTACGATAGTTACTATAGGACATGGTTGATATGACATGTTATATGTTTGAACTGTAACACAGGGTGTATAGATTGTTAAGAGGTGTATGTATAAATGGCAGAACCTGCAACCGGTTTAGAAGCTCTTGATCCTGCTATAGTTGCTATTGAACTCTGGGCTTTAACTATTGCCAGAGTTATGGGTGTTTTCACTCAGGGGCCTATATTTGGTAGCAGGCATATATCAATGAAAGCCAGAGTTGGAACGGCACTTGTACTTGCTACAGCTCTTTATCCTATTTTACCTATGCCAGAGGGTTTTTATTACAATTTCTCACAACATCTTATGATCGTATTTGGAAATGTGGCAGTAGGTTTTATGGTGGGTTTTGCCTCCTATCTGACTATGACTACAGTACAGTTTGCAGGAGAGTTGATTGATACACAGCTTGGTTTGAGTACAGCTGCATCCTTTGACCCATCTGCCGGTGGAACAGTTAATATGCTGAGAAGGTTTCATTTTTATCTAGCCATGATGGTTTATCTCATAATAAATGGCCATCATAGTCTTATAACTGCAATTTACAGAAGTTTTGTGGCTGTTCCTGTAGATACTCTGGGTGTAGTCAGTGGTGAACTGGCTCATAGTTTTATTGCGCTCACAAATGATATGCTTTTATTAGGAGTCCAGATAGCTTCTCCTGCTCTGGCCGCTCTGTATATAGTGCAGATAGGTCTGGGACTTGTTGCCAGAGCTGCACCTCAGATGAATGTGTTTATGATTTCTTTCCCTGTAAATATAATGTTAGGAACAGCAGTGCTTGCAAATGCTATTCCCTATGTGGCAAAAAAATTGATATGGATTTTTGATGACAATTACAGGTATGTATTAAAATTTTTATTATTAATGAGACCCGGGGGGTGACGTTATTATGGCAGAATCCGATCAAACTGAAGAACCAACTGATCATAAGCTACAGGAATCAAGAAAAAAAGGTCAGGTATGTAAAGGACAGGATTTCCCTACTGCCCTGATTTTAGTAGGCTCTGCAGCAATGCTCCATGTTATGGGTAAGACCTATTTCTGGAAGATTTCAGAATTTGCCTATAGGGTTTATCATGGTCTACCAAATATGGACGTCAATATTTATAATGTGGGCCTTTATTCAAAGATGGTTATTTTGATGTTTTTAGGTATGATTATCCCATTGCTGGCAGTGGTTTTTATGCTGGCTATTGCAGGCAATCTTGCTCAGATAGGATTTATTTTTGCTACAGACCCTATCAGTCCCAAGCTTAGCAAGATCAATCCTTTTGCAGGTTTTAAAAAGATTTTTTCTATGAAAACAGTTTTTAGTCTGGTACAAAACATTTTGAAGGTTGGTGCTACCGGTACTATTGCTTATCTGGCAGTTAAAAAGGCAGTACCTGTACTTGCAGAGGCAGTTAACTGGGATGTAAATAATACTGTCCATTATATTAAACAGGTTGCTGTATCAATTTTTAGCCAGATTATAATTGTTTCCTTTGTACTTGCAGGAGTTGATTACATGATTCAAAAACATCAGTTTATGAAGGATATGAGAATGTCTTTTAAAGAACTTAAAGATGAGTATAAGGAAACTGAAGGAAACCCTGAAATTAAGGGTAAACAGAAACAGATAGCAAGACAGATGGCTATGGGTGGCATGATGCAGGCAGTACCGGACTCAGAAGCTGTGGTTACAAATCCTGTAGAACTGGCTGTGGCAATTAAATATGATCCTGCAACTATGCAGGCTCCTCAGGTTGTTGCAAAAGGTAAAAGGCTTATAGCGCTTCAGATAAAAGCTATAGCAGAAGAACATGATATATTCATATATGAAAATGTTGATCTGGCTCAGACCATGTTTCAATCTGCTAAAGTGGGGCAGACCATTCCTGTAGAACTATATACTGCTGTAGCAGAGGTTCTGGCTTATGTTTATAAACAGAAAAAAAAGCGGGAAATGGCCAGAATGCGACGTATGAGAAACAGAGGTCAAGCCGGTGGAGGTACACTGGGAGCTATGAAAAGAAGCCTTTAAATAGAGAGATAGAGAGTAAGTAACCAGATGAGGTTCAGGGAGCTGATAGCTAAATAAAGGAGGAATGTCTATGCAGGGCGCTTTAGGTTTAATTCAAAAAGTAGGACGTTCGTCTGATCTTGTAACTGCTGTTCTTCTGGTAATGATCATAGGTCTTATTATTATTAAAATACCGCCTTTTTTTCTGGATATTCTTCTGGTTATAAATATATCTATGTCAATAATAACCCTTATGATTTCTATATTTATCCAGGAACCACTGCAGTTTGCAGTTTTTCCAACTTTACTTCTGGTGGCAACACTTTTTCGTGTAGCCCTGGATATTTCTACTCTTCGTCTTATATTGCTTGATGGTCATAAAGGCGCAGGAGGAGTAGGACATGTTGTTGTTGCCTTTGGTGAAGTAGCAATGGGAGGAGATCTTATTGTAGGGCTTATAATCTTTATAGTTATTATTGTAGTAAATTTTATGGTTATTACAAGTGGTGCTGAACGTATTGCTCAGGTTGGTGCCCGTTTTACCCTGGATGCTATGCCGGGTAAACAGATGGCTATAGATGCAGACCTGAACGCCGGTCTTATTGATCCTGAAACAGCAAAAGCCAGGCGTTCTTCTGTTGAAAGAGAATCGGATTTCTATGGAGCCATGGACGGTGCAGGTAAGTTTGTTAAAGGAGATGCCATAGCTTCTGTTATTATAATCGTTATTGCCATTATCGGAGGAATACTTATGGGTGTTCTTCGGCAGGGCATGACAGCAGGAGAAGCTCTCGTCCAGTATGCTACACTTTCCGTAGGAAATGGTCTTATTACAACACTCCCTGCATTTCTAATGTCAACTGCTATGGGTATGGTTGTATCCCGTGCTGCTTCAGATGCAAACCTCGGTGCTGATGTATTTAAACAGGTTACAGCTCAACCAAAAGCTCTTCTGGTAGCCGGTGTTTTTATGATGGTTTTCTTTGTTCTTGGTATTACTAATATACTTCCATTACCTCCTGTACCTTTTCTGATTTTAGGTATAGCCGCCTGCGTAGTTGGTTGGATTCTCCAGAGACATCACGGTGAGATTGATATAAGTAACCCCAAACATGAGGCTCCTGCTACAGCTGAACAGGCAGCAGAACAGCAGATAGCTGAAACTAAAGCAGAAGATGAAGAAGTTAAGAAAAAACCTGAAAATGTAGTTCAGTTAATGGCTGTCGATCCTATATCTCTTGAAGTGGGACGTGGACTTCTTGCTCTTGTTGATCCGAACCAGGGTGCAAAACTTCTGGATCGTGTTACATCCATAAGAAGACATATAGCACTTGAAATGGGTATTGTAGTTCCTGGCGTTCGTTTTAGAGATAATTTGCAGTTAAAACCCAATGGCTATATAATCAAGATCAAAGATATTGAGGTTGCCGCAGGAGAAGTTATTATTAATAAGTTTCTTGCTATAGGCCCTGAAAACCATTTAAAATCTCTTAAAGGCCCCAGGTGTTTTGACCCGACCTATGGTATGCCTGCAGTATGGATTACAGCTGACCAGCGAGGTGAAGCTGAACGTGTGGGTTGTATGATTTTTGACCCTGTCAGTGTTATGGCTACACAGATAACTGAAATTATACGTACCCATGCATCTGAACTTTTAGGACGTCAGGAAGTAGCAGCTCTTCTTGAAACAGTAAAAAAGAGCCATCCTGCCGTAGTAAAGGAAATTTACCCTGATCTCTTTACTCTTGGAGAAATTCAGAAGGTTTTGCAAAATCTTGTGAAAGAAAAATTATCAATAAGAGATCTTGTTACAATACTTGAAACACTTGGAGATTATGCTCATATTACTAAAGACACGGATATGTTAACCGAATATGTTCGTCAGGCTATGTGTCGTGTTATATGCAGAGAGTATCAGAATAATGAAGGTACTATTACAGTAATAACCCTTGACCCGGAACTGGAAAATATCATAGCCGGTGCGGTACAGAGAACTGAATACGGTTCCTTTTTGACTCTGGATCCAAATACGGGACAGATGATTCTTACTGCTATGGGAGAACAGATACAGGCACTTATGGATAAAGGTATGCAACCAATAGTACTCTGTTCTCCTCAGGTCAGACTTTATTTGAGGAGACTTACTGAAAGACCTTTCCCGAACCTTGTAGTTCTTTCTTACAATGAAATTGCTCCAAAGGTCAATGTAAACTCAGTAGGTCTGGTAACTTTACCTATGGGGTAAGATGTGTTTAGAATTGAGGGTTAACCCTCAATTCTAAACCTTCACCCCTTTTAATTTTTCTCCAATTTCTTCCATTATATTATGTCCCTGACTGGCAACTTTTTTGCTGGAGAAAATATAAGTAGGATCTTCTGTATCCAGAAATTTAAGAATCTCTTCCACACTACTTTTAAAAAGAACAATCATATTAATTAATTTCTGATTTAATTCTTTTAATTCTTTGTTTTGTATTTCTTTTTCAATACTTTTATGTTCTTCCTCATCGACCTTAAGTATATGTAAGAGTTCTTCTAAATTTTCTTTGTATTTAGCAAATTCTTCTTTCATATCATTTTCATCTTCCCATAAGGACAGGATAGATTCTTGAATTGATGATATGTATGTATAGAAATTTTTTCCGTCTATTTTACTTTCTGTTAATTCTGATACTTTATTGGTGTCACTCTTTTTTTCAGGTGTTTCTAAAATTTCCTGTTCTTTTTCATCTACAAGTAAATCATCCAGGTCATCATCTTTTTCATCTACAAGTAAATCATCCAGGTCATCATCTTTTTCATCTACAAGTAAATCATCCAGGTCATCATCTTTTTCATCTACAAGTAAATCATCCAGGTCTATCTCTTCATTAAAGTCTATCTCTTCATTTTTTGTTTTTTCAGTTGTATCTTCATTTAATAATAAATCAAAATCTTCTTCAAAATCATCCAGTTCAAAATTAATTTTTTCATCTAATTCATTATAAGATCCTTCAGTATCATCATAATTCATTATATTTTCTAACTCTTCCATAGATATACCATCATTTTTTCCGTAATCTATTTTTGATATATCTTCTTTAGCATTTTTCAATTTTTCAAAATACTTATCAACAACTTTATATATTTCCTGGTCTGAAAATTTCTTTTCACCATATATATCTTTTATTGCTTCTTTTACTGCTTTTTTTACTGTATTTTTATCTTTTTTTTCTTCTTCGCCCAGAACTTCGTTTAAAATTTCTTTAACTAATTTTTCTAACATATTTTCCTCCTTAGTATTGAGAGGTGAATGGTGATAGGTGAATGGTGAATGTTAATATTTTTTTCACTTTTCACTTTTCACTTAAATAATTTCTCATTAATTGTACTCAGATTTTATGAAATTATACCATATTGTTGCTTTATGAACAAGCTAACTTTTTAAGTTTGTCAGAGGAGGATTTACAAAGGGTTTATAGAATACTCATCAATTATAGAGACATAAGAAAGAGGAATAATTTTATCCAGGAAAGGAGAGGAAAAGCATGGAACCTGAGAAAATAGACTCTCAATCTGGAAATCATAGAGAAACATCTAAACAGGGGGGTTCTTCTCAGAAATTGATCGAGTTTCGTGAAGATGAAATAAAAAAGATAGGTATAATACAACATTTAAAAAGAGTAGGGGAAAGAGTGGAAGAAGTTTATAAAAATGATGATCTGAATTATGAGGATAAAGAGAATTTATATCAACAATATCTTCATATTTTATATAAAGATATTGAAATGATACAGGAACAGAAAAAGGCTTATGATGAAGAACTTCCTGATAATGTAGTCAGTATTACTAAACCTATAGATGATAATATGGTGAAGGTTATGAATGAATGTCTTGCTGTTATAAATAATTACATTCAGTTTATAGATAGTGAAGATAGTGAAGATATAAAATTGATATCTGATTCTTTTAAGCTTTTAGAAGAAACTTCTTATCTTCTTGATGAAACTGAAGATATGTTGAAAGTAATACTTGAATCCGTAGAATCAAAGGGCGGTGTTATAGGAGAAGCTTAAATTTTATCAAAGTACCTATCAGGTTTAAGTTAAACTGAAAACTGATTTCTTATATGTAGATGCTATTGAAAAAGCAATTCTTAAGCAGGATAATAAAAGAATTGCGACGAATTAATATATATATTTAACTACAGACCCCTAAGCTTTTGAAAGAGTTCTTTGCATTTATTATCAAAAGAAAGGCAGGTGAATATCTGGTCTCTTTATTTGAGAACAGATAGTAATGGAAGGTTTGGAAGTTCATGTTGGTTTAACTCCAGAAGAAATGATGACAATTTTTAACCGTATGTATTTAGAAGTATGGAATTATAGTAAAGAAAAAATTAACTGGGAGGAAGAGGATATAACAAGATTACTTCTGGAAGTTTTTGAAGTAGTAATTACAGCTGTAAGAGATGGTGTTATGCTTACCATGTTTGAAAATAATGAAAAAATATATTATGATTTAAAGCAGGCAGGTATAGAAATAAAAAGAAGTGATTATTCAGTATTCCAGAGAGAAGAAGGTAATGAAGGAGATAAATCCTCCTCACTGGATTCAGAAGCTTAAATATTTATTTAAAAGTTAACAAAATTTTAACAAAGTATTTCTTTATTAATTTGATATTTGTGTTATACTAAAATATAATGAAATTTTGAAAATAAATTATTTTCTTTTTCTATAGGAGGTATCATTATGGATAGTAGACAGGTGGGAGGATTTAATTTTCAGAGGACTGCAGAAGCAAATGCTAATCAGGTTGGTTTTAATAGACTTGCCAGAAAAAATAATGAAGAACTTAAAAATGAATTATTAACAGGAGAGGATAAAGTAAGTCTTGGTGAAAAAAGAGACGAACAGCAGGTACTTGTACCAGGTAAGGAGAGTATGCAACCTGGAATGAAGGTTTTTGTACCTGATCAGGAAGTTATGCCTGAGGAAATTCAGATACCTGGTCCCGATGGGAAACCGACATATTCTACTCAGATCACTCCTCAACCATCTCAGCAGGTTGTATCTGGGCCTGATGGACAACCTGTAACAGGACAGCAATCTCCTGCGCAACAGCAGGTACCTGGAAGTATGTCACCTCAAACCTATGCATATTTACAACAGCTGGTAGATTCAGGTAAGATGACACCTGAACAACTTCAGAAGATTCTTGATAAAGATAAAGCCAGAAGAGATATGCAGATGACTATGCTTAAACACGAAGAAACTGAACGGCTGGCAGTGAGAGATGCTCTGGATGCCATACAGGAGCAGGCTGTAAAAGCTGAAGTAGATAGAATGAAGAGAAGATGGGCTCTTTTAGATTATATAAAACAG
>Ga0302240_1002029_pt1 | contig 14516 bp, 9 predicted proteins | sample AAG_UR_His_MG_FD_193538 | JGI IMG/M metagenome (GOLD analysis project Ga0302240, IMG submission 193538) | Enriched activated sludge microbial communities from anaerobic digester in WTTP, New Holstein, Wisconsin, United States - AAG_UR_His | ecosystem: Engineered > Bioreactor > Anaerobic >... | reverse complement strand
CGCTCGGCCTGGGCGTCGAACTGCAGCGTGCGGCCGAGGCGATAGGTGGAGTCTGTCAGCTCCAAGTGGGCGGCGTCTGCCAGGTGACGCTTCATGTCCTCGAAGGCTTCGTGGAATGCCTTGTCGCCGTCCAGCGCCTTCGCCTGCTTGTTGAAAGGCGCGGCCTCGCCCAGACGGTAGGAGATGTTGCCCAGGTGGACCAAAACGGTGGTGCGGTGCCCCTCGAGGATTTCGGCCCGGACGTTTTCGCGTTTCCGGCTGCGCACGCAGTCGATGAAGTTCCGCATGTGTCGCGGCCCTTGTTCGGGAGCGCCCGGAGGAGGGAAATTCTCGATCGGCACCCCTTCGCTCTGGCCTTTGGGGAAGAACTTGCCGTCCCGGACCACACCCTGGTCGGTGTGGAACTCGTTGGTGATCTTCCATTGCTGTTCCTTGACCAGGCCGCGGATCTCCAGGATGATCTTGGCTTGGCCGCAGTCGATCATGGTCAGCTGCGTGTTGGGCGTCTCGCCCTGGTCCTGATAGCCGAAGCGGCCGCCAAGGCTGACGACGCTCTTGGGCGTCGCGCCGTCGGGCAGGACCCAGCGGCAGACGTCCAGCTGGTGCGAGCCCAGGTTGCCGATCTCGCCGTCGCCAAAGTCCCACGACCAGTGCCAATTGTAATGCACGAGATTGGTGCGGAACGGCTGCACGGGCGCCGACCCCAGCCAGAGATTGAAGTCCAATGCCTCGGGCGGCTCCTGCGGGTCCTTGACGCCGATACTGAGCCGCGACCGACTGGCGTGAGCGTAGGAGATCAGCAGTTGGCCGTACTTCCCGTTGCGCACGTCGTTGACCAGTTGGATCCACTGCGGATCGGAGCGCCGTTGCGTGCCGTGCTGGACGATGCGGTCGTACTTTCGGGCCGCCTCGACGAGCTTTCGGCCCTCAGAAATGTTGTGACTGCAGGGCTTCTCCACGTACACGTCCTTGCCCGCCTGACAGGCCCAGATGGCCATCAGCGCGTGCCAATGGTTGGGCGTGACGATGGAAACCGCGTCGAGGCGCTTGTCGTCCAGCGCCCGGCGAATGTCCTGGACACAGACGGGCGTGTTGCCGGCCGTTCGCTTCACCAGTTCGCTGCGGGAGGCGAACAGCCGGCTGTCGGGATCGACCAGGTAGGCGATCTCGACATCCTTCATCCCGCCGAATCCTGTGATGTGGGTTTGTCCCCGCCCGTGGATTCCTGCGACGGCGATCCGTACCCGATCGTTGGCTCCCAGCACTCGCCCGGAGGCCCTTGTACCGGAGAGCACGAACGGCGCCAGTGCGCCGCCGGCCACGGTGCGTTTCAGAAAGTCACGGCGATTGTGGGGAACCATGCTCCACCTCCTGGGCAATGGCGATGATTGACGAACAAGGAAGGTTGTGTCCATGATAACCCAACGCACAAGCAAGGTGCTAGACCTGTTGCCGCAACAATCGGGCCGGCAGAGGGCACCCTGCTTGTCTGAAGGTCACCGTTGGGGAATACTGCCGGCGCGTGGCAGCCTGACGCCTGACAAAACCAACAACCGGAGCCGATGCCATGACTCCTCGAACACTCAGAACCGATTCCCAATCCTTGACCGCGTTCCCACGGACAGTTGTCCGAGGTTCCCTGATCGCCCTCGTTCTGATGGCCGGGTTGGCGAGTGTGCCGGCAGCGGCGTCGGCGCCCGCCGACAGCGAGCCCGGTCTCTGCCAACCCTACCGGATTACGCCGCGTACCGGCGCACAGCACTTGGCGTTGGACGGCCCATGGCAGTTGGGTTGGCGCGATACCGCGATCACCACCCCGGCGGAGTTGGACACGGTGACCAATTGGTTTAACGCGGAGGTGCCCAGCACGGTGCAATGGGCGTTGCACCGCGCGGGCCGGTGCGGTCATCCCTACGAGCACTTGAACTCGCAGCAGTACGACTGGGTGGACCAAAAGGTCTGGTACTACCGCCGCACCTTCAACCTGCCGCCGAAACAGGGCGACGGGTACGCCTTTTTGTGCTTTGACGGCATTGACTACTTCGCGCGCATCTGGCTGAACGGCACCCTGTTGGGCCGGCATGAAGGCATGTTCGGCGGGCCGGCCGTCGAGATCGGCAAATCGGCCCGGTTCGGCGCGGAGAACGAAATCGTCGTCGAAGTGAAAGCCGGCAACTTCGGCAACAAGGCCGGCTGGAAACCCCGCGGGCCGGAAGGCACGGTGATCAAGCCGTGGGTGATTGCCGGCGGTACGGGCGGCGAGATGTTCTTCCCGCTGGGGATGTGGCGCGGGGCGCGCATCGAACTGGCGCCGCTCGGCCACCTGGAACGTCCGCAACTGGTGACGGAGGAGGCGAGTGCGGACGAAGCGCGGCTGTCGCTGAGCGTCGAGGTCTTCGCGGGGACGCACTCGTTGCAGTCGCAGCTGCACCCGTGGCAGGGCGCGCAGCTGGCGGACGGATCACGCGGTTGGCACGCCGGCACGCCCAGCAAATCGCAGTTCGCGTTGCGCGTCGAACTGGCGGAGAAGCAGGACGGGCGGATGGCGTTCGACCGAACGTTTCCGCTTCAGACCCGCGCGGGACGCAACTGGGTGCGGGAGTCGTTCACCATCGCCCAGCCGAGGTTGTGGTGGCCCAACGTCATGGGCGATCCGCACCTGTACCGCGTTAAGCTCACGCTGCTGCGCGAGGGTAGCGCCGAGGACGCGCTGGAGTTCGATTACGGCATTCGCACCATCCGGACCATGCCGACGCCGGGCCCGCGCACCGCCGACCGGTGGGCCGACTGGCAGTTTGTGGTCAATGGCCGGCCGCTGTTCGTCAAGGGGATGAACTGGATGCCCGCCGACATCCTGCTCGACCTGCCGCGAGAGCGTTACGACTGGCTGGTGGGCGCGGCCCAGGCGGCCGGCATCCAGCTGCTGCGAATCTGGGGCGGCGGCATCTTGGAAGCGGAGGAATTCTACGACAGCTGCAACCGGCTGGGCGTGCTGGTCTGGCAGGATTTCCCGATCGGCAACCGCGACACGCCCGACTGGCCGCAGGACGTCTGGGAAGCCCAAGTGATGCAAACCATTTTCCGCCTGCGCAATCAGCCGTCGCTGGCGCTCTGGTGCGGCGGCAACGAGTTCAACCCCTACTCGTTTGGCAACACGGCGACGATTGGCATCCTCGAGCGTTGTCTGGCCGACTTCGACCCGACCCGGCCGATGCGGCGCACCAGTCCCGATGGCGGCAGCCTGCACACGTATCCCGATATGGACCCGACGTGGTATGGCGAGCTGTACAAGCTGGTGCCCTACCTGGCCGAGACCGGCATGCACAGCATTCCCGACGGGGCCGGGCTCCGCGAGCTGGTGGCCCCCGCCGAACTCGACAAGCCGCTGGCCGGCATGATGGAAGCGGGCTTTCCCGCCCAGCATCCGGAGTTTCTGCACCACTTTGTGGAATACCAGGCCAGCCGCGTCCCGCGGATGCTCAGCCGCGCCTCGCACATCACCGACATCAGCGCGCCGATGCTGGAGACGCTCGCCGAAAGCACGCAGATCGGCGCCGGCGAGTTCTACCAGATTTTTTCCGACCAAATGCAGGCCAACTATCCCGTCACGGCCGGCCTGATGCCGTGGGTCTTCAAACGCCCTTGGCCGGTGATCGCGATCATGCTCGTGGACGGGTTCGGCCAGCCGACCGCGCCCTACTATTTCCTCAAACGCACCTACGAGCCGACGCACGTGTTGGTCAAACTGCCGCAGTTGCTGTGGGCCAAGGGCGAACCGGTGCCAATCCGTGTACACATCGCGCACGCGCCCGCCGCCGCATGCGGCGACCTGGCGGCCTCGGTGGAGATCTTCGATGCCGGCTTTGCCTCGCAGTGGCGACAGACCAAGCCGGCCACGCTCGCGCCCGGCCCGTCCGTCGCGGCGCTCGATTTCGGCAACTTCACGATTCCCGACAACTTCGAGGACACGTTCTTCTTCATCGTGGCGGAACTGCACGGCAGCGACCGACAAGCCATCTCGCGCTCCGTCTATTGGCCGCGTTGTTTGTCGCGTTTGAGCGACGAAGCCTTCCGCACCAAGTACCGGGCCGCGCCGCAGCCGGCTCTGACGCTCGACAAAGGTCCGTGGCTGAAACCGCAAACCGCGGCGCAAGGGACCGCGTTGACCGCGGAGTTGGTGGAACACGAACAGACGGCCGCCAACCGCAGCCGCCTCCGTGTCCGGGTCAAGAACACGGGCGACAAGCCGGCCTTCAACACCCGGCTCGACATCGCAGGCGTCAAGCGTCTGTTCTACGCCACCGACAACTTCTTCTGGCTCGCCCCCGGCGAGCAGCGCGAGCTGCAAGTCGAAGTTCTCTGGCGCGAGCCCGAACGGCGCGATCAAGCCGCGGTCGTTGTTGGCGCATGGAACGTAGAACCTCGGGAGTTGCGCCTCACAAGATGAGGAATGGTTTCGCTCCGCCGCCGAAACTGCATCGCTGCTCGCAACGCGACGTCGGCAAACAAGTCTCTCAGGACACCTCCGGCACCGCGAACGGCGCTCGGTACTCACGCCGGGAGACCTCGTTCGCCTGGTCCGCCATTTCGCCGACGAAGCGCTCTCCGGCCGGATCCAGGGTCACCCACGGCCCGGCGACGGCTTGCTCCGTGCCCAGGTCCACACCGTTGGACCGCAAGTGCTCACGGCAACGGTCGAAGGCGTCCGACAACTCGCGGCTGCCCCGGGTCATTTCCTGAATTGCCTGGGGCGAAGCCTGGCGGCCGATGCGGTAGGAAGCATTGGCCATGTGCGAGCAGGCGGCGGAGAGGTGTCCGTCCAGGGCCTCGGCACGCAGGTCGCCCGCCTTCCGGCTGCGGATCGCATCTACCCAGTTGGCCACATGCGAAGGGGACGGTTCGGACGCGCGAGGCTTGCGGTCGCCGAAAAACTCCTTCATCTTTCGGCCTTGGCGATCGAACACGGCGCCGCCGGTGGAGTTGCCGGCGAAGTAGCCGCCCTCGCAGTCGATGACCGCGCCTTGGGCGAGGTCGCGGAACTTGCCCAGCGTGTCGGGGCCTTGGGGCGCCTTCAGGGCGCGGACCTCGCAAATCAACGGGGCGGGTTGGTAGTCCAGCAGCGCGATCTGCGTGTTCGGAGTCTCGCCGTCGTCGCAGAATCCGAACCGGCCGCCGATGCTGATGGCCCGCGGCGGCGGCGTGTCCTGCCCCAGTGCCCAGCGGCAGATGTCGATGTAGTGCGCCCCGTTGTTGCCGATCTCGCCGTTGCCCGTGGACCAGAACCAGTGCCATTCGTAGTGCAACTGCCCGCGACGCAGCGGGGTCGTGGGCGCCGGGCCGCACCACAGGTCGTAGTCCACGGTCGAGGGGACCTGCGTCGGCGCGGCCACTTTGCCGATGCCTTCCCGCGCCCGGTACACGATGGCGCGGGCACAGCGGATCGGCCCGATCTCGCCGCTGCGGAGGTACTCGAACGCCTGCCGCAGGACTTCGCTCGATCGGCTCTGGGTTCCTGTCTGGACCATGCGGCCGTACTTGCGAGCCGCGGCCACCATTTGCCGGCCTTCCCAGATGTTGTGCGAGAAGGGCTTTTCGACGTAGACGTCCTTGCCCGCCTGGCAAGCCCAGATCGTCGCCAGCGCGTGCCAGTGGTTGGGAGTGGCGATGGCCACAGCGTCGATGCGCTTGTCGTCCAGCAGCTTGCGGACATCGACGTGAGCGGCGACGGGATCGCGCCGAGCCTGGAACGGCTGCAGTTCGTGGTCCAAGACCGCTTGATCGACGTCGCACAGCGCGGCGATCCGGACGCCGGGAACCTTTTGCAGGTGGCCGACCAGTTGGCGTCCCCGCCCGCCTACGCCCCCGGCGATATCCATCCCGCCGAGGCCGACGACGGCCACCTGGATCTCGTCATTCGGTCCGGCGGCGTGGACCTTCCTGCTGGCCGTGCCCCACCTGGGCAACGCCAACGCCAAGCCTCCCACCACCGAACGCTTCAGGAAATGTCTGCGAGTTGTCTGTCTCATCCAAGGGGCTCCTGACTACGGGACGGACAAATATCGTACCGCGTAAGAGACGCCGTGTGAACAGGCAAGCGCGATTATGTCGCAGCCGACTCGAACGACGTACGAGACGGGGCCGCGAAGGAAGTCATTTCGGCCCCCGTTGCCGCCGGGCCACGTGGGCCTCGTGCAGACGCTCGGCCAGGGCGGCCACATAGGTTCTGCCTCGGATGCCGTCTTCGATTTGACCGAGCAACGTCGGGGGCATCGACTGCGCGCCACCGCGAGCGCCGGCGATGGCGCCGGCCATGGCTGCGATGGTGTCCGTGTCGCCGCCCAGCAAGATCGCGGTCGTAATGGTTTCCAGACAGTTGTCCGGGAACAGCGTGAAACAGGCGATCGCCGTCACGACCGAGTCGATGGCGCGGACGCTGTTGCCCAGGGCCGGCAGGTCCGCCGGGTCGTCGATTGCCCGCGCGGCCGCTAGCTTGGCCCGGTATTCCGCTGTCTGGCTGCGCCGCAGAAGTTCGTCAAAGAAGGCATTCCGGTCCAACGGCCGGCCGGCAACGGCCAGGGCGACGGCCAGCGCCACCAGTTGAGCGCCTTCGATCGCCAGCGGATGCGCGTGGGTCGGCAGCGCGGAGAGTTCCGCCTGTCTCCAAACCAAGTCGAGGTCGTGGTGAAAGAACAGTCCGACCGGGGCCACGCGCATGGCGGCCCCATTGCCGTAGGAACCGCCGGGGAACAAGGTCCGCGCAAGCGTCTGGTAATCCTCGCCGCGAAGGATCGCTTCCAGCACCAATCGCGTGGCCCCGTAGGGCCGGCCGCGCGTGTAGTTCCGGCCCCAGGCGGCACTCAAACCCTCCGGGCGGATCTCGCCGTCCTGAGCCAAGGCTTCCGCCACCCCGATCGCCATTTCCGTATCGTCGGTGTACGGCCACGGCGGCGGCAGTGGTGGACGATCCAGCAGCGCTGCGGCCGTGGGATACTCGGCCGCGATGTCCTCGGCCGACCAGCCCTCGAAGGGAAAGCCCAGGCTATCGCCCAACATCAGGCCGAGCAGGCATCCGCGAAAGCGATCTTGAACCGAGGGAATTGCTGTTATCATCGCCGACCTCCGGCCGTCAAGGTAACGCAACCAGCGGCCGGAACCAAGGGCTGAGCAGCTGTTGCTGATCATCACACGGAGTGTGATGGCTACTGTGAAATACGGTGCGGTGTGTGTTGCTGATCATCACACGGAGTGTGATGGCTACTGTGACGAGGCGGCCGTTACTTTAGGAATGCTGCTTAGGCGCGGAGCAGCACGCGGCGGCAGACGGTGACGATCGCGGACTCGTCCCGCAGATGCCTGGTTTCGATGCCTTGGGACAAGAGCGGCCCGGAGGCCGAGGCGAACTCGTTCACGTCGTACACGTTCAACACGGCGGTCACGGCAAACCCGCGCCGTTTCAGATTGCCCAGGGCCACGGCATACTCTTCGGTGACCGACGCCAGGACGGCCACGACGGTGGCGTCGCGAGGCATGCGGCTGGCGGTCTCGCCGATCAGCTGTGCCACGTCGAGCCCGCCGGTCAGCTCGATGCGGGCCAGCGTCTCGAAGATCCGCATCACCTGGTCCGGCCCGCGGCGGGTTTCCACCACCACCGGCCGCAGCCGGTCGCTGGTGTCGGCCATGCTGGCCGCGCGGCGCGCTGACTCCCGCGTGCGGATGTCGTAGTCCCAGCCTTCCTGGCGAATCCGGTCCGCTGCGTCGCGGCCGTTGGTCACCAGGCCCACTTGCTGGCCCATCTCGTAGACCGCGTTGGCCAAGGAAGCGGCGGCCGTGACGGCCAGTTCGCTACGCATCGGTTCGTGCTGCGGAGGGTGCGAAGCCGCGTGGAAATCGAGCAGAATCGTGGCGCCGGCCACGGTCGAGGGTTCGTAGACCTTGCAGTGCAGCCGCGCGGTCCGCGCCGTGGCCTTCCAGTGTACGCGGCTCAGCGGGTCGCCCACCTGGTACTGCCGCACGCCCGCGATCCGCGTCGGGTCTTCGTACAGCCGGTACGACATCCGCACTTCGCCGATCGGCCGCCGCGAGGCGATGTCATAGCCCTCCAAGGGCATGACCTTGGGATAGACCAGCAAGAAATGCGGATCGGTGACCACGCGGTAACGCCGGTGCAGGCCGAACAGGTCGCCCGTTTCCATGATCAGCGGGCCCAGCTGATAATAGCCCCGGCGGTTGCAGCGCAGTTGGTACAGCAGGTTCTTGGCCCCGCCGGCGCGCAGCATCGACAGCTTGACGCGGCGGCCCTCGACGCCCAGGTGGGGCGGATCGTGGATCAACGCCTGGCGCGGCAGCAAATCCTCCAGCAACAGCCAGGGGACGGGCAGCCGCCCGGAGTTCTTGACCGTCACGACCACCGCCACCGTCTCGCCGATGTTGGCCGTCAGCCGGTTGCACTCCCGATCGGCGGAGAGGCTTTCGGCCCAACTTCGCGTCAAGTAGCGGCTGACCAGCAGCACGCCCAGCAGCACGTACATGGCGTAGGCCAGCAGGCCGAAATCCAGGATCAGGGCGAGCAACAGCAGCAGAATCGCGCCAACCAGCCAGTTCATGCCGAAATCGCCTCCACCGCTCGCCGAGGTTCCGGAAGACGCGCCACGTGACGACAACACGCGAACCTCCTCTGCACACGCGGATTATACCGTGGCTGGCAAAGCTTTACATCCGCCCGAAAGGGCGAAGGCGTTGCTGGAGCCCTAGTCGTTGAACGCCCGCAGCAGCTTGCGGCCTTTGTAGATGCAGTAGGCCGCCTCCGGGTCGATCGGGCGCGGACTGCCGCGGTGGGGCCACCACAGGCAGTGCAGTTGGTCCGCCACGGCCACGCCGGGCTGGCCTTGGTACGTGGCCGTCGCCACCAGGGCCTTGTCGCCGAAGAAGAAGCCCAGCGCGTGCGGCTGGATGGCGTCGTAGCCCTCATCCCGCAGCCGACGTTCCAGGCGCAGCACGTCGACGCGCTGCGGGTCGGATAGTTCGTCCACCGGCAACTGGTACACGTCCTCGTGCTCGGCTTGCCAGCCGGCGAACGCGGCGTAGATGTCGTCGGGGGGCAGGTCGGCCAGGTCGGCTGCAAAGGCGTGAGTGACCGGCCCCGCAATGCCGATGTTGCTGAACTGTGCCGCGCCGAATTCGTAGACGAAGCGGAACAAGAAGCAATCCACGGGTTCGTCGTAACCGGGCCAGGCCTGCTGCCGCGAATCGACCAATTCACAGCGGCTCGGCGGCACCCCCATTTGCGCAGGCTGGGCGAGCCACAAGGCCAGATCGGCCTCGGCCTTCGCCGCTTCCGTCTTGAACTGGTCTTCGACCTGATCCAGGATGCCCAACTCGCCGGCGTACGCCAGGACGCGCAGCCGAATCACGGGTTCCGCCGCCAGTTGGAGCAGCACCCGTTGGCCGGCCTGCTCGCCGAGCCGCGCCAAGGCTGCCGCCGCTTCGGCACGCAGTCGTCGGTGGCTCAACTCCATCGCCTGGTACAGCTTGCCCACGGCCGACTTGTCGCCGATCAAGGCCAAAGCGTCACACAGCGAGACCGCCAGCGAGATGCCTTCCTTCGCCTGGCGGCTGAACGCTTCCAGCTCCTGGCCCGTGGCAGGCGGCGACGATTCGATTTGGCTCAAGCGGGCGACCAGGCCGGCCAGCAGCAAGGAAATCTCCTGCGATCGTCCCGCCGCCGGATGCTGCGCGACGATTCGTTCGCGAGTGACGAAATTGGACAGATCCAGGATCGCGGCTGCCAGGCTAACGTGCTTCAGACCGTCCAGCAAGACGGGGAACAGGAACGCCGGATCGTAATCTCGATGCTGAAACAACGGACCGAAAACCGCTGCGACCGACGTCGAGTCGCCGGGCGGGTCGGCGACGATGAGTTCCGAAAAGGTTGCCAACGCCCACGGCGTGCGAGCGCCGGTCAGCAGACAAAGCAGGTACGGCCGGGCGGCGCTCGGCGGACCCAGGTGACGGTACAGCGCGGCTGCTTGCCCCAAGATCGCGTCGTCCAACGGCAGCGGCGTGCCGCCCGGCGCCGCACCGCTTTGGCGAGCTAACACCCGGCGGAGAACCGCAGCCAGAAACGCGTCCTGAATCGCGCCCAGCGCCGGCGACCGGTCCAGGACTCCTTGCAGGATCCGCCGGATCTCGCCGCCGCTGGCACGGAGGATCCAGCTGGTCTCCCGCATGGCGGCATCACGCTGCGGCGAGTCCAAATCGGCGATGCGATCCAGGCTGGCCAACAAGTCGGTTGCTTGGTCAGTCAAGGCTAGGTCTCCTCGGCAGGATTGGAGTTAGATACGGGTCGCGGGATACGGGATGCGAGATACGGGATACGGGATGCGAGATACGGGATGCGGGATGCGGGATAGGACACCTCGGATACGAGTTGGCGCAGCGATCCGGCGCGGGAGGCGACCGCTGGGACTTGGGAACGGTCCGCCAGTTGCGAATCTTGGGTCCCCCCATTCTCGCAACCCGCATCCCGTATCCCGCAACCCGCATTTTCCGGCGTCACAACAAAACGTATACTGTCACTCCGCCAGTTATAACGCATCTTGATTCGGGATGTGAGGAGACTTCCGGGGATGGGCGACAAATTCGATCGTTACCGTGAAGCGTTGGTCGTGGAAACGAACACCATTTGGCCCACAGAATACCAGGGATTGGAAGCGGCCGATAAAGTGCGGATCGAGCAAGCCTTGCACGCGAACCCCGGCAACTGTGCCCAGCTGCAATACATCCGCCTGCACACCGGCTTCTGCCGCCAGATCACCGTCACGGCGGACGACGTGAAATGGGTCCAAGGGTAACCTTCTTTTTCGGTGTAGGGCTGGCGGCTGGGATTGGCCAGCGCGATTCCGCGCTCGAACCGCCTCAGCATGACGTCCGGGTGGGCGTGGGCCGAGAGTCCCTCAAGAGTGGTCGGCTCCGAGCCTTCGACCGTCAGCTTCAAGCCGGCGGCCGGCGAACGGATGTCGCGGAAGTAGAAGACGGACGTGAACGGGCGATCGTTGGCCCAGCTCATGTACGCCTTGGCCGGCGTGACGTCTGCTTCCGCCAGTCCGCGCTTGCCGGTCGGTCGTGCCCACCGGGCCGGCGGCCGTCAAAGTGCGCGATCCGCGAGTTTGGTGGTCTTGGGACGAGACTCAGCGGCGGCTGGAGGCGCTGGCGACTGAGTTCCCCGCCGCCGTGGAATCGCGCGAGGTTGGCCAGACGGTACACGGCCGCCGACTGCGAGCGCTGCCGGCGGGCCGGCGAGACCGGATGCTCGTCTTGATCGGCTCGCTGCACGCGAGCGAGTCTGGCCCCGAGCTGATCGTCCCCGCGTTCGAGACGGTGGTTCAAGCCCACGGGGAATTGCTCAAGAAAGCCGGCTTGGCCATTTTGCCGCGCGTCAATTCGGATGAGCGAGAGCGCCTGGTCCGCGGCTACCCGCCCTATGTGCGGACCAACAGCAACGGCGTCGACCTGAACCGCAATTTCGCCGCCGGCTGGGAGACCATCGATTACAGCTACGGTTTGATCACGTCGGACCCGGACCGAATGACGTACCGCGGACCGTGGCCCGCCTCCGAACCGGAGACCATCGATGCTCCGTGACCTTACACGCCGTGGAAGAAGCCGCAGCAGCTTCCAGATGTAAGACCGGAATGCTATGCTGGCGAGTGCATTGGCACGACGCCGTGAGCCTGCTTTGCATTCTGGGAGGGAGAAATTCGATGATCGAATCCTCATTGCTTCAGGAAAAACCACCCTTTATCCACCGCGTGACGATCCGCAACTACAAGAGCATTGCCGCGTGCCAGGTGGACCTGACGGGGCTGATGTTCCTGGTCGGCCCCAACGGATCCGGCAAGAGCAATTTCCTGGATGCGCTGCGGTTTGTGGCTGACGCGTTGCGAAGTTCGCTGGATCACGCACTTCGCGACCGCGGGACCATCAAGGAAGTGCGGCGCCGGTCGGGCGGCCATCCAAACCATTTTGCGCTGCGTTTCGACTTTTCTCTTCCCTCTGGGCAGACAGGACACTATGCATTCCGCGTCGGGGCCAAGCCGGCCGGGGCCTACGAGGTTCAGGCGGAAGAATGCCGAATCGACAGCGAGACAGCCCTCGGTCCCAGCCACCATTTCCACGTCCACTCGGGAAAAGTGGAAAGCGCCTCCGTCTCTCCCCTGCCCGCAACGCTTCCCGACCGCTTGTTCCTGGTGGCCGCGTCGGGCGTCCCCGAGTTCCGGCCCGTGTTCGACGCGTTGTCCCGGATCGAAGTCTACAACCTGAACCCGCGCGAGATCGGCGCGATGCAGAAGCCCGATCCCGGCGACCTGCTCCGCCGGGACGGCAGCAACGCCGCCAGTGTGCTGCAGCAGTTCTCGGACGAGGCGCGCCTGCGAGTCACGGAGAACCTGTCCCGCATCGTGCCGGGCGTGTCGGACGCAGAGACCAAAACGCTGGGTTCCCAGGAGACGATCGAATTCCGGCAGTCGGTCAAGGGCCAGGAGCATCCCTGGCGTTTCCTCGCCGGCGCCATGTCGGACGGCACCCTCCGCGCCTTCGGCATCTTGCTGGCCGTCTTTCAGGCCGCGGCCGCTCGCGAGAGCCGCCTGCCACCGAACCTGATCGGCCTGGAGGAGCCGGAGATGGCCCTGCACCCCGCAGCCGCAAGCGTGCTGCTCTCCTCGCTACGCGAAGGCTCGCAGCACTGCCAGATTCTGGTCACCAGCCACAGCGCCGACCTGCTGGACAATACGGACATCCCCACGGAATCGGTCCTGGCGGTCGACAACCAGGATGGACTGACGCGGATTGGCCCCGTCGACGAGGCCGGACGCAGCATGATGCGCGGCAAGTTGTTTACGCCCGGAGAACTGCTACGCCAGAACCAGCTGGCGCCGGACGAACGGACCCTCAGCGACGTCAGCCACGAACGGCAGCTCAACCTCTTCGAGTGCAACGGGCGTTAGCCATGCCGTACATCGCTCCCATCGTGGAAGGCCACGGCGAGGTCGAAGCGGTGCCCGCACTCCTGCACCGGATCGCGATCCTGGCAGGGGTGGAAGGGACACTGCGTGTGAACGCGCCGATCCGAGTCAAGGCGGGCTCCTTCCTCCGTGACCACGACTACTTCCGCAAGCAAGTCGCGCTCGCAGCCGCCAAGGCAGCCCAAGGTGGCGGCGTCGTGCTCATTCTGCTGGACTGCGAAGACGACTGCCCCGCCACGCTGGGCCCCGACTTGCTGCGGCGGGCGAAGGCGGTTCGTGGCGACGTGACGGTGATTGTCGCACTGGCCTATCGCGAATACGAAACGTGGTTCCTCACCGCTGCGCGATCGTTGCGCGGTCTCCGCGGTCTGCCGCACGATCTCGATCCGCCGCCCGCGCCAGAATCCATCCGAGATGCCAAGGGCTGGCTCGGAAAACACATGCCCTTCGGCTACGACCCGGTCATTCACCAGCTGGAGTTTTCGCGCAAGTTAGATCTGGAGCAAGCTCGAGCGAACCCGTCTTTCAACCGGTTCTATCAACACATCCGCGAGCTTCTGGAAGGCTCGTAGGTCACGGTAGCCGACTGTTCGGCAGCTAAGCGAGGGGTTAGGAGCGTGATCGCAAAGCGGTCTCGGCCTTTTCGTCACATGGCCCGTTGTCCAGCGAATATTTCGGCGGTAGATTCATCATCCCTGGGTGTTTTGTCCTTCCCCCAGTGCCAAGTCCGAATCGAGTCTAGAGGAGCCTCCGCCTAAACGTGCCTTTCAGGCCGAGCAGTGGAGACGAATCATGACGATCTACGAACTCACCAAGGACAACATCCGCGAGTTCGAGGAAACGGGATTTGCCGAATTGGGGGTCAGCGAACGCGGCGATTTGCAGCGACTCCTCAGGGAGCAGGTCAAGGTGATCTCGCCCGACACGCTCGTGATCGCCGAGGAGTTTGGCGACTGGCAGGACAGCCGACGGCGGATCGACTTGCTCGGACTTGACAAAGAAGCCAACCTCGTCGTCATCGAGTTGAAACGTACCGAGGATGGCGGACACATGGAGCTTCAGGCGATCCGTTACGCGGCCATGGTGTCAGCCATGACGTTCGAGACTGCCGTGGAGATCTTTCGGAACTACCTCAGAAGACTGGGGAAGGATGATGACCCTGAGGCGAAAATCTTGGAGCACTTGGGTTGGGAAGAGCCAAACGAGGACGAGTTCGCCCAGGACGTCCGAATCGTGCTAGTCTCAGCCGAGTTCTCGAAGGAACTGACGACCGCAGTCATGTGGCTGAACGACCGAGATTTGTCCATTCGGTGCGTCCGGGTCAAGCCGTACCGCGACGGCAAGCGGATCCTGTTGGATGTCCAGCAGATCATACCTCTGCCGGAGGTAGAGGATTATCGCGTTCAGATCAAAGAGAAGCAGAGGCGAGAACGCAAGGCCCGAAGATCGGGTCCCGACTTTACCAGATATGACATAACGATCGACCGCAAGAAGTTC
>Ga0302240_1002026_pt1 | contig 14520 bp, 9 predicted proteins | sample AAG_UR_His_MG_FD_193538 | JGI IMG/M metagenome (GOLD analysis project Ga0302240, IMG submission 193538) | Enriched activated sludge microbial communities from anaerobic digester in WTTP, New Holstein, Wisconsin, United States - AAG_UR_His | ecosystem: Engineered > Bioreactor > Anaerobic >... | reverse complement strand
GTGAGCATCTGCGGCGAAATCAGCAGGTCTTGAAAGGCCCGCCGCAAGTCCTCACAGGTCGGATGCTGGTTGGTCAACGATTGGACGCGGACACTCTCGACGTAATCCTGCAAAGACACCGGCGCAGCGCCAAAGTAGGAACAGTGGTCCATCAGGCGCTTGGCTCGCTCGCGGCCAAACTCCGTCAGTTGGTGCATGTAGTCATTCATCGGCGCCGTGCTGCGGTACACGACCAGCTGGTCGCGCTTCATCTCTCGCAGCGCGCCTTCGACCAACGCGAACGGCAGCTTGATGTGTTCGGTCACTTCGCGGCCGGTCAGGCTGCCCCGCGCCAGCATCAATTTCAGGATCAGCGACTCCAGATCGCTGCCGGACAACCGCGCGTCCTCCAGGGTCAAGGGCTCTTGGGGTACGAAGTCGCCGTACGTCGGAGGAGCTTCCGCAATGGGAATGTAGCCCTGGGACTCGGCCGAGACGTGTCGCTTGGCGTCGCCGGCCAAGCGGTTGCCCCGCTGAACCAGGCTAGTTAGCGCTGCATCGACACCGACAGACTGGCCGCGCTCGGACGCTTCGAGCATTGTTGCACTCTCCCACAAGATGGCAGGGAAGCGATGGAATCGCTTTTACCCCCCAACTCTAGGACAGCGAACAGCGGCGGTCAAAGTCCCGGTGATTGTCGGTACCAGCGGCGCAGGCCGCACACGCGAACCGCCGGGCACAACCGGCACAACCGGAACGGGGACAGGCTGGCGGCAAACGGGCCGGTGTGGCTCTGCTTGCTTGGGAAGCTGGAAAATGCTGTAGTTTGGCGGCTTTCGTGCCCGCTGGCAGCTTGAGACAAATCCATTTCCAGACTACAGTATGGCACAATAGCTTTGTCGACACCTGCTGATGATGTTCTCGACGGAGAAGAACACGGCTTTTCGAAGAAGCCGGGCTTCTACCGGCCGGGAACCTCGGAGCGGACGACTCTTACCCACCTTTCCTGCTCTTCCGAGCAAAGGAGCACAGTTAGCGATGAACAAACGGATCCATTTCAATTCGGTGCTGGCCTGGTTGACCTTGGCGAGTCTGGGCTTGGCCCTGCACGGTTCGTCCGTAGCGGCGGAGGGCGGTACGAAACTCGTTCCCGTGGAGATCAAATTGCCGCGGCCGCTGTTCCAAGGCACGCCCAAGAACATCAAGCCCGCGCCGACCCTGGAAAAATACATCGAGAAGCCGCGTCCGCCCTTTATGGCGCCGGAAGGCACGGTCAATTTGGCCCTCAAGAAGAAGGTCACGTCAAGCGACACCGCGCCGATCATTGGGGAACTGGATTTCGTCACCGACGGCGTGAACGACGGGTTTGACGGCTGTTTCGTCGAACTTGGTCCCGAACTGCAATGGGTCCAAATCGACTTGGGCCAGATGTCGGAGATCTATGCGCTGGTCGTCTGGCATTACCACGCCGAGGGCCGCGTGTATCACGACGTGGTGATCCAAGTGGCCGACGACCCGGATTTGATCGAGAACGTCAAGACCGTATTCAACAACGATTTTGACAACTCGGCCGGTTTAGGGGTGGGCAAGAACCTGGAGTTCATCGAGGACTTCCGCGGCAAGCTGATCGACGTCAGCAACGAGAAAGGCGAGCCGGTCAAGGGTCGCTACGTGCGTTTGTACTCGCGCGGCAACACGTCGAACGACTTGAACCACTATATCGAAGTCAACGTGTACGGTAAGCCCGCGAAATGACCCGCTCGCAGGTCTGGTTTGTCGCCTGCCTGTTGATTCTGACCGCCGCGGCGTGGGCGATTCGCGCGCCGCGACTGGGCCAGCGTCCGATGCACGGTGACGAGGCGAATCAGGCTGTCAAGGCCGGCATCCTGCTGGAAACGGGCGAGTACCGTTATGATCCCCAGGAGCATCACGGCCCCAGCCTGTACTGGCTGACCTTGCCCTCGCTGTGGCTGCACGGCCGCGTCAGATTTGCCGAGACGACCGAAACCGATTACCGCATCGTGGCGGTCGTCTTCGGCGCGGGCTTGGTGCTGCTGCTGTGGGTGATGGCGGATGGACTGGGACGCGGGCCGGCGCTGCTCGCGGGACTGTTCACGGCGATCTCGCCCGCGCTGGTTTTCTACTCTCGTTACTATATCCAGGAGACACTGCTGGTCTTCTTTGCCCTGTGTGCGCTAGGCGCCGGCTGGCGTTACGCTCGCTCGCAGAAGGTCCTGTGGGCAATCGCCTGCGGGGCCGCCGTCGGCATGATGCACGCCACGAAGGAGACCTGGGTGATTTCGGCTGCGGCGGCCGGCGCGGGGCTGGTGCTGACGTGGGCCTGGAGTTGGTGGCGCGAAAAGACGCCGCCGGCGTTGCGGGATCTTCTGCCGGCGCGCGCGATGATCGGCTTTCTGGCCGCCGCCTGCCTTGTGGCGGTCGTCCTGTATTCCTCCTTCGGCCGGCATCCGCGCGGCCCGCTGGACTCGATCCTGGCTTATGCCACGTACTGGCGCCGCGGCAGCGAGACGGGAATCCACTCGCACCCGTGGTACTTCTACCTGGAGTTGCTGTTGGCCTTCCGGCCTGCCAAGGGCTTCGTCTGGACCGAGGGCCTGATTGTGGCGTTGGCGGCGATTGGCGGCCTGGCCAGTCTCGGCCGCCACGCGCTGCCTGCGCCGCAGCGGGAATTCTGCCGATTTGTGACGTTCTACACGGTCACGTTGACCGCGCTCTACGCCGCGATTTCCTATAAAACGCCGTGGTGCCTGCTGAGTTTTTTTCACGGCATGATCCTGCTGGCCGGCGCCGGCGCCTGGTTCCTGCTGCGTCTGGTCTGGTCGCCGCTTAGCTTCGTTCGAGAAACAAGTGGCGTAAGCTTCCAGCTTGCGATGCCACTTTCTGCCGCAAGCTGGAAGCTTGCGCCACGGAGACATCGGACAGTTGTTTCTCGCACGGTGCTCATTTCGTTTAACCGCGCCCCAACGGGAAGCGAGTCAGCCAACCGCCAGCCGTCAGCCCCGCCCCGTTCCGCGTTCTGGCTGCGGCTGGCCCTGGCTCTCCTCATCACCTCTCCCTTGGTCCTCGGCGTGCTGCACTTGAGCCGCCAATGCTACTGGCTGAATTTCCGCCTTTCTGCTGATCGCCGCAACCCCTGGGTCTACGCCCACACCTCCAGCGACATCAAGAACCTGGCCGATACCTTCCAGCGACTGGCGCAGGCCTCGCCCGCCGGCCACCAACTGATCATCCACGTCGTGACCCCGGACAACTACTGGCCATTGCCTTGGTATCTGCGCCAATTCCGTCCCGAACATGTCGGCTACTGGGACGAGGCACGCGATTGGGCTCGCGATGCGGCGAAATCGCCGGCTCCGGACGCGATGATTCTGACGGCAGACGTGCAATCGCAAGTCGACGCCGCCTTGCCCGCCGCGTACAACCAGCAGATGATGTTCGGGTTGCGTCCCGATGTGCTGGTCCACGTTTATGTGCGGGAGGACTTGTGGAAGGCCTTCTTGACGGCGCGTCTGGCGCCGAGTGGCGTGGGCGGGGACCGCCAAGCACCGGCGAGGGAATAAGTGTCGTCTTTCGCTCCGAGGCGGCGGAAGATGTCGTGGAACCAGACCTCGGGTTCAGGTCCGCCTGCCTTGCTTCTCCAAGGGAAATGCGCGTTCATCTTTACCGCAAGCATCCATCGCGGCACTCGGGGGCTTGCTTGCGAACCGCAAATGGATGTTAATGAACGCTCCCGTCCAGAGACCTACGACGAAGGGGACCGCTCGTGAAACATCACCCACTTTCCCTGGCCTTGTGTGTCGTCTTGTTTGTCACCGCCGTCTGCCACGCTGATGTGGTTGTCGTCCTGCGCGGAGAGCCTGCGGCGACGATTGTGATCGGCCGTGCTGCGTCCGGCCAGGTGCAAGCCGCCGCGGAGAGATTGGCCCAGTACGTGTTCGAAGCTTCCGGGGCTCGACTGCAGGTCGTCCGCGACGACGCCCTGCCGCAGGACCGCGCGGGTGCGCTGATTCACGTCGGGCCGAACCGGTTTCCCGTCACGGAAGGCATCGTGCCGACAGATCTCGATGCCGGCGGGTTTGTGATCTCAGCCGAAGGGCAAGAGATCGCGATCGCGGGCCCTGCGGACGATGGCACCGAGTTCGGCGTGTACGAGTTTCTCGAACGCTACGTCGGAGTCCGCTGGCTGTTGCCGGGCGACGACGGCACGGACGTTCCCAGCCGCAAGACGATCGCAGTGCCCGAAGGCCGGTTCCAGGATCAGCCGGTGTTCTTTTCGCGGCTGCTGAGCGGACTGCGGGGCGCCGCCCAGACCCGCTGGGCCCGCTTCAACCGGATGCACGGCCGCGTGTCGTTTCATCACAACCTGCTGCAGCTCTTCCCTCCGTCTCGCTATACCAAGTCGCACCCGGAGTTCTTTCCGGTCCTGAAGGAGCAGGCCCGCTATTTGCCGAAGACGGACGACGACAACGGCTGGCAGCCGTGCTTCACCGCGCCCGGAATCGTCGACGAGGCGGTGCGGAATATCTCGCAGTATTTCCGCGATCACCCCCAGGTCGCTTCCTATTCGCTGGGCATGAACGACAGCGGCAGCTTCTGTCGTTGCGCCGACTGCCTGGCCCGAATCTCCGGCGAGAAGAACTACCTGGGCTGGGTCGATTACTCGGACCTGTACTACGACTGGTGCAACCGCGTGATCGAAGGCGCCCTGAAAAAGCATCCGGACAAGTGGTTCGGGTGTCTGGCGTACTTCAACGTGGCGACTCCGCCGGCCAAGGGCACGGTCCACCCGCGGCTGGTCCCGTACATCACCTACGACCGCATGAAATGGATCGATCCCGAACTGCGATCCCAGGGCGAGGCGGCGACGCGCCGCTGGCAGCAAAGCGTCCCGTCGTTCGCCTGGTACGATTACATTTACGGGACCCCCTACTGCCTGCCGCGAGTGTATTTCCACCACGCGGGCGACTACTTGCGGATGGCGGCCGACAACGGCGTCAAGGCGCATTACGCGGAGATCTACCCGAACTTCGGCGAAGGCCCCAAACCGTACCTTCATTTGCGGCTGTGGTGGAACCCGCGGCAGGACGTGGACCAACTGCTGGCCGAATGGTACGAACGGTGCGTCGGCCCCGCCGCCGCGCCGCACCTGGCCAAGTACTACGCCATCTGGGAGCGGTTCTGGACCCAGGACATTCGCCAATCGGCTTGGTTCAACAAGACGGGCACCTGGCTGGCATTCAGTTCGCCGGAGTACCTGGCCGATGTGCGGGTGGAAGACATCGTTGAGAGCCGGCGTTTGCTGGAGGCGTGCATCGCCAACTGCCAGACGGATCGCCAACGGGCCCGCGCTCGGTTGCTGGAGAAAGCGTTCCAATACTACGAAGCCTCGGCGCTGGCCTATCAGCCCAACGTTCCGTCGCCGGCTTCCCGCGCCGACACCGAGGCGGACGCACTGGCCATTTTGGATTCGGCCGTGCGCGGGCTGCAGATGGCGCAACGGCGGCGGCATTTGGCGCTGGAGATCTTCCCGAAGGATCCCGTGCTCGTGAATCCGCTGGGCATCGACCGCTTTCCCGCCTTGTCCGGCACCACTTGGGGCGGTCGCGGCTTGTCGGCGATCGCCGAGTGGGTAGTCAAAGGCGACAACCGAGTTCGACAGCGAGTTCAGGAGTTGGCGGCGCAGGCGGAGGCGGATCTCGTGCGCGAGCAGGCGGCACTGCTGCTGGCCCTGGCAGACGGCACGATTGAACTGGTGAGCGCCAATCCGTCGTTCGAGGAGGGCAGCGGCGAGCAGGCTCTCGACTGGTCGTACTGGCGCAAGCCCGACGAGGGGCCGGACAAGCCGCTGGGCCGCATGTTGCGAAGCCGAGACGCAGCGCACACCGGCGAGTATGGCTTGCTGTGTGACGCGATGCTGCGCGGCGGGCCGGTCCAAACGCTCGCCACGCCCGGTCCCGGCCGCTACGTAGCCGCGGCGTGGGTTTCCGCGCCGACCGGGCAGACGAGCGCCGGCACCGTCGAGTTGACGCTGACGCCGCTGGACGAAAAGGGCCGCAACCTGCCGGGCTACTCGTCGGGTCCCGTCCAGCCGCAGGCCGGACGTTGGACATTGCTGACGGTAGGTGTCAACTTGCCAGAATCCATCGGCGGCAGCAAGGTGGTTCGAGTGCGGCTGATCCCCATCGTCGACGGCTTTCAGGACGGCGGCCATGTCATCATCGACGATGTCGGACTGAAACGATGGAAGTAGGGGCCTGCGCGACGTCTTGGACCCTGTGAAGAAGTCGAGGCCGCTGGCCGAACACGACGGGTACGTGGGCCTCCTGGACCAAGGCATCAAACATGGTCTCGGCCGCGTGAGGCTCGAACATCCACCAGGCTTGCTCGTGAACCCAACGCTTGCGGCCAGCACTGGCGGCGAGATACTCGTCCCGAGCGCCGCACCTCCCAGGCCTCGTCTCGCCGCTATGTGCTGCCGGGATCCGGTTCCGCCGCTTCTTCGGTTTGGCCCGTTTCCTGTTCGGGGTCTTCGCCGGGGTCCTCTTCCGGCAAGATGGACATGCCCACGATTTCGATGGCGCCGTCGCGGGAAAAGCGTACAGCGCGCAGCGCGAGCGGGCCGAACCGGACCGCCCTGCCCAAAGACGCCTCGCTGTCCCCGAGTTCGTTCCGGATGACTTCGGCGAGCGAGCACTTCGGAGGAGCGTTGATCCGGACCCCGTAGGCTTCCTCCAGTTCGGCGAGGCTCGTCGCTCCGCGCAGCGGAAACTCCATGGCGGCGGGGATCGTTCCACGAACATCGCGGCTGCGGCCAAAGATGTGATTCACCAAAGGCTGCATGCCCGGCCGCAGGACGAGGATCACGTGATCGCCGGCCTGGACCAGCGTGTTTCCTTGCGGCGGGATGATATGGTCCCCGCGGGCGATCAAGGCGATGACGGCGCCCTCCGGCAGGGCCAGGTTCTTGACCATCCGCCCCGCCGCGCGGGAATCCTCACCGATCGCATAATCCACGATTTCCCCGTGGACGTGGCGCAGCGAACTGATTTCGAGCGTGACGGGCGGTTCGGGAGCGCGCGGCCGTTCGAGTCCCAACCAGCGCGCCACCGGCACCAGGGTCGCCCCCTCCACGGCCAACGACACCACGACGATGAAGAAAACCACGTCAAACAGCAACGGCGCTTGCAGAGGGTTTTCCGGAGTCCCGAACATCAAGGGGAACGTGGCCAACGTGATCGGCACCGCGCCCTTCAGACCCACCCACGACATGAACGTGAGTTCTTTCCAGTGAAACCGGAAGGGAAACGTCGAAAGGACGACGGCCAGGGGGCGGGCAACAAAAATCAACACCACGCTGATCAACAGCGCCTTTCCGGCCACGTCCCACAGGCGGCTGGGGAAGCACAGCAACCCCAGGACCGCGAACATCAGGATTTGGGAGAGCCAGGCCATGGCCTCATGGAACCGCCGGATCCCCCGCTGAAAGACGAGCGGCCGATTGCCCACGACCACCCCGGCCAAATAGACCGCCAGGAATCCGCTTCCGCCAAACTCGACGGCCAGACCATACGTCAACAGGCAGAACGCGCTGATGAGCACCGGATACATCCCGGAAGATTCCAGTTCGATGCGGTTCACGACCCAGCCCGCGATGTATCCCCCCAGGACTCCCCACAGAGCGCCAATCACCATCTGCGAAGCAAACAGACGCAGGAGTCCTGGTCCGGGCTCCACATGCCCCAGCAATACCTCGATGCAGCCGACCGTCAAGAAGATCGCCATCGGGTCGTTCGACGCGCTCTCGACCTCCAGGACGTCCGCAATCCGCTTCGGCAGGCTGACCCCCCGCGAACGGAGCATCGCGAATACGGCCGCCGCATCGGTCGACCCCACGATGCTGCCCAGCAGAAGGCCCTCCAGCAGCGGGATCTGTAGAATCCAGGCCGCCGCCAGGCCGGTGGCGACGGCCGTGACGAGCACCCCCCAGGTCGCCAGCAGGACCGCCGGTTTCCAGACGGCGCGAATGGCGGCCATCGAAGTGCTCAACCCGCCGTCGAACAGGATCATCGCCAGGGCGAGCGTTCCGATCGCATGGGCCAGCCGGTAGTCCTCGAACTCCAATCCGCCGAGGCCTTCCGATCCCGCCAGCATGCCCACCAGGAGGAACAACACCAGAACCGGAACGCCGAGCCGTGCCGACACTTTGCTCGACACGATGCCGCTCAGCAGCAACAGGCCGGTTACCAGAATGATGGAATCGATCAGGAACATTTACTCAGGCTGAGGTGGGAGTATCGCGGTTGTCTGCGGCGGAGCTTGCGCCCGCGGCCCCTTGCGGACAGGCAGGGACCATGATATCGGCTTCTGCGGCGTATCGCCAACCGACCTCTCCGAAGATTTCCCCAGCGTGCGTCTCCTTCCGGCTCGTGCTACTCGGGAAGCGGCAGGGGCGCCGCAGGGCTCACCACCGCATTCCGAGGGCTTCTTCCACCGTTCTGCCCGTCACTTCGAGGGTGTTGGCGTCGATGATCTTGACGTGGCGATTCCGCGGGAGATTCGGCCGTTCGACTTGTTCCAGCCGAAACGTCACGGGGCTCGCCATGGCGAAGGGCTTCGGCTTGCTCTTGCGCAATCTGCCCACGGCTTCTGCCGCGCCTTCCTGGATGCGAGCTTGGGGAGGCACGGGATCACTTCACGTCGCGAACCTCAGCCACCATTTCCAGCAGCGCGTCGAGCAGCTTTTCCGAGGCATTCGGCTCCAAGCGGTTGGTGGCCAACCAGGTCTCGTAACCGCCCAACTCGTGCTGCTTCGGCGTCGGCAGGTAGTCGAAATAGCCGTGCGCCAGGGAGACCAGAAAGGCTGGCTGCACAGGGCTCCGCTCGCGGAATTCGAGGCCGATCTCGCAAAAGATCTCGTTGGGCAAGCTGCCGATGCACACGTCGCCGATCCGCAGCACTTGCACCGGCGTCGGGGTCGGCGATCCGCCGGGCGACGAAGGCTTGATAGTCGTCGATCTTCTGCCGGAATTCGAAGTGCTTCTCGCCCAGCGCGCTGGCGGCCGAATGGTTGTGGATGGCCGAGATCAACACGTTCGTCGCCGGAATGCCCGCCTCCCGCTCGATGAACTTGCGTGCCTCGTGGCTCACGTTGTAATGGATGCCCAGCAGGTCGACGACCACCAGCGCGAGCTTCGTCTTTCCATCGTCGAGCACCAAGCACCTCGCGTGGAGTTCGTCGTGAACGTTCGTGGCAGGAAAGGGCAGAAAACCGCCGATGATCGCGGAACCCAAGGCCGGCGTGATGTTGCTCGTGGCCGCCCCGGCGCGAAACGTAGGCGCGGGCGGGTCCGCACCCAGAAGTGCGGTGCTCAGGAAGCAGGCGACGATGCCAAGAAGATACTGTCTCATGAAGGTGGGCTCCCAAAACAAGTCAACGGAAGGAAGTCGCTGGCAGGTCCTCCAAGATACCGCATCGCCTGACACAATGCCACCCCGGTTCGCGAGATCTTGTTGTCCCGACGCGTGGGCTGCCGAGGTGATGGAGTAGCACAGGACACCTCCGGACGGTATCCGGCAAAATGGCGCATGACATGGAAGTCAACTGGCCCGGTATCATGGTGCTGATTCAGTACCAACGATGAATGCCTTGCAGACGAAACCTCGGAGGAATCGTCCCATGCGAGGCGAGGTACATTGGCTTCGGTTTCTATTGGGCTGCAGCGTCGGGCTGATTCTGGCCGGCACGGAGCACACGCCGGTTCGCGGAGTGGTCGTGCGCGGTTTGACGGTGGACGCGAATTGCTGGCACCAGCAGGCCAAGCAGCCGCGGGGCATCGAGTGCAAGTGGGCCACCCACGTGTCGTTCGACAAGGTGGCGGTCCGGCGCGCGCGGGTGTCCTTGGCTTTGCTATGGGGGCTGGCGGAGGCAGGACGGATGCGGCCGTCCTGCCTCCGCTAGCCCCCTTGACTCGCCGAGTTTCCGTGTTTAGCCTCAGCAGCCGGGGAGAAAAGCACTTTTTGTCACGTTAGGAGGCATGGAAATGAACAGGATTGAAAAGGCGTTGATGCATGCTCTATTCACCCACTTGCATCACAACATCGACAAGGCGATCGACTTCAAAGCAATCGATGCTTTGAACCGAAAAGTTGAAAAGCTTTTCCCCAAGGCCCTGCTCGTTGGGCCTGGCGACGATGCTGCCGCATTCAAGTTTCCCGGCACCAAGAGTGCTTTCGTGGGCAAGATGGAGAGCCATTGCTCTCCCTGTGTGCCCAGGCCGTATGACGCGGCTGCCACGGGAGCGGGCGGGGCCATGCGGGATGTCGTGGCGATGGGCGCTCGGCCTCTTTTCCTGATGAATTTCCTCGGCACCAAGCCGCTGAAGGATAAAGTCATCGTCGGTCCCTGTGGGTTTGCCGGGAAATGCACCTGCGGGAAGTGTGTCGAGATGACCAGTGGAGAAAGAGTCGACTTGATAGTCAAGGGTCTGCGGGACATGTGCAGGGCCATGGACGTGTTCATTGTCGGCGGCGGATTTTCCACGTCGTTTTCAGACATCGTTCCGGCTACCGTCGTTTCGGTCATCGGCCAACTGGTCACGGCCAAGCCTTTGACCAAGCCGGCGAAATCCGCCGGGGATCAGATCATCCTGTTTGGCAAAACGGGCAGCGACGGCAACGACACGCTGTATCGAGCCGGCCTGGTCAGCGAAATGAAACCGGCCATCGCCCTGTTCAAGGAGGAGCGGGCAGTTATGGAGGCTTCCTTGGCTGCCTTCCGCACGGGCAAGATCAAGGCGTGCTCCGACCTCGGAGCGGCCGGCGTCGGCGCCGCTGTTTGTGAATCCGCGAGGTACGGTGGTTTCGGCGCTCATGTGGATCTGGCCAAGGTGCCTCTCCGGGAAAAGAACCTGACACCCGAGGAGATCATGATCTGCGAGTCCCAGGGGCGGATGGCAGTCCAGGTCGCCAAGAAAGACGTCGCCGCCGTGTTGAAAGCGATCCGGGCGAAAGGGGTGCGAGCTGAGGTGATCGGCGAAATCAACAAGGACGACAAAGAAGTCTTCGAGTACAAAGGCAAGACCGTCGCGGTGATCCCGAACGCGCCGACTCAAGCTCAAATAAATGAACTGACGAACGGATAACAAAATGCCACGACGAACACCGAAATCCGAGTACGCCAAAGCGGGGGGCGATCACACCAAGATCGAGCCGTTCAAGATGGCCATGGTGAGCGCCGGGAAGAGGACGCTCACGTTTCCAAACAAGCGCGGCGTGCAGATCGAGCCTGAAAGTGTGGGAGCCCACGGAGTCGTTTTCCGGTATTGTGGCGCTCGGCCCCATTTCTGGTGCATGACCCAGGAAGGCCTGGGAAACAAGAACTGGATCGCGGAATGGATGTATCAACCTCGTATCGGGCGTCAACAGCCCCGCCTCGTTCAGCGTATATTGGGGCTTGACGTCCGAGAACTCGAATCCGTGTCCCGTCCATTTCCTGGAGGCGTCCGGCGTCCGTGAACTCAGCTTGTAGAAGCTCATCGACAAGGGAAACCGCATGTCCGGCCGCCTCGATAATTCAAACTGGTAGTCCTTGATGCCGTCGCCGTCGGGATCCACAGGAACCGTCCACTCGTAAAAGACCTGGCAGATACAGTGTCCCAGCGCCCGGGCGGGTGCGGTTCTGAAGCCCGCCTGTTTCCACAGCGTTCCGAGACAGATGGAATCGTTGCCGCAAGTATTTCAACGCTCCTGCGAACTTTCCTTCGGCCGTTGACGGCTCCTGCACCTTCCCCGACTTCCCTCGCGGAACGGCGTCCCTCACCTCTCCGCCGGCCGCCTCATCCAAGTGGAAGAGGCAGATGGTGTCCTTGTCTACTTGGAAAGGCTTGCTCAGATCCACCGGCTCGGCACTTGCCCAGCGTCCGAGGCCGGCCACGATCACCAACACCGCGATTCCGGATGTTCTCATGGGCGTTGCTCCTTTCTGTTGGCGTGTTGCCTTTCGGAGAACGGCCCCGTTGTGGTTCGAGCTTTGTCGGAATCTCTATCGTGACCATTGTCGGCGAGATTACTCCTTCGCAATCCGATACAGATGCACGCCATTGCCGGCGAAGGCGTCGGTAAACACGCCGTCCTGGACGCGAACCTTCCTGTCTTCGCCGAGCGCTTCCGCGGTCCGGTTTCCCGGCACACCTTTGACGCGGAAGGCGGCTTGGGTCTCTTCGCAGTACATCGCCGCGCTGAACACATACGTCGCCTGGTCCATCTGTTTGACGATGGCGTGAACCGGCGTCTTGGGATTGCTGGACTCGACAACCACGCCGTCCACGACGGTCGGGCTATTCAGCACGCGCGCGAGCGAGGCGATCTGCTGGTTGACAGCGGTCACCGTGGCCAGCATGTCCGGATTGTCCAACAGTGCGTGCTCGTTGAACTTCGGCTTGAACTGATGCACGAAGTAGTCAATCCCGCGCGCTCCGTGGATCAAAGCCATCCACACCTCCGCCTTGACCTGCTGCGGAGTCGGTTCCGAGCCGGGCGCGCTGATGATGCCGGTTTCGAGATGCACCCATACCGGCTTGGCGTCGCCGCACCACTCGCGCAGCCGCCGCACGCCGCGGGGCACGTACCAAAGCGCATCCTTCACGGCCAGGTTGTCGTGAGCCGCAGGGTAAATATCGAAACAAGCAATGTCGCAGCCTGCCAAATACTGTGCATAGTCCTCCAGGTGGCCGGTGCGCTCGCCGCGGCCGTGATACTTTTCCCAGGCGACGCCCTGGCCAAGCCCCACGAAAATCGGCCGCGTGGCATCGACGGCCTTGAGCTTCTCGTAATCGCGGACGATCCATGACGGAGGGACGGGCGGACCGTACCCCCGGTAGTCCCGCGTAGCCAATCCCAGTCGTTGATGAATCTCCGGCCAGCCTTCCTTGATCTTCTCCTTGTCGCCCTTCCAGAAGCGGGCAAAGGTCTGTGCATTATCCGGCTCGTCGCCGTGCATCCAGCCGGCGAACAAGGGCTCGTCCAGGTGCTCTCGGGCGTAGTCGTTCAGATCGCAGATCACCGGCATGTTTGCGTCGCGCAACAATTGCATCTGCTCCGCGTTGGGGCCGTTCCATAGTCCGATGTAGAGATTGATCCCCGCGGCCTTGTAGCGCGGTGCCATTTTGGGATCCTGGAGCCAGACGGCGATCGGGAAATAGTCTTCGTCCTTGCCCGGCCCGTTCTTCCACTGGGCGTAAGGCGCGGGGTTCCAAGGCGCCTGCGGCGGCAACACGGTCAGATCCGCCGGCGGCCGCGGGGGCGGAGGCGGCCACACCGGCAAGACCCGCGCCGGCGGGCCGAGCCTGACCGTCGCGTCGTCCACCCACAGCGTCTGCTTGCCGTCGGTGGCATCCCCAAACAGCACCACGCTCACGAAGCCCTTGAGCTTGGACTGGTTCCAGTTGAAGTTTTTCACCTCCTGGTCGTCGTACAAGAGCCGCATGCCGGTGTCCGGGTCGAAGTCGAATGCCCATTTGTGCCAGCCGAGTGCGCGCTTGGTCCCCAGGTACGTCACCTGCTGCCAGGGCTTCTGCTGTTCGGGATTGAGGGTGGATACGGCGTAGGTCTCCGCACCATTCAGATACGGCGCGTAGATCGCTCCCACCGCCGCCATGTGCCCGTCGGCCTGCATCAGGCCCCACATCGCCCCGGCCCCGTGATCCCGCGGATTCGCGGGACTCCTCGCATCCTCGTAGATCCACAACTCCAGGGCGCCGGTTCCATCCTCTTCGCGGAGCGGCCAGACCGCCCGCCCCCCGGGGCCCAGCCGCAAGGCCCCGCCCTTCCCGTGGCCAGCCGGCGCCACGTCTGCCGCTTCCAGTCCTTTGGCGCCGCCTCGGTCTTTGGACGCGTCGATGCTCACGTCGCCGCTGACCGTGAGCCCTTGGAGTGCGTCCGCGTTGTCGAAGTGTTTCTCAAGTCCGGGAGATTCGGCAGACACCGCCACCGTCGAGGCGGCGAGAACAGACAGCAGGACAGATACGGCGATGCATGGTTTTCTTGTCATAACTTGGATCCTCTTGGTGATTATTCCGTCTAAGGATACTCAAACAAGTGGCTGTTCGCACCTCGAAAGGCTCGCCCTCAAACGCTCTGCCCACGCGGGGATACTGTACAGACGCGAACAACACCGAGTGCCGAACACGACAATTTCGCTTGGTTGGATCATTTTGTCAGGTGGCCACCAGCGAAGTGCTCCCATCGTAACAAAAGATGCCGGCGAAAAGGGAGCGTGGCGGTTGCCATCGATCGGTCAAGTGACGGCGTCGACGACCTGTTGCACGCACGGCAGGCCGGGTCATATTTCCACTCTGCGTCAAAATGAACGCCCAGCCTCCCGAGGAGCCTATGATGTTGCGGTCCCCAAGACAGGCATCCCATTCAGGGCTTGTGATCCTACTCACCGCAATCCTGCCGGCGGCGATACAACGGCGTGGCCGACATGTACGTGGACTACGTGCGCGTGTACCATTTGAAGAA
>Ga0302240_1002023_pt1 | contig 14526 bp, 7 predicted proteins | sample AAG_UR_His_MG_FD_193538 | JGI IMG/M metagenome (GOLD analysis project Ga0302240, IMG submission 193538) | Enriched activated sludge microbial communities from anaerobic digester in WTTP, New Holstein, Wisconsin, United States - AAG_UR_His | ecosystem: Engineered > Bioreactor > Anaerobic >... | reverse complement strand
AACTGTGGTATAGAAAAAAAAAGATTTAAAAATAGAAACAATATAATTAATAAATATTTCATTATAAAGTAATTCTTAATGGTTGTGTAATACATAAAGTGTAATGGATAATCCCCTTAAATATTACGCTTTCTCAGAGTTCTAATTTTGGCAACACTATACCAACTTCCATAGTTAGCCTGTCATCAATTTTATTATCCCAGGCGTCAGCTGTCCTGAAATAATCAAAAAAAGCCTCCTGGAATGGTCCGATAACTCGCTGATTTTCTGCTGTGGCAAAACTCTTCTTTGATATTATGGAATCATTTATAGCTATATGATATGTGGCTTCCGGATCAATTTTCTTACCGTCTATCGTAAGAGAAGTAACTCTGTCTCCGCTCGGTCTGGTGGGGTCATATTTGCATTTTAATGCTCCTGCAGGTATGCCTATACCTTTAGCTCCGTCTTTAACTCCGTCTTCCAGATACTGTTTTATATATTTTCCTTTAATATCCACAGTAAGTATATTTTCATCGGTAAAAGGAACAGCATTGAAGAGATCTTCTTTATGGACAGTTCCTTTTGAAATATTACCTCTTACAGTTCTGGCACTACAGAGGCCTATTTTCGTTCCTGCTCTTCTTACTATTGCTTCTGCAAGCACCTGAGTCAGTTTACTCGGACTGTTATGAGAGTAATGGATATCTTCTTTTGCTTCTCCCATTACTTCAGAGCCGAATTTTTTCGCATCTGAAAGGTATGGTTCAATAATCCTCTGGACTCCTTCATCAGGTGTTACGTTACTGGCAATAACAGGAATGAGGGTTGCCGTATGATTTACAATCTTTTTAGTAGAAGTATCTACCTGTAAATCCAGTTTACCAAGATATCCCCCTTTTGTTCCTGCCTGAACAATTATAGTATTTCCTACTTTTTTGCCTTCTTCCAGTTTATTATGAGTGTGCCCACCTACTATAACATCAATGCCTTCTACTTCTTTTGCAAGCTTTTCGTCTTCCGGTAATCCCAGATGGGACGTAACTACTATAAGATCTACTCCCTCTTTTTCTTTAAGTTCGGAAACATATTTTTTCGCAGTTTCTACGGCGGCTTTAAATTCAATACCCTTAACCTTTGCAGGATCTAAACGGATGGCAGTTTCCGGTGTGTCAAGACCGAGTATTCCGATCTTTACACCCTTTTTCTCTATTATAGTATAGGGTTTTACCCCTTCCATTACAGTGCCGTCTGCAGTATTTACAATATTTGCCGCCAGTATGGGCGTATCCATACCCTGAACCATATAGCTGAAGCCATCTTTACCCCAGGCAAAGTCGTGATTTCCAGGTGTTATAGCATCAAATTTAAAGGATTTAAAGGCATCTGATACTATACGTCCTTTAGAAACATAGGCCGCCATGGAACCCTCTGCAAGGTCTCCTGCATTTAGAAGTAATGTACCCTGTAAATCTCTTTCTCTTTCCGTATCTATAACTGTTTTTAAATTTGCTATGCCCCCCACTTCGCTCTCGGTAGAAATGGAAGGTTCCATATAAGGTTCTATAGCCCCATGAAAATCATTTATATGAAGTATATGGAGATCTATAATAGAACTATCGCCAATAGTTACGGTATCTTTCTTTTCTTTCTGAGTTGGAGCTTTTCTCGTGGAAAGAAGAGGGGTTTTATTTATAACACCCGGTAAAGTACTATTTATTATCATAAATTTCTCCTGACGTAAAAAATTTCACCCTTACATATTATACTTTCTAAAGAGAAAAAATAAAGGAAAAAAATGTTAAATTTTTGTTAAAATTTAGTAAGAATTCTGGCAGGTGACTGGTAAAGCGTGACGAGTAGAACCAGTCATTCTTCACTAAAGGTATGATAAATTATAAGATTTCATGTTGTATTTATAAAAAAAGACCTGCCGCAAGGAGAAATGACATAGAAATAGAATCTCTATGTCTGTACTTTTTATATAGAGTTTTTATAAAAAAAATTACTCGGAATAAAATTTGTCCACTGTTCATTAAATTAATTGATGAACACATAAAAAGGAGAATTAAAATGTCCCGCACAAAAAAGATAGATAAACAAGAAACATCACCTGAAATTGCAGAAAAAGAAACTGAAAATGCTCCTGTGTATATAAAGAACAGAGCTTTTTTTATATCCCTGTTGTTTATACTGATTTATGTATTATTTACACGTTTTTATGATCTCGGCCCCAGAGCTTTTCACCATGACGAAGGGATTCACGCCTTTTATTCCTGGGAGATTGCCAATAAAGGCCCTGCCTGTTATAAATATGATCCTACTTATCATGGAACTGCACTGTATTTTGCCAATGCCCTTGTTTACAGAATCTGGGGAGGATTTCTTCATGTTGTTGCCACTGATGCAAATTCCCGATTCATACCTGCTCTGTGCGGTCTTCTTATAATCTTACTATTTATAAATCTCCGAAGAATTATTGATTACAGAAGTGTTTTCTTTATTACCCTTCTTGGAGCCATATCTCCCACTCTGGTCTATTTCTCAAGATTTTTAAGACATGATATTCATGTAGCACTCTGTTCCCTTGCTATAGTGGTTACATTTCTGTATTACTGGAGGTTAAAAAATTCTGATTATATTTCTTATTGTTTTGCTATGGTAGCTCTGTCTTTTGTTACAAAGGAAGATACTTATATAACTTTATTTATATTCTTTTCTTTTGCATTCTTCAAGTTACTTATTGAAAAATCCTTAAATACACTTTACTCTGAGCCGGATATAATGACATATCTCTCCAAGTCTTATCCTGAAATAATAAAAGAAAAGAGATACAGACTTTTTCTATCTATATTATTCCTGCGAATAATTACGTTAAACACCCTTGAATATTATCTTGAAGATAAGGTACAGCTTGTAAAAACGAAAGATTTTGTTCCGGTGGACAGTCTTAAGAGGGTTATAACGGATATAAAAAAAGATATTTCCCCCTATCTTCATGGAATATTTGTTTTTATTACTATATATACCGTATTTTTTACATCTTTTTTTACCAATCCCAGTGGTTTATTCCGTGGTGTCATCGGGTTTTTTAGTTACTGGGTCTTTAATCAGCAAATGGCTCCCAGAATTCCAGGACCTTTTTATTATTATATTTCAAAACTCTGTCTTTATGAATCTGTAACTCTATTGTTCTGCCTTATAGGAATAGGTTATCTTCTTATAAAAAAAGACAGGTTATCAACAGCTGTTTTTTATTCTGCTCTTATATTTATTTATCTTTACTCTTTTGCCCAGGATACTGTTCCTGTTCTTTCACAGAAATATGTTCTTTATACTGCCTGTGCCATAGGATTTTTTTATGTTTTATGGGGTATATTCCGAATGATTTTTTATCTCGAAGGGGAGGGAACTTTTACTGCTTTTATAATTTACTGGAGTTTAAGCAGTCTTTTTATATACTCCTATGCACAGGAGAAGGTTCCATGGCTTATGGTTCATATAGTTTTACCTTTCACAATCCTTGCCGGTATGTGTTTAGGGAAGATTTTCAATGAAGGAAAGGCTTATTATAAATTTGCTGCATCTATAATTCTTATAATTCTTCTCTTTTTTAATATATATTCCAGTTACAGATTAAACTTTAAAATGGGAGATGACCCCAGGGAACCTATGGTTTTCACTCAGACTACCAGAGATGTTGTTGAAACTTCTCATAAGCTCAGAGAAATTGCAGGGGAACTGAAGAAAAAAGAACAGGAAACAGGTGAAAAAAAGAATTATACTATTTTTGTAGATAATGAGGTTTCCTGGCCTTTTGTCTGGTATTTAAGGGATTTACCTGTTCAGTATTCTCTCCCTGGTTCTGCTGAAGATGCTCAGAGGGGAATTGCTGTTCTTTCCAGTATTGAGAAATCAAATAGTGTGGAATCTTATCTTGTGGGAAAGTTTTCCGGAGAACATAAAAAACTGAGGGCCTGGTGGATAGCAGATATGAAAAGACTTTATTCATATTTATGGAAATACTATGAAATTGATGATAATGTTATTGAGGGTTTGAAGAATAAGATTTCCCATGATAAGTTACAGGTTATTACTTGTTTAAAAGGGAAGGCTTTTACCAGAGAAGAAATTATATCCAGTTTAATAAAGTTAGATTTTGATGAGGAAGAAATTAAATTTACAGCAGATAGCTTCTCAAAGAATGGTATAGAAGCGTTTCTGGGCTATTTGTATAGATTTATATTTTTTAGAGAAGTCTGGAATGATACAGGTTCAACTGATTATATGTTTTATCTTAAAAAAGATTTTTCAGATCTTCCTGTTCTGGAAGCAAAACCTCTCAGTGGATATAATGTTGCTCAGGAAAGACCTGTTACTATGTCTCCCACAATCTGTAAAGATATTGTTCTTACAGGTAATAAGGGTTTTGGTAAGGGACAGTTTAATTTCCCCAGAGATCTGGATATAGATAGTGCCGGTAATATATATGTTGTAGATTCACTTAATCACAGAATCCAGAAATTTTCCTCTGCTGGTTCTTATCTTTCCTCATGGGGTGAACAGGGAAGTCAGGAAGGTAGATTTCAGGAACCATGTGGGATTGAAATTGATTGTTCCAGAGGCTATGTTTTTATTGCCGATACATGGAATCACAGAATTCAGCGTTTTTCTGCAGATGGACAGTTTCAGCTTTCCTGGAGTGGAGAATTTTACGGCCCCAGGGATTTAGCTGTAGATTCTAATGGAGATATATATGTAACCGATACAGGTAATTGTCTCATAAAGAAATATAATAACAAAGGTGAATTATTAGCTACAATTGGATCTAAAGGAAGTGGAGATGGACAGTTTCAGGAACCAATTGGAATTGCTATGGATAAAGCGGGAAATATTCTGGTAGCAGATACCTGGAATCAGAGAGTTCAGATTTTAAAACCTGATGGGACTTTTGTCAGTAAATTTGATATAAGCGGTTGGTACGGTAATTCAATAAGAGAACCATATATTGCAATGGCATCTTCAGGGAATTGTTTTTTAACAGATACATCTCAATCTAAAATACTTGAATATGATTTAAAGGGTAAATTACTATCAGTTTTACAAACCGATAGTATCCTTGGAAAAATGAGTGCTCCTATAGGTATAGCTTACAGAGAAGAGGATAAAAAACTCATTATAAGTGATATTACAGGTAATTGTATTCATATAATCAGTCTGGAGAAGTGAAAAGATTATGTACATTACTATATATTCATGATAAATTATAATTCACTTCTCATCTCTCACTTATTTAAAATAAATATTAACAATGGGCAGGAGAAATTCTTTTTTATATAGAAATTATATCAAAATATATAACAGCATAGTGATAATTGATGAGTAACTAATGACTATGCCATATAAGGAGTTGAATTTTTTTGAAGAAACCCTCATTGCAATTTTCAATACCATGTCTTGAAGTAGATGAGACTAATAATAAACCTCCAAGCTTTAAGTATATTTTTTATGAATTACCTTTTCCTGAATTTCCCATTAAAAGCCCTTCCTTTTTTATAAATAATGGATGGTGTTATGGGCTTGGACCTCATAAAGAGAGAACAAAGATATTAAGACCCGATAGAAGAACTGTGCTTACAGATACTAAAGATCATGACTTCACTCTGGAAGATACAGAAACCCCTTTTATGGCTATTAATATGTATCAACAAATAGTATTCCCTGAGGCAGGAACTTACTGGGTACAGATTTTCCTTGATGATCAGCAGGTAATCGAATATCCTCTTCCTATTCGTCAGGCAGGAAAACTTGCTACAAAGTAGTCTGGCTTTACCAGGCTAAAATAGTATTGATAAAGCGCTTTGGGGTTAACCTGTCAAAGCGCTTTAAAATTTTGTAAAGGTTTAGAGGATTCTTATTTATGAGATTTGGTTCTAAAATTTTCGCACTGGCCCTGGTTATAATATTTGTTGCTTTATTTTTAACGTCTCTAATAATGCATAAGTATATAATAGAAAGTTTTTCTTATAATAATGAACAATTAGCTTTGAGCCAGGCAGAAATACTTGCACGTCAGGTAAAGGATCTCCTTGATACAAAACAACAGATAATAGTGCTTCTGGGTAGTGTTGCCCTTGCTGATTATATAACATCACTTCAGGGTCAGAATAAAGAAGATATTGAAAAGAAAAGAAAAAAAGCTGAAGTAAAAATTAAAGTTTTTGCCGAGCAATTTGATTTTTTTACCGAATTGAGATTTATAGATTCCAGTGGAGATGTTCTTATAAAGATTCTTAATGGTAAAGTTGTTGATAAACCTGGAGAAAATGTTTCTGGAAAGGATTACTTTAATTTTCTTATTTCTTCTAATAAAGACAGGAAGAATTATAAATATATTTCACCTGTATTTAAATCGGAACAGAGTTTAGCAGTGAATATAGCCTGTCTTGTTAATTATAAAGAAAAAGATATAGGGCTTATAGTGGCAACTTATAATCTGGAAGATATTTGCGATCTCTTTATTGATGTGAAATTTAAGAGGGTATGGGCCGGAGAGAATAGTTTTGCCTGGCTTATTGGTTCTGATATGGATGGCAAAGGACAACTTATCTCTTTTCCTGCTGTCTTTACTTCGGATTCTTCTTTAATGAGTATACTCGAAGAAGATAAAAACTTTGCAATCCAGGAAGGAATATTGAAAGGTGGAGATAGATGCATAAGGTATGCCTCCAGGAGTGATAATGAACGGATAATAGCTTTTACACCGGTTAATAAAACATCGGGATGGAGTGTTGCCATATCAATTCCCTACAGGACTTTTTTCTCTTCAGCTGAAAGATTGCAGATTAAACTTCTTATTATTTTAACAGTAGCTTTTCTGGTTATTATAATTTCTATTTTTATAGTATTTCTTAATTTTACCAGGTATCTTACACTTCTGTCACATGATGTAGAGGTTCTTGTGGAACTTGAACAACAGTCAGAACTAAAAATAAAAGGTCAGAATGAACTTTCAGATATTGCAGGTTTTATTAATAAATTAAATCAGAAATATCTGGATTTAAAGAAACAGGGTTCGTCTGATTTGAATTCCATTACGAATTTACCGGGAAATCTTACTGTTCAGAAAAAACTCTTTGACATAATAGATAGCGGTAAAAAATTTGCTGTTGCTATGGTTGATATAGATAATTTTAATGTTTACAATCAACGTTATGGTTTCCTCAAAGGAGATAGTATCATACGTATGACTGCCACACTGGTAACAAATATTGTAAAAGAGTTTGGTAATAAAGAGGATTTTGTGGGACATCTTGGAGGAGATGATATTGTCTTTATTACTACAACAGATAAAGTAGATAGAATATGTAATGAAATAATATCAGCTTTCGACAGGCAGATTCTATTATATTATGACAGAGAAGACAGGGAAAAAGGTGGATTTGCCTGGAGAGATAAGGAAGGGATAATAAGGAAATTCCCTGTTATGACACTTTCAATTGCTGTATCAACCAATGAAAAAAGACAGGTAATTCATCCCCTTCAGATAAGTCAGATATTTTCCGAACTTCTTGTATATTTGAAAAAGCAAGAAGGAAGTAAGTATTTTAAGGATAGGAGAACGACTGATAGAAAACCTCTTTCCACTGAAACTGCTTCAAAGATGAGAAAAGAGGAAGATGAAAAATCTGAAGAGAAGCAGACAGAGGGGATAAAGACAGAAGATGAAAAGGCAACAGAGAAGATAGAAGATAAGGAAAATGGTAATACGTGAGACGTGAAGAGTAATGTAATGAGTAATGAGTTAAACACCCATAACCCTTAAGAAAGTGAGAATTTTTTATGTCCGGCAAACTCCAGGTCGGTTGTGACAGAGATAATGTCCTGGCCCGCTGTGCTGAAAGATTCTGCGAAATCCTTGAAGAAAAATACTGAAAATAGCCAGAATTTGTCTATCCCGCAGGGTTTTGCTGTTTAACCGACCCTGGAATCGATATGTTGATACAAAGGTTTTCCCAAATCTTCAGAGATGTAATGACTGGTATGAGATAAATAAAATTCTTGTAAAATCATTAAAATAAAAATTATAATCTATTGTAAAAGTATCCCTTTAGTATGTATAATTATTAAATACATGGAAATTTTCATTTTATAAAGCTATTAGCAGTCAGCTATCAGTAATCAGCTAAGGAATAAAAGCTGAAAACTGATAGCTAATAGTTGATAGCTAAAGAGTATGGAGAAAAAATATGATTAAGAAGTGTATTATTCCAGCAGCCGGCAAAGGTAGTAGCTGGCAACCGATTTCTGAATTTGTTCCTAAAGAAATGTTTCCTCTCCTTAATTATCCTGTTATACATTATACCTTTCAAGAAGCTTTCAGAAGCGGATTAAATCAAATAGCCATAGTAATAACATATGATAAAGAAATTATAAGAAATTATCTTTACCGTAATTTTGGAGATTTTATGGAACAGGGGCTTACTGTCGAATTTGTCTACCAGGAAGATGCTTTTGGGCTGGGAGATGCTATATTACAGTGTGAACATTTTGTTCAGGGAGAACCTTTTGTTGTCCTCATACCGGATGATGTTTTCTTTTTCCATTGCTTTCCTATTGTTAAGCTAGTGGATGCTTATGCTCAGGAAGAAGATATAGGTTCTCTTCTGGGGTTGATTTCTGTCGAGAAAGATTTATTAAGATATTATACAGGTTTTAATTTACAAAAAAAATCTCCTCAACTTTATAGTATAAATAAATTTTATTCAAAGGATGATGTAGACGTAAAGATTTCTTCCAGTTATAAAAATTCCCTCAGAATAGTGGGGCGATATGTTTTGAGTTCCATAGTTTTTGAGTATTTACATGAGATTAAAAATGAATTTAATGAGGCAGACTTCAGTGAAATAAAGCTTTTTGAAAACATGGTAATTGGTGGAGAGAAGGTTTTAGGGACAATATTAAAGGATATTTGCTTTGATGTAGGTACTTTGCATGGTTATGTCAGGGCAAATGATACATTTTTTTATTATTAGCATTCAGCTATCAGTGTCCAGCATTCAGTATATATACATATGAATTTTTCTTGTTTTTTCCCGCCTAATTAAATATGTAAAAATTTTATATGGGAGGAATAAAAAATGATAAAAAAGCATGTTTTTTTGTTACTATTTTTAGTATTTTTTGTTACACTTATAACTATAAATTCTCTGGATGCCAGAAGTTCTCCTGATTTATTGGTGGCAAATAATCAGGAGAGTCAGGTTCAGATACAGGAGGATGTAAAGCAGGATAATAGTAATTCTGGCCAGATGGATAAAGCCAATGAGGCAGCCGGACAGGTTGTAAGGATAAGAATGGAACAGCAGAAACCTGATAAATACAGGGTATGGGAAGATGTTGAAGATAGTGATATTATAGTAGTAACAGGTGTTTATGATCATTTACAGGATGTTCTTGATGCTACCAGAACTCCTTATTCTCTTATATCTCCCGGGGAATTATCCAGGGTAAAATTAAATCCCCGTCAGATTTTAATGATTAACTGTCCCGGTGATGTAGACCGTAAAGCCATAGAAAAGATAAAAGACTTTGTTAAAGCAGGAGGATATCTTTTTACTACAGACTGGTGTCTTTCCAATATTCTGGAGAAGGCTTTCCCGGGATTTGTAGAATATAATAACAATCCCACCCGTGATGATGTAGTGGAGGTTCAGATTGCTGATAAAGGAAATCCTTTTCTTATGAATGTTTTTGATCGTAATGCAACTCCCTGCTGGTGGCTGGAAAATTCCAGCTATCCCATAAGAATCGTAAATGACCGTAAAGTTAATGTTCTTATTACAAGTAAAGAAATGGATCGTAAATATGGTGAACCTTCCATAGCAATTACCTTTCCTTATGGAGATGGCAAGGTTATTCATATGACAAGCCATTTTTACCTTCAGAGAAGTGATACAAGATATGACAGGCAGGCAAAGAGCGGTAACTATTACGTAAAGGATGAGTTAAAGATAGATATGAGTGCTCCTTCTGCTACGAAATTGGAAAAGGATTTAGAAGGTTTAAATCTGGGAGAAGTTGAAAACTGCTATTCAAATCAGCAGTTTATTGTAAATGTGATTATTGAAAGGAAGGAAACACAGAAAAAGTGAGATCTGCAGGGGCGAACCTTGCGTTCGCCCTGTTAACCAGGTCGAGTTCGCTCACCCTATAACCTTAAACACTGATCCGTAAGTTGGCGACTTTGTAACTTCTATTCTTGTGGGGAACATATTTTTAAGGCTTTCCATATGTGTGATTACAAGGATTTTATCAAAATCTTTACTTATTTCCTGTAGGGCCTCTACAAGCTGTTCTATTCCTTCAGAATCCTGTGTGCCGAAGCCTTCGTCTATTATGAGGGTTCTAAGTTTTGTTCCGCTCCTGCGGGCCATTAATTTCGCCAGAGCCACCCTTAAGGAGAAATTTGTTCTGAAGGCTTCTCCGCCACTGTAAAGTTCATAGTCCCTTGTGCCTGATTCATCACTTATCTTTATATCCAGGGTATCTTTAAGGCCTCCGCTTTTTTTATCTCTCTGCAGTTCAAGAGCTATATGAATCCTATTATCTGTAAGACGGGAAAGGATATCGTTAGCTGCTGTTTCTATTTCGGGGATACAGTTTTGAATTATAAGAGACTGTATGCCATCTTTACCAAATGCTTTCGAAAGAATCCTGTAAATTTCTCTGTCTTTTCCTTTTTCTTCGAATTCTTTTTCAAATTTCTTCAAAATTTCCTCGACTTTTTTATGTTCTTCAAACATATTTTCAAGGTTTCCCTTTTCTCCGGTTAAATCATTTGCTCTTAACCTTAATCCGTAAAGGAGTGATTCTTTTTGTGGTATTATTTCACAAAGAGAAGGAAGTTCCTCTATTAATAAGGTTTTATGCTCTTTTTCATTTATAAGGGTAATGAGAAGATCTTCTTTTTCTTTCAGGTTATCTGAAAGACCTTTATGTTTTTCAACCATAAGAGGATACTGTTTTTTTGCATTATTCAGATAAACCATCTGTGTGGGTATTTTATTTAATTTTTTCAACTGATCCCTTATGGTATTATGTTCTTCCTGAGAAAAATTAAGTTCCTCAAGTTCTCTGGTAATTTCTTGTAGTTCTTTTTTAAATTCCAGAGAAAACTCTTCTTTTGTAAGAATTTCTTCTTTTTCTTTGAGGGTATTTTCCAGTAATGGGAGTTCCAGGGAAAGTTTATCTCTGTTTTCTGTAGCTATATCAAGTTTTATCTTCTCCTGTCTGTATTTATCCCATTTTTCTTTTTCTCCTTTTATATTCTGAACCTTTTCTTCACTGTAATCCAGAAGAATTAATTTTTCTTCTATTTCTTTTTGTTTTTTTATTTCTTCCCCTGCATAATGTTTCTCCTCCAGGATTTTATTTATTTTCTGCATTTTAGCTTTAATTTCTTCTTTAAGAAGAGATGCTTTATTACAGTTCTCCAGTTCTACCTGTTTTTGAGCAAGGATTGACTTTTTAGGGTGAAGTTTTTTTATTTCTCCTTCCAGTCTCTTATATTCTTCCTTGATGCTATGAGTTTCTTTTTTTGAAGTCTCTATTTCTTTTACGAGTCTGTTTATTTCTTCTTTTTTTGCTTCTCCTTCCTTTTTTATTTTACCAAGGGTTTGTTTCTTCCTTTTTTCATCAAAGGGGGCATCACAGAGAGGACAGTTACTATCTTTCGATTTTGATATGTTCATCCACTTTTGTCTTTCTTCTTCCAGTTTTTTTTCGATTTCTTTTATCTGTTCCTTCATACGGGTTGTTTTTGACTGTTCTTCAGTTCCTTTCAGTATTACTCTTTCTTTTTCCTTTTCCAGAGTTTCCATATGGTTGATTTCTTCTTTAAGAGTTTCTATCTGTTTTATTATATTTTCTTTTTTAAGGATCTGTATATCATATTCTTCCTCTCTCTTATGGAGAGTGGCAAGTTCTATCTTCAGACCACCTTCTTTTTCAGAAATGGATTTTTCCAGTTTTATTCTGAGATCTTCAAGGTTTTTCTGAAGTTTGAATTTTTTTTCTATTTCTTTTTCCTGGTTTTCTAAGGCCTTTAATTTATTAAAACCATCCTCTATATCTTCTTTAAGATCTATGACTTTAAGTGTCTCTTTTAATTGTACTTTAATAGAATTTATTTTTTCTTTAATTACGTTTATTTCTGATGAGAGTTCATTTTTTCCCTGATTTATCTTGCTTTCAGTGGACATTTTCTTCTGTTTTAAGCTGGTTATTTTCTTATTTTTTTCATACATAAGGGCATCCTGTTTTATTAATTCCTCATAAAGATTATGGTTTTTCAGTATAACCTCTTCTTCTTGAAGGATTTTTTCTGTTAATTTCATTTCCTCCTGTAATTGAATCTTCTGTTTTTTCATATCTTTTATGGATGACTCTTCTCTTACTATCTGTTTTTCAATTCCTTCAATCTGGTTCATTATAGCCGAAAGGGTGCTTTTCTTTTCTCTCATAACAATCAATTCTTTTTCTGTATTATCTATTTCTTTATTCAGGTTTTGAAGATCATCTTTTATATTCTTCAGTCTTTCTTCTACATTCTCTTTTTCCAGAAGTTCTTTTTCCAGTCTATTTTTTTCTTCTTCTACGAACTCCATACGAATATTTGATTCTTTATATTTTTCCCTTGCAAGCATTGAAAGCTCATCATATTTAGAAAGGCCCAGTATATCACAGAGAAGCTGTTTTCTTTCAGAAGCTTTTTTTATGGCAAATTCGTCTGCTCTGCCCTGAAGTATTACAGATGAGTTTATGAAGGTTTCATAGCCCATTCTGAGATGTTCTATTATTTTCTCCTGTGTCTGTGACATGTTTTTCTGTGTGAGATTTGTAAATTCTCCTTTTTCGGAAGAAAAGACTTCAAATTCGAGAATGGTTTTTGCTGTTTTTCCACTTTTAGAATACTGTCTTATTACCCGGTATCTATCTCCTTCCATATCAAAGGTAAATTCCACCATCATTTCGGTTTTCCCGATTTTTAAGAGGCCTTCATCGGGCTTTTTTTCTATGGAAGCCTTTCTTCCTTCTCCCCAGAGAGCCCATGTTATGGCATCTATTACGGCAGACTTCCCATGACCGTTATTACCGCAGATGCAGGCCATTTGAAAAGCTGTAAAATCGAGAGGCGGAGGGTCTTCATAACTCATAAAGTTTTTAAGGTTCAGTCTTACGGGTATCATATTTTTGCCATAATTCCCTTTCTAAGAGCTGTGCATAATGTTTTATATCTTCTGATTGTTTTTGTAATTGTTCCTGTTCAAGGTATTTATTAAGAGCTTCCATAAATGTCAGATTTTCAGGAATAAATGCTCTTTCTATATCTTTTCTCTCTTCAGTTTTTCTTATTATGCCATAAATACAGAAAGCAGGGGAGAGGGCTTCTCTTATATCACTCAATCTGATAGGTTCCTGCCAGTTAGCTGTTGTAAGATATATTACCCTCACTATAGCATTCTGAATATTATATTTTTCTATCTCTTCTATAATTTCCCAGGTAGGGTCAAGTCTTTCTCTTACATCAACATCTATTGTAATCATCGGTCTTGAAGGGGTTTTTACAAATCTGTAAATGAGATCCTTTCCGTTTAATTCTGCAAAAATGAATCCTTTATCTTCCTGTTCTTCGTTAAAATCTATCCTCTCTATACTTCCCGGGTATATTACCGGCGGGGAAGAGGCAGAATTTAGATTCTGATGTTTATGTATATGCCCCAGGGCTACATAGGAGAACTCTTTTCTTGAAAGGGTGCTTGTCATAATAACAGGATCTCTTCCCAGAAGAGTTGTTCTTTCTGAACCCGAGTAATGGGCTTCTGCTATGGCAAGATGTCCTGCAAAAATAGAAGGTATCTCAGGTGATAATTTATTTATGAGATCCCTTATGGCTTCATGGCAGATTAACTGGAGTTTTTCATTTATTTCCTCACTCTTCAGCTCACCATAATCTTCTTTATCTATCAGTCTGCTTCTTGTAGGCCAGGGAAAACCTGCTATCTGTATTTTCCCCTTATCTTCAAGCTCCAGTGTTAATATTTCAGGTCTGGAGATTATGTGTATATAAGGGATATTCAGTTCATTGAATATATCTATAGAAGTGGCTTTACCGAAAGCCACAGGATTATCATGGTTTCCCACTGTCATTATTATGTGAATTTTCTCTTCTACCAGTTTCATAATAAGGCGGACAAATTCTCTCTGATGTGTGGGAGTGGGATTTGGTGTATGATAGATATCTCCACAGATAAGGAAAAAATCTACTCCTTCTTTTATTCCGTAATTTACTGCTTTTTCAAAAGAGGAGATAAAATCTTTGAATCTCCAGTGGAGTCCTGTGTCAGGGTCTACTTTACCGTAGTTTTCAACTCCGAAATGTATATCTCCAGTGTGTATAAATTTGATAGTCATAAGGTTTTCCCTTTTCTGTAGAAAAAACTTTGTTGATATTATATAGAAGCTATCACAAAATATAACATAAGG
>Ga0302240_1002022_pt1 | contig 14527 bp, 16 predicted proteins | sample AAG_UR_His_MG_FD_193538 | JGI IMG/M metagenome (GOLD analysis project Ga0302240, IMG submission 193538) | Enriched activated sludge microbial communities from anaerobic digester in WTTP, New Holstein, Wisconsin, United States - AAG_UR_His | ecosystem: Engineered > Bioreactor > Anaerobic >... | reverse complement strand
GCTAACGCTTCCTGCTACCGAGCGCGTAGTGGACTTGCACCACCAAGTTATCGCCCATGCCGGGCGCACCAAATAAAGTCGCTGAGTTAAAGAGTTTGCCGATAGTCATCAACTCCCGGCACCCTCTCAATCTCAGCGGCTTTTTTTATTTCACGAATTTTGCGGGTCTGACCCCGGCGGATGAATTTTGCGGGTCTGACCCCGGCGGATCATTTTGCGGGTCTGCGGCTTTCGCCTATTGACCCCACCGTTACCTCAATTTCCTCTGTCGACCGAATGCCGCCATGAACGACAGCGCCGACAAAGTAATGGAGATTGGGATCACCCAGTAGCCCGTTGCGATTCCCACCCAATCCGTCACGCCGCCAATCAGCAGACTTGTGATCAGCGTCATGAGGTTGCCTGCCGTCGACACCAGCGCAATGGCCGTCGCCCGATATTGTCCGAAGTCGCGGGCCAGGATTATGGTGACCATCGGGAAAACCAAAGAATAAAAGAAGCCCGAACCGGCGATCAGGTACAGACCGGCCTCACCCAGGAGCATCCCGCTGATATAGAGGACCGACGCGCAGGCGGTGAACACCACGACGCTGCGCACGTACCCCAGCTTCTCTGCGATCACCCCGCCAAGAAGCCGGCCGATGGTAAACAGCCCAAAGAAGACCGCGCTGATTTCTCCGGCCTTGTCTTCGGCAAAATTATAAATGGTTTTGAGGTAATAGACAATCCAGTTGGCGGTCTGAAGCTCGGACGCGACGTAAAAGCCGACGCCCAGAGCCAGCAGCACCAGATAAATTTTGTGAGGGAGGGTGTTCAGCCTGACCTTCGCGGCGCCGGTCATTGCGTTAGGTTCCTTCATAAAAAAGGTGAGGGCAGCAGTGGCAAAGAAGAGGATGCCGACCATTTGGAAGAGATCGACCCAGTCAAAACCGCGGGACACCAGTTCGCCGCCGGCTCTCTGGCTGATGGTCAGACCCAGTCCAAAGAAGAAATGGACAAGATTGACCAGAATGGCAGGGTAGCGCACCTGAATCACTGTGGCCATGGTGTTTAGGGAGATAATGAGCAGGGAGACGCAAAATTGAATCAGGCTGTAGCTAATAACGAAAAGGGTATAGCTTTGAATTTGCGAAACGGCAAGAAAAAGCACGCCATTCAGGAGTTGGGCAATCAGAATAATTTTTTTTAGCCCGTAGCGTTCGCCCCACTGGCTGCCAAAGTAAATGGCGAACACGCTGAAAAAGGTCGTGGCCGTAAAGAGCATGCCAATCTGCCCGTCTGTTACGCCAAAATTATCTATGAAATTGGGCACTAAAATGCCGCGTATGCCGGTGGATATGGCGAGTCCGAAGATCGACACAAAGGCGACCAGGATCTTCCATTTCTTGTTGGTTTTCAAAGGGGGAATACCTCCGTGGAAAGAATAGGTGGGATTTTTGGGTGCGGCGGAAGATGCCGATTGTACTTTGCAGGTCTGCGGCTTGGGCCTATTGACCCCGCGTGGTACACCTTATGTCCATAGTAAGTTTTTCTGCGGCCGGCGTCAAAGACATTTATCCCTTTTTTCCAGTACAATGATTTTTCGGATTTTCTCATTCCATGTTTATTTATTAATGAGAAAAGGGTATGAATGCCCTAAGAGGTGATCACATGAGCGCGTTTAGAAAACCCATAAAAATCAGCAAAAGCGAAAGCAAATACAGGGATGTCACCATTCAGCTCTTAAACCTGAATATCCTCAGCCACAATCAGGGGCCGGCTTTTGCCGTGCTGCTGAAAATTGCCGCACTGACGGCGTTCGCGTACACCGTCAGCAGATTCATTAAAGGCGAACCGCTATTCAAAAAACAGGCATAAAGGAGTGACGTGAATGTTAGTCGTAAGAAGAAATAAATATGAAGAACTGGAAAAACTCAGACGAAAAACGAATGCCATCCGCTTGGTGGAAGGTCTATTGATTGGGCTGGCTATTGGCGCTGTGATTGCATTTCTCCTCACACCTTGGGACGGCAAGCATAGCCGCAGCTATGTCAAAGGCCAGTTTGGCGGCCTCAGAGAAAAATGTCGCAGCCTCTGGAGCAGCTGCGGTTTGTGCGGATGTGGCTGCTGTGAGGAAGACGCAGAAAATGAAGATCCTCTCGAAGGATACGACGACTGAACTGTTTACAAAGGTCAACAACCTTTAAATGTCGACGACCCCAACCCGCAAGCTTTGATTTTATGGCGGCACGCTCTGCCGCTTTCTTTTTGCGGGAGGGGGACCATCGGCAAAAACAAAATAGAGAGGTGGATGCCCAAATATGAAATATAATCATTCCATTGTCATTAACCGATCCCGAGGCAGGGTCCTCGAGCTCATGATGGCGACCGAACACATGCCAAAATGGCAGCGCGGGCTGGCCACGGTCGAGCCTATAGACGGCGAACCCTTCACCCACGGGGCCAAGACGCGCCTCGTTTTCGACACCGGCAAGAAGACCCTGGAAATGACCGAAACCCTGGTCGACATGCGTCTGCCGGATGCTTTTACGGCAGTCTACGAGACCGACGAGCTCTGGAACCGAGTCACGAACCTGTTCTCGGAAGTCGAGGAAAAAACTATCTGGACCACAGAAAGCGAGTTCGTCTTCAGTGGACTCATGCGATACCTTGGCCCACTTATGAAAAAATCCTTCATGAAACGTACAGATTACGAAATGGCCCGTTTCAAAGAATTTGTCGAGAATTTTGATCAATTCAAGGAAGAATCCCCGAACTCAGAAGAGGCTTAAAGCTTTAAGGATTTTAGCCGATGGTCCCTTCACCCCCAACCCTTCACCTCGAACCCTTCATCCACCAAAACGACAACTAACGGGAGTGGTGCCTGTGGAACTTTACAAAAAATCTCGCCAACCGCTGAAATATCTGAACCTCCTGTTTTTCGCCGCCACGCTGGCGGTCAATGCACTCGCCAACATGCTGCCATTCAACGGGCTGACGACTGGGGAAGCATCGGACTCATTCCGCAATTTATTCGCCCCGGCACCTATTACATTTTCGATTTGGGGCGTCATTTATTTGCTGCTAGGATTTTTTGTGATCTACCAGATGGGATGGACCACGGTGGCGAAGCGCGGCGTTTCGCGGGTTACATCGGATCTTGGGGCGCTGTTTATCATAGCCTCCGCGGCGAATATGGCCTGGATTTACTTCTGGCATTTCCAGGAACTGGCGCTGACGATTCTTTTCATGCTGGTACTTCTGGTTTCCTTGATTGGGATTTACCTCAAACTCAGGGATTCACGCCGGGAACGCTCGGGGCTGCAGACCTTCATTGTGGATCTTCCGTTTTCGATCTATTTAGGCTGGGTCAGTGTCGCAACGATTGCGAACTTCGCTGCATTCTTTGTCAGTATTGAGTGGGATGCCTTTGGCTTGGCACCGGAGGTTTGGACGGTCGCAGTCATGGCTGTCGCAGTGCTTCTTGGACTTTTGTCCTTGTATAGGAATCGCGACTACGCGTATGCTTTAGTTGTGGTTTGGGCCTTTGTTGGAATTTACCTCCAGCACAGGGACTACTGGACGGGACAATATCCTATGATACAGTATGCTGCAATGATTGGCGTCGGGGTCTTGGTTCTCTTTGGACTTTACGTGGCTTCAGGGGTTAATTTGGTTCGACGAGGCCAGCGCAATACAAGACGGTATTGATTACATCAATATTAAAATTGAATTTAAAGGTATAAAAAGGTAAAAGTAAGGCCGTTGGCATCAATCTTGAGGTCGGTTCCCGACTTCAAGGTGCAGCCAATGGCCTTACTTTTCTTTTTGGAAGAATGGAGAAATAGTCACTCATTGAAGATCGTCAAGTTTTCGCTGCCCAAATCCTTGTACTCCATGCCCATATAGCCATAATCTCCAAGGTCGGGAAAGAAGCACTCAAAGCCAGTGTGACCAATTGAAAATATGACGTTTTCCAGCTGCGACTTATCAACGGAGGGGTAGCCGTACAGCAAAGCTTGCTTGTTGTACACGGCGGCTATGAGCGCTTTATAATCGACATTGGCATCGAAACAGCTTTCGAGTGAGATCCGGTGACCATCGGCATCATAACTGGCAAAGTAGGCTGGATTTCGCATGAGGTCGAGAGGTTGGTCCTCGCGGATGGTGAATGCGGATAATCCTGTTGCGGGTCTGACCCCGTCTGTCAATTTGTAAGTGTAGACCGAGTGGCGGAGGGTGTAAAAAGGACCGACTTCAGTGATGTCGAGAGCGATTTCACAGTAGGGCTCTTCGCCGGGTGCGAGATTTTCATCCGCTTTCAGTGATTTCACGAATAGACGGCTTTCTTCGAGGGTCGTCACAACAAGGGCTTGAATGGCAGGCGGCAGATCTTTGGGATAGCGGTAGTGAAGGAATGCTCTGAAGTCAGTGTTTTCGAAAGTTTCTTCTCCGGCAATCAGCTGCTGGCTGAAGAAGGTGTCTGACTGGACGAATTGCTGGTCTCTGGCGCCGGTATTGAGGTAGGGGTTGGTTTCGGAACCATCGGCAAAACGCTGTCTAATGGCTATCTCGCCTTCGAAGAGATTAAAGGGCAGGGTGATTTGTGCGGGGTAGAAACCGGTGTCGAAGTCGGGTGTCTGGTGATCGAAGACGAGAACAATGCCATTGGTCTGCAGGTAATATTTCTGGTTGGCCTCAAGGCCTTTGAAGGGCGTGGTCAGCCTCGGAACCCAGTAAAGACCATTTTCGAAGCCGGGCTCTTCGTCGGAGTTCTGGCTGCTCAGCATTTTGGCGACCTCGTCATTGATGCGGTGCATAGCGGTTTCGGGGTTTGCAAAGAGAGCGGGAAGCGGGATTTTGTCGCCGGTTCGAAGGTCGTAATTGCGGGTCTCGAGGCGGCCTATGTATTCTGACCGTTCGCCCGTGGGATCGTTGAATGTATAGGTTTTATCCGAATAAATGGCCACAGAGAGGAGATTTTCAAAATTGAAGGGAGCGGAGGCATTCAGGGTGAACATAGTATGCGGTGTGCCTGGAGGGATGCGCTGGTAAATGCCGCGGTAGGGCGGAAGATCAGCTTTTTCCATGGCTTCGTAGAGGCTGTTGAGGTCATTGTTGATGGCGTCCTGGATGCTTTCATCTTTCAGACCTTCGATTTTGAACGTGCTCTGCCATAATGCGCCTGGGACATCCTGCTGAGAGGTACTGAGCGAGATTGGATTTAAATAGAGGGTGTCGAAGTTTGACGGATTAAGAATCGTGATCAGGTGAGTCAAGTCGGGAGGTGGGGCGGGCTTGAGGGGGTCAATTTTAGCGGTCGGAACCGCCGTTTGCGTTTCGGATTCAGCCGACGGTGACGGTGGATCATCTGACGGCGTTTCAGGCGTGTTCGCATTTTGAGTGCACCCCGAAACTAGCAATAGAAAGGTTATAAGCAGCATAATGGTCAAATGGCGGTTGTTGCCTTGATAAGTTCTATTTAACCCGAACATAACCTGTCTCCTCCGCGAGGGTCTGACCCCCATCCGAAAGCAGCCAGCTGACCACTTGTCTTGCCGGGCTGTTCTCTGGCTCATCCCGGCGCACGACAGCGTAGTAGGCAGTGGTGAAAGGGTAGGTTCCAGCGGTGATACTTTCTGGTGTCGGCGCTATGCCATCCACCTCGAGCAGTTTGATGTTTTCGTCGCCCCACATGTCCATGACGAAATAAAAGTAGGAGTACCCTAAAGCGCCTTCGCCATTTTCAAAACTGGCCACCGCGTTGATCAGCTGCCCCATCTCCGCGACGATTTGTTCCATGGGTGGATCCATTGGTTTTAGTTCTGTCCCATCTGGGGTCAGACCTGTCATGACCATTTCAAGAAAACCCGTCTGGCTGCCGGAGTTGACCGGGCGCTGGTAGGGGATGATGTCGAGGTCTTTGCCGCCGACTTCACTCCAGTTGGTAATTTTTCCGGTGTAGATGTTTTGGAGATCAGCCGGGGTCAGACCTGCTATAGGATTATCTGCATTCACCAGGAACACAAAGGCCTCGCTGACGACTCGAATGACTTCAAGTTCAACCCCTGAGGAGGCTGCTAAGGCAAGCTCTTCTTCAGAAGGAGAGGTGACGAAGATCAGATCTGCTTTCTTTTCTATAAGGTTGACGTAAGCTTGGTGGGTTTTGTTATGTAAAATATAAGGCCGGGCCTCTTCCGGTGTCATGTCCATCAGGCGAGCCGCCAGCGCTTCGGAAAGCGGGATGGTTACCGTGGAGCCGTCGACCCGGGGGTAAGTTTCAGGCGTGAAGGAAGGGGCGTCGTCCGAGTAGGTCTGACCCCCGCTGTCCTTTTCTTCACCCGACTGGGTCTGACCCCCGCTGTCACCCCCGTTGTCCGCCTGAGTCCCACCATTCTCCGTCTCGCGGCCACAGCCAGCGCCAAACATCAAAATGACAAGGAACATCACCAGAATCGTGACCACTCTCCTGAGTGGTTTACTTTCTTTACCTGTTCGATTACTATTTGTCGTCTCTTTCTTTGTTATTTCTTCGGGCATGATCAGCGCCTCCTAGCGATCTAATCCTTTAACTCAACACAACAATTGGAATGGATGAGAAACAAACATAAAATTGTGAATGGTTTGTCTAACTCGACTATATCACTTTGAATTTCCATTTGTTATTAAAGAACTATTAAACGAGCACCAAGCAAACCTTTCTCTCGACCGAGCAGCTCAGATCAAACCAACCAACGAAAACCAATCCTTCCATCCAACCAACTGCATACTCATCCATCATCAGGGTATGAATTTCATAGAAATCCACTCAAGCACTTAATTCGAGTAATCTGCACCAAAAAATTCACCCATTCACTGCCAAGGAGGCAATCTCCATGCTGAATCCATCCGTTCCATGGGAAAACGCCATCAGAACGCGCCGCTCCGTACGCAAATACAAACTTGAGCCCCTCAGCCAGGAACATCACGACGCCCTTTCACAATTTATACAGACACTTACCCTCCCGTTCGAGCACGACATTGAGTGCCGCTTCTTCAAAGCAGATCCCACCAAAAAACTCTACTTCAGCATGGTCTCGCCGCCGGACAATCTGGCCTTCATAGCCCCAACGGATAGTTTGTCCCTCAGCAAAGTCGGTTTTCTGGGAGAGCTCATCCTGATTTACGCCAACAGCCTCGGCATCTCCACCTGCTGGTACGGCCACTATCACTTGGCAGAACTCGAACGCCTCTCGCCCCATCTGCCATCCCCGGACTGCCTCAAGACCTCCAACATGGGCTTTGGCTACTCAAAAGGGGAGGAGGTCGAAGGCCGCCGCGCCATTTGCGTCACCCCGCTTGGCTACCACGACACCTCCGGACTCAGACTCGTCGACCGCATGACCGAAACCTTCATCAGCTACAAGCGCAAACCCCTTGAGGAACTTTTTATTCAGCCGATGGTCGTATCAACCCTCAATGAGCCCCTGCGCCACGCCCTGGATCTCGCACGCCTCGCACCTTCCGCTGCCAACAGCCAGCACTGGCGCTTTGAGGTCTCAGACGACCAGTCCACCGTCAAAATTGCCATGCCCCCAGGTTACAAGCACCTCAAGTGGGAGCACCCCAACGTAGACATTGGAATCTGCGCTGCCCATTTTTGGGTCGGACTGAACCTTCTAGGTCTAACCTCATCTGTCACACTTACCCTGGAAGAGGGCAGGGCGGTATGGACTTTTAATTTGAAATGAATCACTTTCAGCAGGTGTCTCTCAGAGCCTGCTTTTTTGTGCTGAAAGCAGGGTGGAGGGGAGACCATCGGCAAAATCTTTTTAAGCGCTTATCAAATATATCAATGGCTCAAACGCCTGCAAGTATGATAAATACTTATTGATCCCCGTTCTCAATTCAAACTTTCTATTTCACGATTTTTAGCGCACCTAGTAAACTGGATGGGACCGCACTTTTTATAATATGATGCGCGGCAATGCTTACATAGCTCCAAGAACAATCAATTATTTTCACCATAATTCACCCCATCCAAGGAGGCACACTCATGTCAGAAAGAAATACACTTCCTGAAATCTTTGAAAGCTTTGCCGATGCTCGAAAACAAGGCTTCCTCGCCGCCAAAGCGGTGAAAGACGCCGGCAAAAATCTCGTTGGCTATTACTGCACCTTCACGCCAGTTGAAGTCATCATGGCCGCCGGCGCAGTGCCTGTTGGCCTCTGCGCTACCAGCGACGAAACGATCCCGGAATCCGAAAAGGTCCTCCCGCGGAACCTTTGCCCGCTTGTCAAATCCAGCTATGGGTTCGCCATCACGGATAAATGCCCGTACTTCTACTTCTCTGACCTGATTGTCGGTGAAACCACCTGCGACGGGAAGAAGAAAATGTATGAGCTCCTCGAAGAAGTCAAGCCGACCCACATCCTTCAGTTGCCAAATGAGGGAAAATCCCAGAGATCCCTGGATTATTTCAGGGAAGAAGTTCAAAGCTTCAAAGAGCGTCTTGAAAAGGAATTCAATGTGTCCATCACCAATGAAGATTTGAAAAAGGCCATTCGATTGAAAAATCGCCAAAGGGAAACCCTTAAAGAATTCTACAACCTGATGAGCCTCACACCGCCTCCGGTCAGCGGCCTCGATGTCCACAAAGCCCTCTATGGCTCTGAATTCAAGTTCGACAAGGAAGCCCAAATCGCGGAAATGCAGGCGCTGACAAAACAAATCTACGAAACCTATAGAACCGAGGGCAGCAAAGTCTCTGAAACCGTTCCAAGAATTCTCATAACCGGTTGCCCAATTGCCGGCGCTACAGAAAAGATTATCACCGCAATTGAGGAAAATGGCGGCGTCGTTGTCACCTATGAAAACTGCTTCGGCACCAAAGCAGTTGAGGAAATGATTGATGAGACTCTTGATCCCATCGACGGCATTGCCCGCAAATATCTGAACACCCCGTGCTCGGTCATGTCCAACAACCAGGATCGCCTTGACAAGCTCAGCGAGCTCATTACCCGCTTCAAAGTGGATGGCGTGGTGGACGTCGTGCTGCAAGCTTGCCATACTTATAATATTGAAGGCTTTTCGGTCAAGCGCCACGTCAAGGAAAAACATAACCTGCCGTATATAGCGCTTGAAACCGACTATGCTTCAGCGGATGCAGGTCAGCTCAAAACACGGCTAGGCGCTTTTATAGAAATGCTTTAAACGATTTAAACGATTTAAATGATTTAAAAGATTTAAACGATTTAAACTCGAGTCATAGGCTCTGTAATTATTCGCGCATAATAAGGACGAAAGTCTAATCACGCCAGGATAAAGACAATAGAAAGGAACTCAACTAATGATTTATATGGGTATCGATATTGGATCCGTGTGTGCCAAAGGTGCGATTCTCCATGGTGACCGGCTCGAAAAAGTGATGCTTCCGACAGGCTGGAATATCAAAGAGACCGCCAATTTGCTCAGGTCAACTTTGTTAGCGCAGGCAGGCGCAAGGGATGCGGAAGTCTCCAGTGTTGTAGCGACTGGTTATGGGCGTGTCTCCATACCCTATGCGGATAAAAAAGTCACTGAAATCACGTGTCATGCCCGCGGTGCCGTGTACCTCAATCCAAATGCCAGAACTATTGTAGATATTGGCGGCCAGGATAGTAAAGTCATCTCTGTGGATGCCGATGGTCGTGTCCAGGACTTCGTCATGAACGACAAATGCGCTGCGGGTACAGGCCGGTTTTTGCAGGTCATGGCCCATGTACTGGAAGTCGAGGTGGATGAACTCGATCAACTGGCCCGGCATGATGAGACTGTCACGATTAACGCCATGTGTACAGTGTTCGCTGAAAGCGAAATTATCTCGCTGCTGGCCCAGGGAACGGATAAAGGCGCGATAGCCGCAGGAATTTTAAGTTCTATTTCCCAGCGCGTTCAACACCTCTCCAGCCGGATCTCCGTACAGGATCAACTCATATTCACTGGTGGCGTTTCCAATTCTAACGTCCTCAGGCACATGCTCTCTGAAAAGCTGAAGCTTGAGGTCCATCATCACTGCGACGCGCAGTTCGCCGGCGCCATTGGTGCAGCTTTGCTTGCAAGGGAAATCTGCGAATAACTTGAGTACAATTTGAGAAGCATTGCATTTACTTTACGGTACCGACCGGAATTCAACTGAGGGTCAGGTACCGTATTGTATTTTATGGGAACACTATTTCAAACTGATTTATAGAACAGTGGTCCCTTCGGACTCCTCCCAATCCCCTCGACAGGTCCCACTTAAATTTGCTATACTGATTTCGAGACTACAACAATGTCAAACTATCCAACCGGAACAGGGGGCAAACCATGTTTGGAAAAAAAGGCGACAACCGCTTTGAGACCATCTATTCCCAGGGCAAGATCAGCGTTTCCCGGATTATCGTTGATAGAGAAACCGGCGTCAATTACCTTTTTGTTTCCGATGGTTCCGCCGCCGGCCTAACCCTCCTGGTAGACCGCGAGGGCAACCCCGTCATTACCCGCGTCGAAGACAACACCCGCCTATAACACTTGGCGCCACAACTCAAGGTTCAAAAACCATCAAGGCCGTAGACCACTGCGGCCTTTTGTAATATCCACCTTTTTAAAAGAAAGGCAGGTGAGCCATGTCCCCGCGAAAATACGTCACCATCGACCGCCATTATCTCTTTAACCGTCAACATGGCGCCTGCTACTTCTGCGGCAAGCCCCTCAAAATGGGCACCCTCAGCATTGACCACTATCTCCCGAAGAGTGCCGGCGGCACCAACGACGTCTTTAATCTCGTCGCCTCCTGCAAGTCCTGCAACGCCGAAAAGCTGAATACTATGCCCATAGATGTTGAATCCCAACACATCGCATGGTTCATAGAAGCCTACGACGACCACCATATCCTCACCAAGTCCAGCATTACGATCCCAAAAGACATCCTGAATGAATGGGTCCACAGCATTCGCCGCTCTTACCCAAGTGGCGACTTCACTGTCTTTGAATCCCCGGGTCACCGGTTTTATGTTCGTTTAAACCAGATCGAAAAAATTATTGCCTTTCATAAGTCTGATATAGACGAGTAGGTCTAAATAGACGAGTAGGTCTGACCCCGTTGGTTAAAATGACGAGTGGGTCTGACCCCGTCGGTTCATTTTCGCACTTCAAAATTACTTCCGCGTTTTTCGGAAGTTATCTTCAACTATTTATATTACAATTATGCCAAGCACTTCATCCTTCAAAATTATAGTTCCATCCAATAGGGCAATCACTAATCCTTTATCAACCCACTCCCAGGAGGCGACCCCGCATGCAGCATAACCATTACTTCACCTACACAACCCAGCTCGGTCCTGTCACCATAGCAGACAATGGCGACGCTATCACCCATCTCCTGATCGGTGACGCCGCCGCTAACTTCGAAAGCTCAATCAACAGCCGCCTGAGTCCACCACCCATCCTCAAAGAAACACCTTTAATAAGCGAGGCTCATCAGCAACTGGAAGCCTACCTTAGCGGCACCCGCCAAACCTTCAAGCTCCCAATCGCCCCAGCCGGCACTGCCTTCCAGCAGAAAGTCTGGTCCGCCCTCAGGCAAATTCCCTACGGAACCACCCAATCTTATGCTGACATCGCAAAAAACCTAGGCAGCCCCAGCGCTTCCAGGGCAGTGGGCACCGCCTGCGGCCGCAATCCCATCCTCATCATTACCCCATGCCACCGCGTCATAGGCACAAATGGCAAACTCACCGGCTTCGCTGCCGGCCTCGACGTCAAAACCGCCTTACTCCACATAGAGAAAGCTCTTCCCGCTGAATCTGCCCATGATCCCAGCTAATTCGAATGCCAATCCACCTGACAACCCAACCTTTCTCCCGTATCCGGACCACGCCCTGGATCACCTGAGCGCCCGGGATCCCGCTCTGGGCCGCGCCATCCTTCAATTTGGCCGCCTGGAACGCCCCGTCGCCCCGGATCCCTTCACCGCTCTCGCCAGTGCCATCACCGGCCAGCTCATCTCGACGAAAGCCTACGACGCCATTTGGGCCCGACTTAAAGACCATCTCCAGACAGTCACCCCCCAATCCGTCCATGCCGCCGGCCCGGAAGCCCTGCGCGCCTGCGGTCTCACCCAAAACAAAGCCGCCGCGCTCCATCAGGCCGCTTCAGCCATACTTTCCGGTGCCTTTGACTTAAATGCCGCCGCGACCATGGACGACGAGGCTGCCATCCATCACCTCAGCGCTTTAAAAGGCATTGGCCGATGGTCATCCGAAATCACCCTCATCCACGGCTTCCTCCGTCTCAATATCCTCAGTTATGGTGACGCGGCCATCCGACGCGGCATGTGCAGGCTGTATGGCGTACAGACCATCGATAAAGATCTCTTTGAAACCTGCAAAGCCGCCTATTCGCCCTTTGGCTCGGTGGCGTCCATCTATTTATGGAAATCCGCATTTATCGAAAACTTATAACCACCATATTTTGAACAAAAAAATTCCTGGAGGTCCTATGCTGACGCCCTCACACAGATCCATGATCAAAGAATCCATATCCCTCCACGATGATCTCCAGAACCTCCTAAAGACCCTCGCCGAGCCTGGCTATCAAAAGTTCGCCTCCGCGCTGCTGCCGGGAACGAACAACCTCCTTGGCGTAAGGCTGCCGGTCCTGCGCCAAATCGCGGGCGACATTGCGAAAGGTGACTGGTCACACTATCTCAGCAAGCCTACAGACACTTATTTCGAAGAGACCATGCTGCAGGGTATGGTCATTGGGCTCGTCACAAACCAAACACGTGGGGTCGATAGGCGCAAGCCGCAGACCTGCTCGTCCAAAAGTGACATACGGGGTCAGACCTACTTGTCCAAAAGTGACACATGGGGTCAGACTTACTCGTCCAAAAGTGACACACGGGGTCAGACCTACTCGTCCAAAAGTGACACATGGGGTCAGACCTACTCGTCTTTCATAGGTCTCGACACAAACCAGACCCGCGTGTACCTCGAAGCCTTTATTCCCAGAATTGATAACTGGTCCGTGTGCGACAGCTTCTGCGCCGGACTCAAATCTGTCAGAGAAAACAGGGAAGAGGCCTGGCCATTTATTATGTCCTGTATGAAGTCCAAAAAGGAGTTTGAATTCCGCTTTGGCGCTGTCATGCTCCTGAACCATTATTTGACCCATGACTGGATCGACCCTGTCCTGGAAGCCTTTTTCACCCACACTCATAAAGACTATTATGGGAAGATGGCCATTGCTTGGGGCCTTTCCCAGGCCTTCGCCTTCGACCCGCGAATAACTTTAATGCAATTTGAACAACGGTGGGTGATAGGCACAGCCGCGATAGGCAAAGCCGCGATAAGCACAACCGCGGACCCGGACGTCTTCATCCGCCAAAAGACCTACCAAAAAATCCTCGAATCCAACAAAGTCAGCCCCGACCATAAATCCATCATTAGAGCCATGAAAGAAGGGGAGCGCCTTGGTTAAAAAAGAACACCCCGGAAAACAAGTGCATTCCACCCGCCGGGACAAACTCGCCGCCGTCCTCAACTCTGACCCGGCATACGATGGTCTTTTCTTCTACGCCGTCAAATCCACCGGCATCTTCTGCCGCCCGTCCTGCAAGTCCAAAAATCCAAAAATCGAAAATATCGAATTCTTTGACACAAGCGATGATGCCCGACGCGCCGGCTACAGGCCCTGCAAGCGCTGCCGGCCCGACCTGCTCACCTATGATCCTTATAAAGATAATGTAGAGTCTATTTATGACGCCATCACAACCCATCTCCTTGATCAGGAGTCGCTAACCGCCCTTCTGAAGGCCCTGGGCGCACATCAGGACCCTATCAGGTCTGCGTTCAAGACACGTTACGGCTGCCTTCCATCGGCGCTGATCACCCAAAAACGCCTCTCCCTTGCTGCCGATGGTCTCCTTACCACCACCAAACCCATACTCCAAATCGCCCTCGACAGCGGCTTTTCCAGCCAATCCGCCTTCTACGACGCCTTCAGACGCACCTACAAAACCTCGCCTGGAAAATACAGAACACAGTCTCACAACTTCTAAAGCGGTGTCCACAGGGCACCTTTTATTTTTGCTAAAGCACTGCCATTACACAGATATGCACTTGGTGACGCGGACAACTTTCGAACTGGTGACGCGGACGGATTTCAACTTGGTGACGCGGACTGTCATGAATCTGTAACATTGAACCACATTCCCCACCATTCCACTCGGCTTTGTACGTGAAAAAGTGCAAGAATTCTGCCGTAATTCCACCCAGCGAGCCTTGACACAACCTTAACCACGTATTATACTTGATTTGAATTCCCACCTATAAACTCGGGATTGAATCTCAACACAAAATTTCTATATAAAATCCCGACACCAACATCACAATTAAATTACATTGTACACAACCTAATTCACTTTCTCCAACCAGTACCACCACAACCCTATGAGGTGACAAAAATGAAACTCTCCACCCGCGGCCGCTACGGCCTCAAAGCCATGTTCGACCTGGCACTGAATGACGGCGACGTCCCGATCTCCCT
>Ga0302240_1002019_pt1 | contig 14538 bp, 24 predicted proteins | sample AAG_UR_His_MG_FD_193538 | JGI IMG/M metagenome (GOLD analysis project Ga0302240, IMG submission 193538) | Enriched activated sludge microbial communities from anaerobic digester in WTTP, New Holstein, Wisconsin, United States - AAG_UR_His | ecosystem: Engineered > Bioreactor > Anaerobic >... | reverse complement strand
CGTAGCGAAAGGGTTTTTGAAGGAAGAGTTCCTCTTCATACCCTGAGAGCTGATATTGATTATGCAATTGTTGAAGCTTATACTACCTATGGCCGTATTGGTGTAAAGGTCTGGATTAACAGGGGTGAAATATTAGGGCATAGTGAACTAAAAAGAGAGGTATTGGACAAGAAGGTAAAAGAACCTGTAGAATTAGCTGCTGTAAAGGAGAGACATATAGTTGAGGCAGAAGGAGGTGAGGCCTGATCCCTTTTATTGATAGATAATCTATCGTTACAGGGAATAGGCAGGATTATGTTAATGCCTAAGAGGGTTAAATACAGAAAAGTTCAGAGAGGTCGTATGAAAGGTAAGGCTTATCGTGGCAGTACTATTCATCTTGGTGACTATGCCTTGCAGGCTATCGAACCTTCATGGATAACAGACCGTCAGATAGAAGCTGCACGTATTGCTATGACAAGATACATTAAAAGAGGTGGTAAAGTCTGGATAAGAATTTTTCCGGATAAATCTGTTACTAAAAAGCCTGCAGAAACCCGTATGGGAAGCGGAAAAGGATCTCCTGAATACTGGGTTGCCGTAGTGAAACCTGGTAGAATATTATTTGAACTGGCAGGTGTTAATGAACAACTGGCTCGAGAAGCTATGAGACTTGCTGCATTTAAGTTGCCACTTAAAACCAGATTTGTAGCAAGAGAAAAGTAGGGTGGTGTGTTATGAAAAATAAACAGTTCAGAGAAAAACTTAGAGAATCTCATAACCTGGAACTTGAACAGATGCTTAATGATCATAAAGAGGAGTTATTCAGTTTGAGATTTCAGGTTGCTACGGGACATTTAGAAGATACCAGCAGAGTGAAGGCAGTTAAAAAGACTATAGCAAAAATTAAAACAATTCTGAGAGCCAGAGAATTGCAAATTGAAGAGACACCTACAAGTGTAGCTTAATCTAAGGAGGTATTCTGGAATGAAGGATGTCAGGAGAAAGATGCGTTTTGGGAAGGTTACAAGTAATAAAATGGATAAGACAGTTGTAGTTATGTCTGAATCTTTAATTCCACATCCTATATATAAAAAGAGGATTAAAAGGAGTAAAAAATTCAAAGCCCATGATGAGGGTAATCTGTGTAATATAGGGGATATGGTTAAAATAGAAGAAACTCGTCCTTTAAGTAAAACCAAATGCTGGCGAGTTGTTGAAATAGTTGAGAAAGCTAAATAGTTCAATTTATTATTAATGTAGAATGGTAGGAGGAGTTTGGTATGATACAACCAATGACTAGATTGAATGTAGCTGATAATTCAGGCGCACGTGTTATAATGTGTATCGGTATTCCCAAGAACTCCCTTCATCGCTATGCAGGTGTGGGTGATGTAATTACAGCTTCTGTAAAAGAAGCAATTCCCGGCGCGGGTGTTAAGAAGAAAGATGTTGTTAAAGCCGTTATTGTCAGAACTAAGAAGAAATATCGTCGTGAAGATGGATCCTATATTAGATTTGATGATAATGCTGCTGTAATAGTAGATCATCAGATGAATCCCAAGGGAACCAGAATTTTCGGCCCTGTTGCTAGAGAATTAAGGGCCAAAGAGTTTATGAAGATTGTTTCTCTAGCTCCAGAAGTTCTTTGATTGGAAAGAGGGGAATATTCTTGAAACAGCATGTAAAAAAAGGTGATATGGTTATTGTTATAGCTGGTGATGATAAAGGAAAAAAGGGGAAAATCCTTAAAGTTTTCCCCGGAGAGCAGAGAGTTTTAGTGGAAGGACTGAATATAGTAAAAAGACATGTTAAAGCTCGCCCTCCCAAGATACCACAGGGTGGTATCTTGGAGGAATCTGCTCCTATGCATATCTCCAATGTGAAGTTAGTTAAAACTGAAAGCTAAGGAGATAATTAAGGAGGCTTATTTATGACGAGATTAAAAGAAAAATATCAAAAAGAAGTAGTACCGGCTCTTATGAAGACTTTTTCTTATAAAAATATTATGCAGGTTCCTCGTCTGCATAAAATAGTACTGAATATGGGGATAGGAGAAGCAATTCAAACTCCAAAGCTCCTGGATGCAGCTGTTCAGGAATTATCTCTTATTGCAGCTCAACGCCCTGTAGTTTGCAAGGCGAAAAAATCAGTTTCAGCATTTAAATTAAGAGAAGGTATGTCTATAGGATGCAAGGTTACTTTAAGGGGAGAGCGGATGGAAGCCTTCCTTGATAAGTTAATTAATATTGCCTTGCCACGTATCAGAGATTTTCGTGGACTTTCTTCGAAATCTTTTGATGGACGTGGAAATTATTCTCTCGGTATCCGTGATCATCTGATTTTTCCTGAGTTAGAATATGATAAGGTCGAAAAATCAAGAGGTCTGGATATAACAATAGTTACTACTGCTAAAACAGATGAGGAAGCGAGGGAATTCCTGAAGCTTTTAGGAGTTCCTATAAAGGAAAATTAATCATTAAAGAAGGCAGGTGAAACTGGTTTTAGTGAAAATCTAAAATCAGAGAAGGTTTGGCTAAAACGTCATTAATTGAAAAATGGAAAAGAACCCCCAGGTTTAAAGTTAGAAAATATAACCGTTGCAGGGAATGTGGAAGATCGAGAGGATATCACAGAAAATTCCATCTCTGTCGTATATGTCTTCGTTTACTTGCTCACAGGGGTTTATTGCCGGGTGTTACAAAATCAAGCTGGTAATTTTTTAGTAGCTAGGAGGTGTTGTTTATGGCCATAACTGATCCAATTGCAGATATGCTGACTCGTATGAGAAATGCCAATTCTGCCGGTCACTTACAGGTTGATATTCCAGCTTCAAAGTTAAAGTTAAAAATAGCTAAAGTACTTCGAGAAGAAGGCTTTATAAAGGATTATTATTTTATCAGAAGTGGGCCTCAGGGAATAATAAGGGTTTTTCTTAAATATTCTCCTGAAGGAGATAAGGTTATTAGCAATCTCAGACGTGTTAGTAAACCAGGTCTGAGGTTATATAAGAAATGTAAGAATATAAAGAAAATAATAGGCGGTATGGGAATAGCTATAGTTTCTACTTCCAGGGGAGTTATGACCGATAGTAAGGCTCGCAGTTTAGGAGTTGGTGGAGAAGTATTATGTTATGTCTGGTAGATTATTTAGTTAAGGAGGGGGTATTGTGTCACGAATAGGAAAAGCACCCATAGCTATGCCTGAAGAAGTCAGAGTTACTCTTAAGGAAGATAATACTGTTGTAATTGAGGGACCCAAAGGAAAACTCTCTCATAAAGTACCTGAAAATATAGGAGTATTAATTGAAAATAAATCAATACTTGTACAACGTGCTTCTGAGGAAAAGAATATAAGGGCCTTACATGGCCTTACCAGGAGATTACTTTCCAATATGGTAGAAGGTGTGACTCTGGGATTTCAAAAAACTCTTTTAATAAAAGGTGTGGGATATAGAGTTAGAAAAAGTGGTACCAAGCTTCTTCTGTCTATTGGTTATTCTCATACAGTAGAGATAAATCCTCTTCCTGGTATAGAACTTGATGTTGATGGTACAACAACAATAATTGTCCGTGGAATTGATAAAGTTGTAGTGGGGCAGATGGCTGCTAACATCAAGAATATTAGACCACCGGACCCTTATAAACAGAAAGGTATTATGTATGATGGTGAAAGACTTAAAAAGAAGATGGGTAAAGCAGGAAAAGTGGGTAAATAGCTAAGGGTTTAGGAGGAGTGAGGAAATTGATTACATTAAGATCCAGAAATAAAGAAAGAGATAAAAGACATCTTAGAATCAGGAAAAAAGTTATTGGGAACTCCGGACGTCCCAGACTGTGTGTTTTCAGGAGTCTGGAGCATATATATGCTCAGATTATAGATGACTCCAGGGGAGAAACTCTGGTATCTGCATCATCTCTTGATAAGGATGTTAAGGAAAAAGTTAAAGAACTTGAGGGTAAAAAGGAAGTTGCAAAAATGGTTGGCAACTTAATTGCCAGACGGGCGGCAGAGAAAAATATAACCCTCGTTGTTTTTGATAGAGGCGGTTATAAATATCATGGAAGGGTTAAAAATTTAGGAGATGGTGCCAGAGAAGGTGGATTGATTTTCTAGAGAATTTAAAAGAAAGGAGGATTGGTTTAGCCAAAGCTTATCTCATATGAACGATAAAAAGAAATTTGAGAATATAAAAGAAGAAAGTGAATTTACTGAAACTGTTATAAGGGTAAACAGGGTATCCAAAGTTGTTAAAGGTGGTAAGAGGTTTAATTTCAGTGCTTTAGTTGCAGTAGGTAACGGAAAAGGCAAGGTTGGACTTGGACTTGGCAAAGCTGCAGGCGTTCCTGAAGCAATCAGGAAAGCTGTGGAGGATGCCAAGAAGAATATGGTTGATGTACCAATAAAAAATGGTACTATTCCTCATGAAATTCAGGCCAAATTCAGTGCAGGAGTTGTTCTGCTTAAACCGGCAGGCCCCGGTACAGGTGTTATTGCCGGAGGTGCAGTAAGAGCTCTTGTGGAATTGGCAGGTATAAAGAATATATTGACTAAATCTCTGGGGTCTTCTAACGCTCTCAATATGGCTAAAGCTACGGTAAAGTGCTTACAGGAATTGGAGCTTGAAATGAATGTATCTAAGCTTAGAGGCAGAACAGGAGAAGAAACTGTACAGGCTTAGGAGGTTTTAGTAAAATTTTAATGTAAAGGAGGGCTGGCAGGACGACTGAACGTAGGGTTGTCTGCAGTGATTTATGAAGTTATGTGATCTTCGACCGGCTGAAGGCTCAACAAAAAAGAGGAAGAGAAAAGGTCGTGGACATGGAAGTGGCCTTGTTAAGACTGCTGGCCGTGGAAGTAAAGGACAGCGATCCCGATCTGGTGGCACAAAAGGGGTACAGTTTGAGGGAGGTCAGACACCATGGTACAGGAGGCTACCACATTTAAGAGGTATATCAAATCGTAGCAGACCTATAGCAATATTTCGTAAAGAATACGAAATAGTTAATGTTACAAAGTTAAATCAATTTGAGGAAAACAGTATAATTACACCGGATGAATTAATTGAAGCCGGTTTAATTAGGAAAAGTAAATGTGGTGTCAAAATTCTGGGACAGGGTGAGTTAAAAAAGCCATTGACTGTAAAGGCTCATAAATTTTCCAGATCTGCTCTCGAAAAGATTGGTGCCATAGGTGGGAAGGCTGAGGTGATTTAATTGCTATCGGCTTTAATCAGTGCATTTAAAGTTCCTGATATAAGAAAACGAATATTATTTGTTTTTGCAGGATTTGCAGTATTTATATTTACTGTTCATGTAACAGTCCCCGGTATTAATAGAGAGCTGTGGGAGCATCTTCTTAGTAGAGGTAATCTCGGGGGATTCCTGGGTATGTTTACGGGGGGAGCATTAAATAAGTTTTCTATCTGTGCTATGGGAATAACTCCATATATTAATGCATCTATTATAATGCAATTACTAACTATAGTTGTTCCACAGTTAGAAAAGATGGCAAAAGAAGAAGGCGAAGCAGGGCGTAAAAAGATATCTCAGATTACAAGATATCTTACAATAGGTCTGGCCTTTTTACAGTCAACTACTATGACTCTGGGACTTGCAAAATTCAGGACAGAGGAAGGACAGTATATCTTTAAGGCTTTTGCTAATAGTATTTCTCAGGGACTATATTATGCTATGGTTATAGTTTCTCTTACTGCCGGTACAGCTTTTCTTATGTGGCTGGGGGAACAGATGAGTGATAAAGGAATAGGTAATGGTGTTTCCCTGATTATATTCATTGGTATAGTTCTTCGCCTGCCCCATAATGTAGTAGATACTTTTAAGATAATCTCAGCGGGAGAATTAAGTATGGTAAGACTTATTATGTTTATCATCGTTACCCTCGGATTGATTACATCAATTATTCTGATAACTCAGGGACAACGTCGAGTGCCTGTTCAGTATGCCAAACGAGTTGTAGGTAGAAAATTGATGGGAGGGCAGAGCACTTATATACCTATAAGGGTAAATAATGCCGGTGTTATCTCCATAATATTTGCTATATCAATACTTTATTTTCCTATGACTATTCTGGGATTTTTTCATGAAAAAAGTGCTTCTCCTATTATAAATTGGGTAATAAATCTATTTCATCCCAGTTCAGTTTTTTATAATTTATTATATTTCGGACTGGTAGTATTTTTTACTTATTTTTATGCTGCAGTTACTTTTAACATTATGGATATTTCAGATAATATGAAAAAATACGGAGGATTTATTCCGGGAATAAGACCTGGGCCAAAGACTGCCCAGTATCTGGAAAAAATTCTGAGCAGATTGACTTTTGTTTCAGCTATATTTCTTGGTCTTATTGCAGTTCTTCCAACTTATATTCTGGCATTGACTAAAATAAGCTGGCAACTTGGCAGTACGTCACTCTTAATTGTTGTAGGTGTGGCTCTTGAATTTATGCAGCAGATAGAGGCAAGACTTGTTATGAGACATTATCAGGGATTTATGAAATAAGGAGGGGGCCACTATGAAATTGATTTTCTTAGGGCCGCCAGGTTCTGGTAAAGGAACACAGGCTAAAAGAGTAGCAGCATATCTTGGAGTTCCTCATATATCTACAGGAGATATGTTAAGAGAAGCTGTTGCAAGAGAAACCCCTGGAGGTGTTAAAGCCAGAGATTTTATAGGCAGTGGCCTTCTTGTCCCGGATGAACTTATAAATATCATATTAGGAGAAAGAATTGAACGTAAAGACTGCCAGAAAGGCTTTGTCCTGGATGGATTTCCCCGAAGTTCCGGCCAGGCAGATATGTTAACTAAAAAACTTCAGGAATTGTCTATGACCCTGGATAAGGTAATAGATATTATCGCTTCTTTTCAGGTTATTTCTGAAAGGATCTGCGGTCGAAGAAGTTGTCCCAATTGTGGCGCAAGTTATCATATACTTTACAGTTCTCCTGAAAAAAAAGATATATGTAATGAGTGTGGTAATTCCCTGGTTCGTAGAAGTGATGATACTGAGGAGGTTGTTCAGGCAAGATATAAGGAATATATGGAGAAAACAATGCCTCTGAGTGATTATTATAAACATAAAGGTCTTCTTTATACTGTTAATGGGGAGCTTGATATAGAGGAAGTATATAAAAATATAGTGAATATTATTTTGCCTAAAATGTTATGACTATTAAGCTTAAGAACGATGATGAAATAGAAATAATGAAAGAAGCCGGTAAAATTGCTGCAATAATAAGAGATAAATTGGCAGAACTGGTTGAACCCGGTATTACAACAAGATATCTGGATAAGAAAGCTGAAAAATTCATGAAGTCTTATGGCGTAAAAGCTTCTTTTAAGGGTTATAAAGGTTTCCCGGCTCATATAACAGTGTCTATTGATGAGGAAGTAGTCCATGGTATTCCTAAAAGAAGAAAAATTAAACATGGTGAAATAGTAAGTATTGATCTGGCAGTTATATATAAGGGTTACCACGGAGATACGGCTGTAACCGTACCTGTTGGCAAGATCCCTGATGAGTGGAAGCAATTACTTAAAATTACAAAAGAATCTCTTTTTAGAGGTATAGAACAGGCAAGACCTGGTAATCACCTCAGAGATATCTCACGGGCTATAGAGACTTATGTTACCAGTAATGGGTTTTCTGTAGTAAGAGAACTTGTAGGACATGGCATAGGACGTTCAATGCATGAACCTCCTCAGGTTCCAAATTATATTTCCAGGGAATATAATGTACCTTTAAAAACAGGTATGACACTTGCTATAGAACCTATGATAAATCTTGGAGGACCTGATGTAGAATGGTTATCGGATAAATGGACTGTTGTAACTGTAGATCGTAAGCCTTCTGCTCATTTTGAACATACGGTGGCTATTACTAAGAAGGGCCCTTTAATATTGACTACTTATTAAGGAGGAGATATATATATGAAAGTAAAACCTTCTGTTAAACCCAGATGTGAGAAATGTAAAGTTATTCTTAGAAAAGGTAAGGTCAGGGTAATATGTGAGAACCCGAAACATAAACAGGTTCAGGGATAATTAGCAGTCAGCTATCAGTTATCAGCAGTCAGGTAGACTATTACTTTAAAGCTGGATGTTGAATGCTGAATGCCGAAAGCTATAAAAGAAAGGAGTAACTAATTGTGGCAAGAATAGCTGGTGTGGATTTACCCAGAGACAAAAGGGTAGAAATTGCACTGACTTATATTTATGGTATAGGTCATTCAACTAGTAAAAAGATTTTGGAGCAGGCGAGAGTCAGTTCTGATGTGAGAGTAAAGAATTTAAGTGAAGAAGAAGTTAGTAGAATACGTAATATACTGGAAAAGAATTATAAAGTTGAAGGCGATCTTCGTAGAGAAGTTTCTCAGAATATAAAACGTTTAATAGAAATAGGCTCTTACAGAGGTATGAGACATTCCAGGGGACTTCCTGCAAGAGGACAGCGAACGAGAACTAATTCCAGAACTCGGAAAGGACCTCGTAGAACAGTAGGAGTAAAAAGGAAAAAAGCCTGATGTTTAACCTTATAGGAAGGAGAGGATAGAACTTGGCAAAAACGTCTAGAAGAACTAAGAAAAAGGAATTTAAGAATATTGTTAAAGGGGTAGCCCATATTAAATCTACCTTCAATAATACCATAGTAACTATTTCCGATACAAATGGAAATGTAATTGCCTGGTCAAGTGCAGGTACTTCCGGTTTTAAAGGATCGAAAAAGAGTACTCCTTTTGCCGCACAATTAGCTGCAGAGGAAGTAGCCAGAAAATCTATGGAGCATGGTTTGAAACAGGTAGAAGTATATGTCAAAGGTCCGGGGTCTGGGAGAGAAGCAGCTATAAGATCTTTACAGGCAGCAGGGCTGGAGATAAATCTAATTAAAGATGTTACTCCTATTCCACATAATGGTTGTCGTCCTCCAAAAAGACGGAGAGTATAACTGAGAAGAAAGGAGATGAAATCTTATGGCCAGATATACTGAGGCTGTTTGTAGAAAATGCAGACGGGAAGGAATGAAATTGTTTCTGAAAGGCGAACGTTGTTTATCTCCCAAGTGTGCTATTGAAAAGAGAAATATCATACCGGGACAACATGGTCATACTAAAAAAGGAAAGCTTTCTGAATATGGTATTCAACTCAGAGAGAAACAAAAGTTACGCGGAATATATGGAGTTCTGGAAAAACAGTTTGAAAATTATTATGAAAAAGCTGTCAGACAAAAAGGAGTTACTGGGGAAAATCTCATACGACTTCTGGAGAGGCGTCTGGATAATGTAATATATCGTCTGGGCTATGCTCTCTCCAGGGTAGAAGCCAGACAACTGGTTTCACACAGGCATTTTAAGGTTAATGGTCGTATTGTGAATATTCCTTCTTATCTTACAAAGGCCGGAGATGAAATAGAAGTAATAGAAAAAAGCAAAGATATAGTCCCCATTAAAGCAGCTATAGAGGTTTGTAAAGAAAGGCCTTTACCTGCCTGGCTTCAGAGGGGAGATGAGGTTTTTAAGAGCAGGGTAATAGCAGAACCGACCCGTGAAAACCTTGATATTGTTATAGATGATAGTTTAATAACAGAATATTATTCTCGTTAGTTTAACTTGAAAGGCGGGTGTTAGGCCGCTTGCCCGGCGGAAGACTATAATGCTGAAAATCGAGATACCGAGAGTGGAATGTGAGAAATTGACCCCCACATATGGGAAATTTGTTATAGAACCTTTAGAAAGAGGGTATGGCCATACCCTTGGAAGTGGTATTACACGAATAATGCTTTTCTCTATACCAGGTATTGCAGTTAAATGGTTGAAAATAGAAGGCGTTAAACATGAATATTCATCCATACCTTCTATTGTTGAAGATACCACAGAAGTAATGTTAAACATCAAGAAAATTAATGTAAAAACAGAGTATACAGAACCGTTTTTTATGTATATTGATGTTAATAAGCCGGGTGAGATTAAAGCCGGTGATTTTATTCCTTACCAGGATAATATACAGGTGGAAATATTAAATCCGGATCTTCATATAGCTACAGTAAAAGAAGAGAATTGTAAGTTTTCTATGGAAATATGCCTGGAAAAAAATACCTGTTATTGTCCTGCAGAAGAGCATAAAAATACCCCGGATGGCTATATTCCAATAGATTCTTTATATACACCTATACGTAAAGTAGATTATCTTGTTCAGGATACAAGAGTTGGCCAGATAACTGATTATGATAAACTTATTATTGAAATTCATACCAACGGGGTTATTAGTCCTGATGAAGCGCTGGATATAAGTGCCCGTGAATTTCAGGAATATTTGAAGTTCTTTATAGCTCTTTCTGATGAAACCTTTGAAGGTATAATGAAACCTACAATACCTAAACTTGAAGATGAGATATTACATAAAGATATTGAAGATCTTAATCTTTCTGTGAGGTCCTTTAATTGTTTGAGAAGATATGGTATTGTTACTGTAGGGGATTTAGTCCAGAAAACAGAAGAAGAAATAATGAATTTGCGTAATTTTGGTAAAAAATCTTTGGATGAAATTAAAAGTAAACTGGCAGAATATAATTTGGCTTTGAAGCAAAATGAAGATTAATGTTAAGGGGGAGTTAATATGAGGCATAAAAAACGTTCACGAAGATTGGGAAGACAGACAGGCCATAGATTATCTCTTCTGAGAAATTTAACAGTTTCTCTTTTTAAAGAAAGAGAGAAAAATGAAGGACAAATAACTACTACCTTAATTAGAGCTAAAGAACTTGTTCGATGTGCAGAAAAGATGATAACACTGGCAAAAAAAGGAGATCTTCATGCAAGAAGACAGGCCCTTTCCTGGATGAGAGATAAAGATACTACTAAATATCTATTTGATACAATAGGTCCGAAATTTAAGGAACGGAATGGTAAAGAATGGACCGGTGGTTATACAAGGATTGTTAAACTGGGTTTCCGCCAGGGTGATGGAGCTCCTATGGCTATTGTGGAACTGATAACAGGCGGATAAGTTATGATTAAATCGGAGGGAGTGTCCTTCCGTTATGATGGAGCCCTTTCAGATGCTATAGATAATATTGATTTTAATATATCCAGAGGTGAATTTGTAGCTATACTGGGTCATAATGGATCGGGGAAATCTACTCTGGCTAAACTGGTAAATGCTCTTCTACTCCCTACAAAGGGTAATTTATTTGTTAAAGACTTTAATACGTCTGATGAGAGTAAATTATGGGATATACGACAGAGTGTAGGGGTAATCTTTCAGAATCCTGATAATCAAATGGTTGCTACTGTAGTTGAAGAAGACGTGGCTTTCGGGCCTGAAAATCTGGGTCTTCCTCCTTCAGAAATAAAAGAAAGAGTATCCTATGCTCTGAATGCCGTAGGTATGGAGGAATTTAGAAGGTTTTCTCCCCATTTTCTTTCAGGTGGTCAGAAGCAAAAAATAGCTATTGCCGGTATAATTGCCATGAAACCAGACTGTATAGTTCTGGATGAACCCACAGCCATGCTTGACCCAATGGCCAGGAAGGATATAATTTCTACTATAAGATATCTTAATCAGAATTATACGATAACAGTACTTTATATTACACATTTTATGGAAGAAGCAGTAGAGGCAGATAGAATAATAATTCTGAATAAAGGACATATTGAATTTACAGGAACACCGGAAGATGTTTTCTCTCAGGTTAAACGTTTAAAAAAGTTACATCTGGATGTACCTCAGGTGACTGAGCTTTCGTTTAATCTCAGAACTATGGGTTTTAAGATCCCTCGGAATATTCTGACCTTGGATGAAATGGTTAAACACATATGTCCATTAGAATAGAAGGACTATTTTATACCTATCTAAAAGATACACCTTTTGCAGTTGAAGCCCTGAGAGGTATTGACCTTGAAATAGGTAAAGGAGAATTTGTTGGTCTGGCCGGTCATACCGGTTGTGGTAAGTCTACCCTGATACAGCATTTTAATGGTTTGCTCCGTCCATCTCAGGGTAAAGTCTTTATAGATGATATAGATATTTATAAAAAAGGTGTAGATTTGAAAAAAATTCGTTCCCTTGTGGGTCTTCTTTTTCAATATCCAGAACATCAATTATTTGAGGAAACTGTTTATGAAGATATTGCTTTTGGCCCCAGAAATTTTGGTGTTCCCGATGAAGATATTGAAAAAAGAGTCAGAGATTCTCTTGAAGCTGTGAGGTTAGACTATGAAGAAGTCCGACTTCGTTCTCCTTTCAGTTTAAGTGGCGGTGAAAAAAGAAGAGTTGCCATTGCAGGAGTTCTTGCTACGGATCCCACATATCTGGTTCTTGATGAGCCCACAGCCGGTCTTGATCCTGAAAGTCGTGATAATATAATCGCAGGAATTAAGAAATTACATAATAAATATAATAAAACAGTAATACTGGTTACTCATGATATGAATCAAGTAGTAACTCTCTGTGATAGAATTTTTGTTATGGAAAAAGGCAGAATAGTTCTTCAGGGAGGACTTAAAGAAGTTTTTTCCAATATTGAAGTGCTTCAGCATTACAGACTTGATGTCCCTCAGATTACTGGTCTTATGCATATATTAAAACACAAAGGGTTGGATGTTCGTGTTGATATTTATACAGTAAAAGAGGCAGCAGAAGAACTTAAGAAATTTAAGAAGAGGTAATTTCGCTTTGGAAATTCTCAGACACATAACAATTGGCCAGTATATTCCAGGTAATTCCATTATACATCGTCTTGACCCAAGGATAAAGATAGTTATGCTTATTCTTATGATAGTATTTCTCTTTACTATAAAGAAATTTATGGGATATATAATTTTTATCTTTTTTGTAGGCTTCATTATAGCTCTTGCTCATATCTCTATAAGATTTGTTCTGAGAAGCTTAAAACCTATTTTATTTTTGATTCTTCTTACATTTATACTTAATATCTTTATGTCACCTGGTGATACTGTATTATGGAAATGGTCTTTTTGGGAGATAAAAAAGGAAGGACTTGAGTTAGGAATACAGATGTCTTTACGGATTGTTTTACTAATAATCCTTTCATCACTATTAACCTTTACAACTTCACCTATTGAGTTGACTGATGGTATTGAATATTTACTTGGTCCTCTTGGAATATTTGGTTTTCCGGCTCATGAACTTGCAATGATGATGACTATTGCACTCAGGTTTATTCCCACATTAATGGAAGAAACAGAAAAAATAATAAAAGCACAGCTTGCCCGGGGTGCTGATTTTCAGAGTGGTGGAATAGTAAAGAGAGTCAAAAATCTCATTCCCATATTTGTTCCTCTTTTTATCAGTGCCTTTCGCAGGGCTGATGACCTGGCTCTTGCTATGGAATCCCGCTGTTATAGAGGTGGTAAATATAGAACCCGTATGAAGGAATTAAGGATTACAGTAAGAGACTTTCTGGCATGTTGTGTAATGTTTTTAGTTGTCTTCCTTGTAGAATATGTAGAATTTTTTGTCTGGTGAGAGGTGAAGAGTAAAGAGTGATGAGTTAGGAGTGAAGTGTAATTATAAATTACATATAATCTCTCACCCGTCACCCGTCACCTGTAACGCATTTATGGAGAAAAACATCAAACTGATCATAGAATACGAAGGAACCAGGTATCAGGGATTCCAGATACAACCTGGTGTAAAAACTATTCAGGGGGAAATAGAAGCCTCTCTTTATAGAATCTTTCAACAACATGTAAAGATTTACGGGGCTGGAAGAACTGATGCGGGAGTTCATGCCAGTGGTCAGGTGGTCACATTTAAACATACATCCCTTAAAACTCCAGAACAAATACATCGTTCATTAAATGGACTTCTTCCCGATGATATAGTGATACAGTCTGCCAGGGAAATGGATGAAAACTTTCATGCTCGCTTCAGTGTTAAAAGTAGAGTATACAGGTATACTATTTTAAACCGCTCTTATGAAGATGTTTTTTCTAGAAATTTTGTATTTTTTTATCGTCATCTTCTTGATGCAGAAGCTATGAACGAAGCATGTAAAATGTTTATTGGAACACATGATTTTAGTTCTTTCCGTGCCAGTTCAAAGGAAATAAAAAGCAATCTTCGGAAGATCTTTAAATTTACCTGCCATCGAAAGGGAGATTTTATAATATCTGAAATTGAAGCAGATGGTTTTCTTTATATGATGGTTCGAATTTTGATGGGAACTATATTACAGGTGGGAAGAGGAAAATATTCACCTGACAAAATTTTAGAGATTCTTTATGCTAAAGACAGGACAAAAGCAGGCCCAACTTTACCAGCCAGAGGATTGTGCCTGGTGGAAGTTAAGTATTAGGGGAGTGAAAAGTGATTAGTGATTAGTTAAGTAAAGTATATTTCCTTAGTACCGCAACAGGCAAGCTAGTATCCATCTCACAAGTTTGTCTCTGCCCGGGCTCTTACGCAAAATCTATGATCCTGTTACAATGAAATCTGTTATTACAGAATATACAGTTTTGTATTTATTTAAGTTATAACTTTCTCCTTTGACGGCATATCTTTTGCTCCAGAGCCCGGA
>Ga0302240_1002012_pt1 | contig 14573 bp, 15 predicted proteins | sample AAG_UR_His_MG_FD_193538 | JGI IMG/M metagenome (GOLD analysis project Ga0302240, IMG submission 193538) | Enriched activated sludge microbial communities from anaerobic digester in WTTP, New Holstein, Wisconsin, United States - AAG_UR_His | ecosystem: Engineered > Bioreactor > Anaerobic >... | reverse complement strand
TCGCACAAAGACAGTTCATTCGCACCATCCTGTCTATAAACAAAACTAGGGCTTATTTTTATATTGTTTTTTTGAAGCGATATTTAAGGAGGCATAGTTTATGCTTCCTTTTTTTGCGTTTAGCCCAAGAACTGCGTGCAGAAGTTATTTCTCCCGATCTTAATATTTTCGAAAGGATGAAGCACTCCGTGTATGTTTTAAAATCTGAACACAGCTTTGATTCGGCCCATTTCCTCGCAAATTACGAAGGCAAATGCCGTAGTATTCATGGACATCGTTGGCGCGTGATCATCGAAATCAAAAGTGCCGCCCTGAACACAGACGGGCAGTTAGATGGGATGATTGTCGATTTTTCGAAACTGAAGAAGGACCTTAAAGAAGAGGTCGATTATTTTGATCATGCGCTCATTATTGAAAAGGGTTCTTTAAAACCTTCAACGTTAACCGCTTTGGAAGAAGAAGACTTTCGCATTGTTGAAGTCGATTTCCGGCCCACAGCTGAGAGGTTTTCAAAATATTTTTACGACCGAATGACAAGCAAGGGCTATCAGGTAAAGTCCGCCACGATCTATGAAACGCCTACCAACGCTGCTTCCTACGAGGAGGATCCGCATGACGCAGTATAAAGTGGTTGAAAAATTTGTGAGCATCAACGGCGAAGGTCCTTTAGCCGGTCAGCTGGCAGTCTTTATTCGGTTTCAAGGGTGTAATCTTGCCTGTTCTTATTGTGACACCTCTTGGGCAAACACTGAAAATGCCGCTTTTACGCCAATGTCAGAGATCGACCTCTACCGATACATAAAAGAAACAGCAATCAATAATGTCACGCTGACAGGCGGCGAGCCGCTGCTGCAGCCTAATATAATCGACTTGCTGACGCTGCTTACCTCTGACATTGATCTGAATGTGGAAATTGAAACAAATGGGAGCATTGATTTATCCCCCTTCACCCAGATGAGTCACCCACCCGCCTTCACCATGGACTACAAGCTTCCAGGGAGCTTAATGGAATCCAACATGCTGGTCTCAAATTTTGAACTTTTAACCAAAAAGGATACGGTGAAATTTGTCATTGGCAGTCTGGAAGATTTTAAGGTTGCAAGGGACATCATTCACAGACACGTACTCGTTGGAAAATGCAAAGTTTACCTCAGTGCGGTCTTCGGGAAAATAGACCTAAAAGACATTGTTGAGCTGATGAAGGTTAATAATATGAATGGCGTAAACTTACAGCTCCAAATGCATAAAGTCATATGGAATCCAAACGAAAAAGGCGTCTAATGATCCGCGCAGCGGAGAAATCAATCTAAAGGATGGTAATGAAATGAAAGCACTTGTACTCCTGAGCGGCGGCGTTGACAGCACCACTTGCCTTGGCCTGGCAGTAAATCGATATGGCAGTGACAATGTCGTGGCGCTGTCCGTAGCTTATGGGCAGAAGCATTTAAAAGAAATTGAATCAGCGCAGAAAATTGCGGCGTACTATCAGGTAGAATTAATGCAACTCGATTTAGCAAAAATATTTGAGTCCAGTGACTCGACACTTATGGCTCACTCAGACAAGGAAATCGCAAAAGAATCCTATGCAAAGCAGCTTGAACAACTGGACGGAAAACCGGTTTCCACTTACGTGCCATTTCGCAATGGTTTGTTTTTGTCATCGGCTGCAAGCATTGCCTTATCAAAAGGCTGCAGTTTGATTTTTTATGGCGCGCATAGTGATGACGCAGCTGGCAATGCCTATCCGGATTGCAGCGATGCTTTCAATGAAGCCATAAACCTGGCTATTTTCATAGGAAGCGGAGAGCAGCTCAAGATTGAAGCGCCTTTTATCTCAATGTCCAAGGAACAAGTGGTTAAGACTGGACTTGACTTAAAGGTCCCTTACGACCTGACATGGAGCTGTTACGAAGGGGACTCCCAACCATGTGGACGTTGCGGAACCTGTCTGGACAGGATCGCTGCCTTTGAAAAGAACGGTGTCCGAGATCCCTTGATGGACTTTTAATTTTGATCAAGCATTAACGCATACTCAGAACTTCCGTTTTGGGCGGTGCAAACTTAAACTCTATTGAAAGGACACGGTAATATGACAGAACGAAAAATTGAGGAATTAAGCGGCATCACACATTTAGGCAGCCAAGGGACAAAATATGACATGAACTATAATCCGTCTGTGCTGGAGACTTTTATCAATAAACATCCGGAAAATGACTATTTTGTTAAGTTCAATTGTCCCGAATTCACAAGTCTTTGCCCCATCACGGGACAGCCGGATTTTGCCACCATTACAATCTCCTATGTCCCTGGTCTAAAAATGGTGGAAAGCAAGTCGCTGAAGCTCTATTTGTTTAGCTTTCGCAACCACGGTGATTTTCACGAGGACTGTATTAATAAAATTATGAAAGATTTGATTGCCCTGATGGATCCCAAATATATTGAGGTTTGGGGCAAATTTACGCCAAGAGGCGGCATCTCCATTGATCCCTACTGCAATTATGGAAAACCGGGTACCAAATGGCAGGAAGTCGCCTTCAACCGGATGGCAAACCATGATTTGTATCCGGAAAAAGTGGACAACAGATAAAAATCAGAAAAACCATTCATTGCTCAAAATGGATCAGTTTTGATCCAGTTCAAGGCGGTGAATGGTTTTTTCATTGATTGCAGCGTTATTATCAAAAAAAATGGGTCAAATGACCCATTTTAATTTATTTTATCCATTCGATATTGCATGTGATCCGTGACCTAACAGCAGCCTGTCAAACCAAACTGTCAGATCATGTCTCACATTCTCATGGATTAAAGTGCGGTTTAAAATCTGTTTCATTTGGTCCTTTTAAAAGGCTATCCCAACAAAATTTTTTTTAAGCAGTTCGAAGTGTTCATCCAAAAGGCAGTCGCTGCTTAGGTCGCATTCTGTAATGCGGCCATCTGCACATTTGAAGCGGATTTCCATTATGCCCCAGTCAAATTTAGCTTCATATTCGATATCAAATTCAAGGCTTTCTGCAATGTTCCAGTCCCAGGTTTCAAATTGCTTCATGTCTTCCAGCACTTCCGGCCCAGCATTTTCTAAGTCCACCATTTCAAATGTTGATTCATAAGGGTACTCAATATAAAATTGGCGGATTAGACTTTCCTTGGTCACCTAACTTCATCTAATTTTTATATTTAATCTAAAATGAGCTCCTTTAATCTCTGGCTTTTTCCAATCGCTCTAATGACTGTAGGAACAATAAAAAGTTGCAGCAATAAACCAGGAAAACCAGTCATTATTGCAGTCTTTAGGTATAAAATCGGTATAAGTTCAAATTGTAAAACATATGCAACTATCATTGCGCCAAATGCAAGAATAACCCTCCCAAAAGTCATGGCAGCAATTAAAGAAACGATGATCTTCATCCTCTTGACTTGAATCAAATAGGCCATGCATAAACCATAAGCTGCAAGCTCAAAAGACATCAGAATTCCAATTGGCATCAGTGGCGGCATACCTGTCATAATTGAACTGATCAGGGGCGTCAGCGCACCAGCAAAAAGTGCTGCCCTGGGACTTATAAATGCGGCTCCAATCAAGACAGATAAGTGCATTGGCAAGAAAACAGCGCCGCTCAGACTGATTGAGTGAAAAATCATCGGAACCAAGATTCCAAAAGCGATTACTAAAGCGCCACGTACTAAATTTCTAGTTACATTCATTGAGATCCTCCTCATAATCGATTATACATGCACGATTATCGATAAAATTGACTAAATTAACAGATTGTGTTAAAATATTATTTGATCAAAGCATCAGTTGAAACGGGGCGTTTATGTTGACTCAACAAACTAATAGCAAACTTATGAAAAAGCGGCCATTATATAGCGAAGAAATTCGAGAGATCCTTAAAAGAGCTGTCATCAACAAGGAACTTAAGCCAGGTGAACGTGTTGTAGAGACTCGATGGGCAAAACAGCTGGGCGTATCACAAGCCCCTGTCCGTGAAGCCATTAGGGAACTGGAAGTTATGGGACTGATTGAAATTATCCCTTACCAGGGCGCCTATGTGCGTGAAATCAACAAGACTGATATCATTGAGGCTTATGAGGTGAGGATGTCCCTTGAAATTCTCGCAGTGAAGTATGCAGTGAAAAAAATGACTAAGCTTCAATTGGCTGAACTGCTCAGTTTATTGAATGAAATGAAAGTTGCTGCTAATCTGAAAGATTTAAACCAATTTATTGAAAAAGACAGTCTTTTTCAACAGCGGATTGTCGAAGTTTCTGGAAACAAGCTTTTGGTCCAATTGTGGGAACAATGTAAAATCAGAGAATTCACCCGCATTAGCACGACTGTATCCCACGCGGACATGGATCAATTGGCAAATCGACATGACATAATCTTTACCGCTTTAGAAAAAAAAGATGAAAAGACTCTGATCGAAGAAATGGAACAGCATTTTAAACTCCTGATTGATGAATTGAAAGAATCACCAGCTAATCAAGACATGTAATGCTTCGACAAATTTTCACATTATTTGGCGCCAAAAATTTCAAATCGAGTAAAATGACTTATGAGACGCTCATAGGTCATTTTTTATTGGATTTCATTGGTGCAATGAAATCCATTAGTCAATCACCACAATTTCATGTACCTCACCCTTTTGTACACGATTTCGACTGCTAGGTACAAGAATATAGCCATCTGCTTTAGTAAGCAGTGTAATCATTCCCGATTCACCCGCGACCTTTTCAAACCTCGGCGTACCATGATGTTGAATCAGCTTTACCATTTGAAAAGTGTCTCTGTTGGAATCTGTTTTGAAGGATTCGGCACATACTGCCCGAATAATTCTCGACGCTGGATCTTGTTGTTTTTGCATTCGATTTAATGTTCGGCTGACAAAAATTCTAAAGATATTCAGGGCTGCCACGGGATGCCCTGGTAAGCCAAAAACCGGTTTCTCTTGAATTTTCGCGATAATGGTGGGTTTCCCAGGTTTGACACGGATCCCGTGCAATAAAATACTATCGCGTTCAACGTCCTCGAACACTTCAGCTGTCAGATCTTTTTCGCCAACACTGCTGCCCCCGGATACGACCACAAGATCTGAATCAGAGATCGAAAGCTTTAAAGCTCCCTTGATTGCCATATAGTCATCTGAAACCAAGACACTGCGCACCACATGATAGCCCATTTCCTCCGCGATCATTTTCAAGGTAATCGTATTCATATCCCTAATTCTGCCCGGTTCCAATTCTTCATCCAAAGAAACCAGTTCATCCCCTGTACATAAAATACTGATCCTTGGTTGCTGATAAACGAAAGCTGTTTTTCTTCCTACAGCCGCCATTGCTCCAATTTCCTGGGTGCGAATGCGCTTTCCTGTTTTCAAAACAATTGAATTTTTCTGAATGTCTCCCCCCACGGGAATAATATTATCAAAATCAGAAGTAGGTATTTTAATACGAATACAATCACCATGCCGTTCCACAAGCTCTTGCATGATCACACGATCTGCTCCATTTGGAACCATCCCACCAGTGGGAACATAAACAACCTGACCCCTGCCTATTTCGAGATCTGTCAGTCTGCCCATCTCAGAGCGTCCGACAATCTCCAAGACGATCACATTTTCGGGATTATAATTTTCAATATCCCGAGAATTGAATGCATACCCATCGACCATGGATCTGCGATAATCAGGTACGTTCACCAGAGATTGAATATCTTCTGCCAGAATCCTTGCACGGCATGCTGACAAAGAAAGTTCTTCAGTATTCAATTGATAATTATTAAAATTCTGATCGATGATGGCATTTACTTCCTCGATTGAAGCAAGTTTCAATATAGCCATTGAGACCACCTGTCTTTTATCTTTATTTTATTTCTGTTCTACTTTGCGAAAAGCACTTATAAAAGCATTAATGCGGCTTCTAAAACTGCACCGGCAATGTTTCTGCCTTTGTCGCTGATGCTGCGGCAAAATTGGATTTCTCCTCTGGGATCAATATCGCCAATTTTGTCACCATATCTCACTTTCAAGCCATGTCTGATCAAGCCTCTAACTACCCCATCAATCTGCGAATTCACTGGTTGGCCATTCACGGAGCAGATCAAGTCACCCCTCTTGACTGTCATGCCAATCTCCGCTTCATTATGGATCATGCCAGAAGAAGGAGATCTCAGAACCCTTTCAGTTGTAAAGCCCCCGATTGTTCCCGGGATTCCCGTATCAGGTGCTGCTTCACCCTCGAACAGAAGCTTCCCCAGATCGTGACCTCGGTTGGTTTCGACGACCACATCTGCATCCTTGCCTGCCGTGAACCCAGGGCCCAGCGCAATGACAACAGGCGCATCATCCTTTCGGGTGCCACAATTCTTCTTAGCCAAAATCGCATCCACGAGTATTGCCGGATAGAGTGTATCTTTGATCTTGCAGTCTGAATCTATGATTACAGGCAACTTTCCATTTTTCCAAATGCGCTGGATTTCCTCAGATGTCTCAGCAAATACCGATGTAACACCTTCAACAGAAAATTCCTTTTCATTAATGCAGTTGGCAAACGAGACCATCCTTCTGACCATAGTCGGCTGCTCAATTTCAGTAATGATCACAGGAAAACCAGCTCGAAATAATTTGTGGGCGACGGCGGTCGCAATATCGCCACCACCCCTTATTATCACTGGATAGTCAGCAAACTTTTTTTTCACAGTCATCCTCTCCTGATACGCGAGACATCTTCCCATTTCGAACCGCTTGGATCTCAGCCAGTATACTCAGCGAAATTTCTTCCGGTGTTTCACCGCCTAGATCCATCCCGATTGGCGAATAAACGGATGCCAACTTTTCTTTTGAAATCCCCAGTTGTATTAGATTGTCAAAAATACCTTTAATCTTTTTCCTGCTCCCGATCATGCCTATATAGCGAGCCTCTGAATTTATCACGGATTCCAGGGCTTCCTGATCGTGGAGATGTCCATGGGTGACAATGACGATACTCGTTCTGTCGCCGATTGGCAATCCCTTCAGACTTTCCGAAAGTCCTCCCGCGATCAAAACATCCGCTTCTGGAAATCGCTCTTTGGAGGCGAACGCCTTGCGACTATCAATGACAATGACTCGATACCCCATAATCTTCGCCAATTTACTCAATACACAGCCTATATGTCCAGCACCGGCAATGATCAGCTCCTCTTGTTTTTTGAACACTTGAACAAAAATGTCCAAGCTGCCTCCACAGATCATAGGCAGGGCGTCTTCACGGCCACTGGAATTCAGCTCATAGTGAATGGCTTTCGATATTCCGTCGCGAATGCATACTGCACCATCCTCCAAAGCTCTATTTTCTACAGAGCCTCCGCCGATGGTTCCGGCAACCAACTCCCCCCCTCGGTTAACAATCATCATGCTTCCCACTCCCCTGGGGCAACTCCCTTGGGCCTGAGTCACCGTCACCAATGCAACCTCTTGGTTTTCAGAGAGATTTGACAAGAGTTTTTCAATAATCCGCTGGTCCATAATATCGCCTCATTTTAGAAATTAGAATTTTTTTTCAAAATCGGAAGTGTCGAGCCGCCCGAAGGCATGACAAGAACCTTTGCATTTCGACCCTGTCGCTTCAATGCGTGATCAACTGCATCCTGAGCTGATTTGAAAGGGATAAAATTAATTTTCCGAACCAATTCATCTTCCAGATCAGAGACAAAATAAACGTCTGCTTTTTGGATCACGCTGGCAATCGCTGCCGCTTTGTGCCCACCTAACTTAAAATTGTTTTTAATCTCTTCCAACATTTCTGAAGGAGATTTATTCAGCATCCATTGCTCAAATGTCTTTTCTCCAAAACCTTCCTTGGCAGATGCCAGAAGTATGACAATTCCGCCTTCTCTGACAGCGTGCTTTGAATTATCAAGTGATTTTTGCGCCTGATAAAGATTCAGGTCCTTTGGAAATCCACCAGGGGTAACAACGACAATATCAGCCGGATCCTCAATTTCAATGCCATAAAGCTGGTCCAGAAACTTGCACCCTTCACGATGCGCATCCTTCCAATGCCCCGCAACGGCTTTGATAATCTCTTTTTTACCGTTTAAAACAACATTGACAATAAAATCAATTTTAATGAAATCCGTGATTTGGTCGATATCTTGTCTAACCGGATTCGTTTCCAAATTTCCTGTTCTGGCCTCTGGCTTTACCATATTGCTGTGGTTTGCCTGGATCGCAGCATGACTGGATACGCCTGGCATCAACGCTTTCGCCCCGCCGCTATATCCCGCGAAGTAATGATACTCCACATTTCCCAGACAAATGATTCGATCCGCCTTCGCGACTGGTTCGAAAATATCCACCGGTGTTCCATTTCTGCAAAGTCCCAAATTGACACATTGATTCATGTCGCTGTCGATCACTTTGATCCTGCTGTTATAGACAGTTTCACCAACCAAGACCTTCTTTTCATCTTCTGTATGACTGCGGTGACTGCCTAAAGCAAGGACGATCGTGACATCATCTTCTCGAACGCCTGCTTCTTTCATCTCCTCAAGGACATAGGGGAGAACTTTGTAACTGGGCATTGGACGTGTAATATCACTCGTGACAATGATAATCCGTTCACCAGGTTTAACGAGATCTTTGAGTCGTTCTGAATTAACGGGATTCTCCAAAGCGCGTTTGACTTCTTCGCCTCCGGTTAAACCTACCGGAACTTTTTGAGGCAAAAGTTCCTTATAGAAATTTTCTTTCGGTATTTGAACGCTAACCGTACCTTGAGCGTATTTTAAATCAAATTTCAGCATTTGATTCTCCCTCACATTTTTAAACTTTTAGTGACTTTACATGCTGGAAATCTTAAGTTGTTCCATCCCTTTAAACGCTTGATAAGAACTTCGTACAAGAGGACCTGACGCCACATATTTGAATCCCATCTCCAGCGCGAGTTCACGCAGCGACTCAAACTTTTGGGGCTCAATATAGTCGTGGACTGGAAAATGTTGATCTGAAGGTCTGAGATACTGCCCCAGTGTCAGCATGTCACAATCGGCAGCCAGAAGATCTTCCATCACTTTAATGACTTGGGATTCTGTTTCACCAAGACCCAGCATCATTCCGGATTTCGTCAATATTTTTCCATCGATTTCCTTTACTTTTGCAATGAGTTCAAGCGACCTTTTGTAGATCGCTTGGGGTCTTACCTTGTTATATAGTTCCGGGACAGTTTCAATATTGTGATTGATGACATCCGGCCTCGAAGCAATAATTTCAGCCAGCGCATCCCAATTGCCTTTAAGATCGGGAATGAGCAACTCAATGGTGGATGTCCTGTTCAATTGTTTGATTTCGTGAACTGTCTTCGCGAAATGCGCAGCGCCGCCATCTTTCAAGTCATCACGGGTGACTGATGTGACCACAATGTGCTTCAAACCGAGTTGCCTGCAAGCCGTTGCCACATGCAGGGGTTCTTCAGAATCCAGCGGCATTGCCATTCCCTTTTGTACGGCACAGAACCGGCATCCACGGGTACAGATCTCACCCATGATCATGAATGTCGCAGTTTTATTTTCAAAACATTTGCCTATGTTTGGACAATCCGCGCTTTCACATACCGTATGTAAAGTCAGTGACTCAAACATCCGACCCATGTCTTCAAAAATTTTTTGTTCAGTGCCTTTCTGCTTCAGCCATTCTGGCCTGGCCGTCATAATTACCGCTCCTCCAAAAAATCAATTCCACGTTGAATCAACGTCATTTCAAATATTTCTTCTAAACTCTTCTGGACTCGATTCAAAACATCCTGGCTATTGAGAGTCATGACATAATCTTCAAGAGAGGCAATCCCAAATTCTGTAATCCCACAGGGGTTGATCAAACTGAAATGTCCCCTGTCTACTTGTAAATTAATAGAAAAACCATGTGTTGTAATCCATTTTTCAACGTGAACACCGATTGCAGCGATTTTGAGATTTTCTAGCCAAACACCTGTATATTTTTCTTTTCGCCCTGCTTCGAGACCATAGGTTTTCAACATAGTGATCACTACGGATTCAAGCTGCCTCAGATACCAATGGGTATCCATCCTGAACCGTTTCAAGTTTAGAATTGGGTATGTGACCAGTTGTCCGGGGCCATGATAGGTAATATTGCCGCCTCGATTGGATTTATAGATCTCAATGCCAAAGCTGGATAAAACTTTTTCAGGCACCTTCAGTTGATCGATTCCGCCTTTTCGTCCCAATGTCAGAACGGGTTTGTGTTCAAGCATCAGGATGATGCCGTCGATTTGCTGACGCATCACCATCTCAAAGGCTTGTTTTTGCAGTTGCATGGCATCGGCATAACCAATAGGATTTTCGATCTGTATCACATAACAGGTGTTCATCCTTAGATCCGCGCGACACCGCTCTCGACAGCGGCCTTTGACACTGCGGCCGCTACGGCCGTTTTAACCCTTGGATCGAATGCTGCCGGAATAATATACTCCGGGTTCAGCTCTTCTTTGGTGACAAGTTCAGCAATCGCGTATGCTGCGGCAATTTTCATTGCATCATTGATATCTCGGGCTCTGACATCCAAAGTACCTCTGAAAATTCCCGGAAAAGCAAGTACATTGTTGATCTGGTTTGCAAAATCGCTTCGCCCTGTGCCAACAACGGCCGCACCGGCCGCAATAGCCTCATTGGGCATAATTTCAGGCGTTGGATTTGCCATTGGAAAAAGAATTGGATCTTTAGCCATAGATCTTACCATCTCTTGTGTTAAAGTATTGGGCGCAGAAACACCAATAAAGACATCAGCGCCTCTAATGACCTCAGCCAAACTTCCCTTTTTCATCAGGGTATTTGAGATCTCTGCCATCTCTGCTTTTTCTGGATTCAAGTCTTCGCGGCCTGCGTAAATGGCGCCTTTTCGGTCACACATAACCACATCTTTAAGCCCCATAGCCATCAAAAGTTTGATAATTGCCACGCCGGCTGCCCCAGCACCGCTTGTGACGACACTGATATCTTCCAGTTTCTTTCCTGTGAGTTTCAAAGCATTAATCAATGCAGCCAAGGTGACAACTGCAGTACCGTGTTGGTCATCATGAAAAATTGGAATATCGCAGGTCTCTTTCAACCTTCGTTCTATCTCAAAACAGCGTGGCGCGGAAATATCCTCTAAATTGACCCCACCAAAGCTGCCCGCCAATAATGTGACTGTGTTGACGATCTCATCCACGTCCTTGGAACGAATGCATAACGGGATCGCATCCACGTCCCCAAAAGCCTTAAACAAAACACACTTACCCTCCATGACCGGCATTCCTGCCTCTGGTCCTATATCACCAAGTCCCAATACCGCTGTACCATCGGTGACCACCGCGACGGTGTTCCATCGGCCAGTCAGCTCATAACTTTTATTCACATCTTTTTGAATCTCAAGGCACGGTTCTGCGACGCCAGGTGTGTAGGCCAGAGACAATTCGGTTTTATTGGTTACCGGAGCTTTAGAGATAACCTCCAGCTTTCCTTTCCATTCATAGTGCAGCTTCAAAGATTCTTTAGCATAATCCATTCTGATTTCCTCCAATTTGAGCATCTTTTGATCCATACCTTAAGGCTCTTACGACTGGAAGCTCTTCACCCGTCAAGAATCGGATCAGAGCACCGCCGCCTGTACAGATATAATTGATTTTGCTTTCCATTTTATATTTATTGGTAGCGGTGATACTGTCACCACCGCCAACCACGGTATATCCGTCTGTCTTACCCAGCGCATCCCAAACTGATTTCGTTCCATACTCTGTCTGAGGCAGTTCAAAAACACCCATGGGTCCATTCACAAAAACAGTCTTTGCCTTCAGGATACTCTGGTGATAAATCGCTGCTGTTTCGTCACCAATATCCATCATCATCCGGTCATCTTTTATAGAATCCAGATGATTTGTCATTCGCTCTTCCTCGTGAATATAAGACAAGTCAACCGGCAGAATGATACGGTCTCCAAATTTTTCAAGAAGCGGTTTTGCGCCCTCAACGAAATGCTCATAGCCTTGTTTCCTGATGAAAGATTTTGACGCTTCTCCAATATCCACACCGTTTGCCCAAAGCATGATATTTGCCACCAGACCGCCTGTCAGAACTTGATCAGCCACATTGCCTTCCAGAACGCTGTTCATCATTAGAAAAGCATCGGCAATTTTTGCCCCTCCCAATACAAACACACAAGGTCGTACCGGATTTTCCATAATGCCGGAAATAACTGAAAATTCCTCTTCAAAAAGTCTTCCCATGGCTGACGGCAGCACTTGCTCAAAACCGCATAAGGAAGGCTGATCTCGATGGGCGGCTGCAAATGCGTCACAAACATACAGGTCCGCCAACGGAGACAATTTACGGACTAACTCAGTTTTAGCCTGTTCCTCATGTGTCAATTGCAGTTTCAATTCAAAAAGAGTTTGTTCTTCCGCTGCGAAACGCACATTGTCCAGCAATAGAACATCCCCATTATTCAAAGCTTTAATCGCATCACGGGCTGCCGGTCCGCACACATCATCTACAAACTGGACTTCACGACCCAAGAGATCCGTCAGTACCTTTGAATGTGGCTGAGTGGTATAGAAATTCGCATATTCAATGTCGCTTCCCTGGTGTGCCAAGAGGACAACTTTTGCCCCTTTTTCAGACAGTTCACGTATGGTAGGGAGGCAAGCGCGAATCCGCGTGATATCTTTCAATGTTTTGGTTTCCCGGTCAATGGGTTGGTTAATGTCAATCCGCAGCAGGACTGTTTTTCCCTCAACCTGAAAATCGTCCAATGTTTTAATCCCAAATCTCATATTGTTCACCTCATCTATTTCGTTTTTAATTCGAAGGTCCATCAAACTGTCACTTTTGAAAAATCCTTGCTTTTTCGGCAAGGATTTTTTGGATTATGAAGTTTTGGGATCCCTTGTTAATTTGAATATTTGAAAGCGACGCTCCATCTATCGCACCATGCATTTTAAATATTTATTTGTTTCAGCTGTACCTGTTTCTCTGGTTGTTTGAATCCCAGTTGCGGCACGGACCGCGTCAATGGTTTCCGGGATTGTAACGCTTTCCTGTGGGATGTTGATCGCAAACATGATGCTGTCGCCGCTCTCAACAATACTGTCTTCCCAGAGTCCAATTTCATACATGTCTCCCCTGGCATTCCCAAGATCTCTGGCATATCTGAAAAATGACGCGTTACCATGGAATCCATCATCAATTTTAACGACTCTGATACGTGGATGTTTTCTAAAAGCCTGAAGCGCCATTTCTTTGGTGATTTTCTGCTTGCCTGTAGCCAGGACTGTGATGATATGACCATGGGTTACAGGTGTATGAACAAGAATGCCGGTTGCTTCAATATGTGGCATTATCGTCATAAGATCCTCTGCCTGGTGGCTGGGTGCTTTATCAATTTGTAGGGCATTTGTCAGCCCACGGTGATAATCTCCCGGATCCGCCACGCGACGGATAATGGTGATAGACACGCGCTCAATCCCACCAAATTCTCTATCTAAACAATCTACTGCACGAATTAATCCTGTCGTGTTGCAACTGGTTAACTTAAGATAGTCCTGATTCAAGCCTTTTTCAAAATTGGCATATCCATGAAAAAAGACATCTGCGACTGAATTCTTTTCTCCACCCTGAAAAATGGCTTTAACGCCTTTTGATTTATAGAGTTCTTTATTTTTCGCGCCAACACCACCCGGTGAGGAATCCAGCATGATGTCCACTTTATCAACTAATTCGTTAAAAGTGCCTGAAACAGGGATTCCCAATGCATCAAACTTGGTTTGATCCGCGCCCTCCACCAAATATAAGTCATAAGGCATGCCTTTTTCCTTTAATGCCCGTATGGACAGCGTGGGTGAAAGGTCCGCAATGCCCACAAGCTCCATGTCTCCCTGCAAGGCAATGCCATCTGCCAACCTTTGACCGATAACGCCATAGCCCGCAACACCTACTCTAATCTTACGCATCAATATTCCTCCCAATAGAATTTCATTTTTTTGGCACCGCATTACAGCACAAACCGTGCACATCATGGGCAGCTTCCATGATCGCTTCACAAATAGTGGGATGAGGATGAATGGTCGCAGCAAGTTCTTCAATGGTACCCTCGCATTTCATAATCGCAGCCACTTCTCCGATCATATCTGTAGCACGAGGCGCAAGAATTTGGGCACCATAGATTTCTCCGGTTTCTGAATCTGTAACGATTTTAACCATTCCGGTTTGTACACCCATCACAACCGTTTTTCCATTGGTCGCCACATCAAAAAAGCCCGTTTTGACATTCTTGCCCGCCTTGGTGGCTTGTTCTTCCGTCATTCCTACGGAAGCGATTTCAGGTGAGGTATAAATGCAGGAAGGTATGATCTGGTAATTCATCTTTTCATTTTTTCCCGCGCAGTTGGCTGCAGCAATCATGCCTTGTGCTGTAGCTACATGAGCCAATTGGATTTTTCCAGTTATATCTCCAATAGCATAGATATTAGGAATATTTGTCCGCATTCTGTCATCCGTTTCAATAAAACCTTTATTCATCTTAATGCCCAAAGACTCAAGTCCA
>Ga0302240_1002004_pt1 | contig 14595 bp, 13 predicted proteins | sample AAG_UR_His_MG_FD_193538 | JGI IMG/M metagenome (GOLD analysis project Ga0302240, IMG submission 193538) | Enriched activated sludge microbial communities from anaerobic digester in WTTP, New Holstein, Wisconsin, United States - AAG_UR_His | ecosystem: Engineered > Bioreactor > Anaerobic >... | reverse complement strand
CAGAAAAAGGTAACAATTGACTTTCTTACCAAAAAAGTAAAAATCAACGAAGGCGAAGCCCCACGATACTACGTCCAGAACAGCCACCCTGCCATCATTTCACCAGATGAGTTTGAAGCGGTGCAGGTTGAACTCCAGAGGCGAAAAAAGCTTGGCAGGCCAAACGGCTGTCAAAACCCGCTCTCTACTAAGCTCGTCTGTAGTGAATGTGGTGGCTACTATGGCCCTAAGGTCTGGGCTTCCAACACAAAGCACCGAAAAGTCATCTGGCAGTGTAATGACAAATATAAAGGGGAAGACAGATGCTCTACCCCGTACGTCACAGAGGATGAGGTTAAAGAAAAATTTGTTATAGCCTTTAACACCCTCTTCGAAGTAAAGGAAGAGCTCATCAAGAACTGCCAAATTGCGATAGAACTTCTCTCCGACAACACCAAGATCGACGAGGAAATCGATAAACTACATGACGAGATCGCAGCCGTCGTCGAAGAATCTAATAAAGCAATTTACGAAAATGCTCATAAAGCCATGAGTCAAGTCGAGTGGGAAAAGCAGCATGAGGCTTACGTGGCTCGGCATGAGAAGGCGACTGAGAGGGTTAAGGCATTAGAAGAACAGAAAAGCGAGAGGCAGAGCCGCAGCCATACGCTTAAAGGATTTATTCGGGATCTTGAAGGCTGTGTTAGAGTGATTGATGAGTTTGATGAGAGGCTCTGGACTCTGATACTTGAGAAGGTTGTGGTACTAGAGGATGGGGGCTTGAGGTTTTGTTTTAAGGATGGGACGGAGGTTTCATCTGGTTAAAAACACTAAAGGATTTTTATCAATAATCTATGTTGAAAGACTAATCTACAACCAATTTTAAAACATATAAACTCGATTCTAAACTATAAATACCGAGTGTATCTCGTGTTACTTTAATCGATTTCATACCATTTACAATCTCCATCCGTTTACCTGATGATAAAAGTATACCCCAATTTGCATGAGACTTTCCATCAGCACTAAAATTCACATCGCTCATATCGGCGTTTAGTACGTATATGCTAGCACCTGGATTGCAAACATAAATTTTATATTCCCAAGGATGACCTCCATCATCAAACATCCTCTCGTATTGAATATCACGAACATTTGAAATTTCAAGCTTGAGTCCAGCATAAAAAAAAGTTTCCATTTTGCCTGTTTCTAGTGCTGCTGAAGATGGTAAATTTTCCGATGTTCTTGTATCCGAAATGTTATCGCTACTTTCTTTATTATAAGGATATGTGTTTTCAATAATCATTGAATTTATTAGAAATAGAAAAACCATTATTATTGCAAATATGCTTATGATTCTAATGCGGCGGGATGTAGTCATAATTACTCTCCCTTCACAATTAATACCTGAAATATAAACCCACACTAGTCAACTGTGTGGGTTTATAACTATCACGAACCACTAAACGATTGCCCCAATTGCAGATAGTCTGATATCAATCAACAAAAGAGGTTTCAGAATGCTATAAGTAATTCGCTAATATTTTCACTAACACGCCATTTTAATAGCATCCTAATTAACGGTGTTTGTCCAATATCCATAAGCGTATGAACTCGCATTAGGATTGTTATCAGGTTGATAGAATTTCGCTGGGCAGAACGCTGCCTGAGTTATACCACTTCGAATTAGTCTAATCATCCAATATACTTTTGTACCAGAAGGAACTTTCCCAGTAAAATCAAAATTATAAATATCTCCAGATCTGGTTATATTTCCACCGTCTGTCCATGCGCCCGATGTAGTTGTGCGATAGTACATTCTGACTTCTGAAAAATATTCTTTAATACCATCGTTTCTAATATAAGCAGTTATTGAGGCAATATTACCATTCCACTGTACCTGAGCGTATGCATCAAGGTCTTTGCCTGAGTTCCAGTTTGTTGATGAAAGATGTCTATAATTAACCTCATTCCTTAGCCATTTTAAGCCGGTGGATGTTGCACATATTCCAAAATGAAGGTGTGCAGCGGAAGTCCCTTGATTGCCGGACTTGCCAATTAGAGCTCCTTTACTTTTTTTTCCGGCAGTTTCCCTAGAATTCATATGGTAAAACCTAATGTGATAATCTCCATCATCTTGAATATTGTTATTGTTTGCATCCACCAAAAAATCAATATCATAATCTCCCGTAACACTTATCGCGGTTAACCATCCATCGTATGGTGCATAAACATTTGTATTTACTGCAGCCTGTAAATCGACTCCGTTATGTGGATTTGATCCGCTTGGTCGCGGCTGATTCCACTTGCTATTAACTGCTACAAAACCTGATGTGGAAGATGATGATAACGGTGAGTTAAAATTCACAATGGATGGTGGAGTGTTTCCAAAAACTACACTATAATCGGCTGCAAATACATTTGTGGAAAAGATGGATGTGATGATAGTTATTGTGATAAACATCGCCAATATATTTTTGAATCCTTTTTTTTTCATATTTTTTTCCACCTTTTTATTAATTTGATATTATTAGCAACATTGATTATATTTCTTATTTGAACCTTGTTACTCAATGTTTGTGGTTTCGATCATATAATTAGAAAAATCACTACCCATTTGTGCATCAATATGCAACATGTTGTCATCGATCCAACGAAATCTTATTATATTTCCATTTACAGTTTGAGAGTTTTGCAGTGATTCCGTAAGTAGTGTTTGAGATTTTGATACTAAATCTACAACCACTACATCTTCAACGCCTTTCATAGCATCGTTTCCATATCCTATCGCAACTTTTTTGCCTGATGATGAAAACTGTGGCTCTCCATCAAGATAACCCGTCACTTTGATACCATCAGCAATTTTCCCTGACGAAATATCAACGTCACTGATATACACAGTAGAATTTGAACTGCCATCTTCGTAACTAGAAAAAATAATTTTTCCATCCTTAACGGAGCCTATTCGAATATTAGGCAAATTTGGGGTATCCAAATTAATAACCGCCCGATTAACAGTATCAACCGCGCGTGTATCACCAAGCGCTCCGACCACAAGATTTCTATCAGTAATAAAACCAACAATATCGTTATTATAAGCTGATGAAATTAGTTGACTTTCTTCTCCGGATTTGAGATTAATTGTCCAAACTGTTGTCTGGTTTAGCATAGTACAGTCTCGATTAGTACGATAAACTACATAATTGCCGTCAGGACTAATGTGAACACTATCAATCCAAGTAAGGTACGCATCTTGATTAAGTTTCTCGATTATGAGATTAACTTCACTTATAGTTTTACCAAAATAAGTATCTGAAGAAATCTTTTGTGCTTTCATACTGGTAGAATCAATACTCCAAATTCCCATATCAGTAAATGCAAGGTATATATCCTTTTCACTGACAGAGATAAAGCCAAACGACTGGTTCCCCCATTCGGAAGGAAAAATGAAATTACTTTCACCTACACTTGCTTGATAAAACAAGCTTTCGTATTCTCCATTTGAGCTATCTAAGATATCTATTTTAAATGGTATCAATTCCACTTCAATTGTTTTTCCATCAACTAGTGAATAGGCCTTCATATGTTCAGAAACAAATTTTTCGCGTACTTCTTCAATTTCATTAATCCAAGGAATGTCAAGGCCTTGATCATCCAAAATACCATTAGGATATATTATACTCATCATTTCAGCATATTCTTTGTCACAGATTGAATCAACTAATAAAATAGTCCCTGACTCACCAATCATAACTTTACTAATATTTGATTCAAAAGGATAAGCAGTTAATGTTGTCTCATCAGTTACACTTGTTTGGTCAATGTTATTTCTTAGCGGCAAGTTGGTTTGAGTTCCATCATTTGCAAATACCGAAAATTGAAATGAGATTAGCAAGGCAATTAATAGAACATAACACATTCTCTTCATTATGTATGCACCCTCCGATTTCTTGTAATTAAAGTGATAATTTTTCATATCACTTCATCCATATTATTAATCAAATAACCATTAATGATTATATTAATGTTACAACTACGTTACTAAGTTTTATTTAGTCCTAATATTTCTATATTTATCAATTATTCCAATTATTAATTAAGGCTTGCTGAACGGAACAGGACCCAATCACAGCAGCCAGGTTTTTGATTCGTAATTTTCTCTAATGCGAACTACCTCAACTCGACCGATCGCAGATAGAAGCGTATATCAAGTCACATATCGATTACGCCGAAGGCGCGAGTGAAATCTTCACAGAAAAAGCGGTAGATGAAATCTACAAGTACTCTGCTGGTATACCAAGAGCGATCAACAAGGTATACACCCATTCTTTGATGTTTGCTTCACAACGGGCCAAAAAGCTGATAGATGATTACATGGTTAAAACAGTGATCACAGCGGAATTGCCTTGATCTATCTGGCCACAATACATGATGTTTTGTGGCCATCCATTGAACAAACGACGGCAAAGTTAGTGAGCTAATTTTGGCAAGTTATGCGAGCAAGGCATGGACAGAGCTAGAGAGCAGCAACAGTCTATTAAGGTCGTTAGTACGTTTTTAGTACTGTTATCTCAGGCACCAGTAATAAGATAATGCACCAGCAGCTGTTTTAATGTAAGCGTGGGTATCCCACACAATAGGTTCGCACAAATAACAGCCCGTGTCTCAAACTTGAGAATCGCTTCGTTCGGAACACGGGTACGTTTTTTCAATATACTCTCTTGTCAGAGTTACTATCCTTAGGATTCCAATGAGCTACATCCTTCGTGAAAAGCCTCCACCAAGCTTCTTGGTTGGTATGAATTATGTCTTCGAGTTTTTCCCGCGCTTTAATCAGAGTCGTTAGAAAACGGATATCGTTTGGTGTACAGTTCGCCTCTAAAATAAGTTTGCCTTGCTTTTGAGTATCATCAAAGTTGATTTTAACGTCTTCAGCAATTGGTTCAGCTTTCATTATTAGTTCAGGATTAATATTGTAGGTTTCGCATTATAATACAATACAAATTTTTCAATATCTTCAGTATTTATGACTGTTTGCGATTCATCCATTCCCTGTATGGGTGGTGATAATTGAATCTTAATTCTAAATATCCCTTTTCCTAGATAGATGTAATTTCCCATCCCTGAATAAGTCTTATGGATAACTTTTTTACTTTTCGTAAAAATATCTACTTGGTAAATAGGTGGGGAAAGTATATTGTCAAATTTGCCACCCATACCGGCCCAGTTTTGATCAATTTCCAAATCAACCGTGCCTTGGTTATCGACTAAACCAACATAAAATATTTTTTTGGATCTGCCATGAACATCCTTTTCGATTTCTATAGGGGACTTCAGCATGTCGATTGCATAAATAGATTCATTTTTAATTTCCGGTTTTCCACTTGATGATTGATAGTAATAATCATTCTGAGAGATATTTTCAAGTGTATAGCCATCCAACAGCTCGTTATAGCTTCGTTTTGGAATTTGATTGATATTGACACAGGCATCCGCATAGCTGGGCAATGGGTAGAAATCGCTAAACTTATTACCCAGTTTACAGATCATAGTCAGGACCTGCTCATAAGTCGCTATTTCTTTTGGACTGATATTGCCAAAATAATCCGACGTTATGATGTTGTAATGATATAAAAAATTCATGCTCTTTATTGCATAATCACTTATCTGTTTTCTGTCTTTTACGTTAAATTGTTCATTAAATTCTATCGAATAGTTCAGAAAGGATAATGCGTTGCATATGATAACAGCTGCATCTTCTCTCGATATTAATGAATTTTGAATAATTGTTTTGTCATTTAGACCATTAAAAATGCCGATCTGTTTCGCCAAGGTAAATGATTGTGAATAATGATCCTGAAACCTAGTCATCTCTTCTGCTATTGATGTATTTTTCTTTTTCACAAATTGAAGCGCTAAACTTGCCATTTCATCTGCTCTAATTTCATTTTTAAAATAATTTGAATTGATACCAGTCTGATTTAGACGTTCAAAATACCTAATGTCGTTTAGCCAAGCTTCTTCAAAAAACTTCATAGCCCATTTCGAAGGTAAAAATCCGTTATATCCATATTGTATGACATCCTTAGGAATAAGAGAATATCCGCCAATATTGAATGATGGAACAAAGTTACCATCGATATATATTTTTATATCACTTTTAAAAACAGTATCTGAATGATTCACTTGTAATGTGACCACCGATTTAGGAAGCGTGCCTGAGTACGAAACCCGTGTCTCTCTTTTTGCAGGATCCCACTTGACGTCATAGCCATAATTAATTAACTCTTTAGTAAAAATACAGGTTGTCTTTTCATTATTAAAAACAACATCATAAGTTGTAATTTGAGAATATTCTGATCCATCAAATATATAGAATGGTTTATTTGATATATAATAACTTTGCTCCTGAGCAGCAAACGCGGGAATGTACATTGTATTTGTCAAAAGAATTGGCATAACAATCATTGACAAAAACATCTGTCTTAATCCTTTCAAATTGATATCATCCTTTCTGGCCATACCACATGAACATTGAATACGCAGTCAACATTATCAAAATAGAAATTAGATGACCCTGTCAGAAATTAATATGTTATATTTGTTGAATCATTATTCCATTGACTTGTGACTGTAACATTCACTGCGTTGCAAAAGGCCTGAGTTCTACCCTGCCTATGAGCAAAATTTGTTTGTATTGATGTCCAAAGTCCATAACCGGTTGCATTGTATATATTAACAGTATCCCATTTAGCATTTTGGATATATGATCCTGTATTTGGTAATCTTGTTAAATCCTTCGGAAACGCAAGCGAAACTTCTCTATTTACAAACAAATTCCCAAAGCTTGTATTTGAGGTGTAAAATGCTTTATATGCTCCATCTGCTACAGTATCATATGTTAATGAACCTAGGACAGTCCAAGTTGTAGCATCAGTAACCGTAACTGTAGTTAATTCACTTGAAGTTTTTCTTTCAAGTTTTGCTACAATATACACCTTTGTTCCAGGGACAATTTTTATTGATTTCCAAACGGACTTATATGTCCCACTACCATTTCCTACATAGCCACTCAGATCCATAAACCATGTTGATCCACCAGAAGCATCTACATCAAATCCGACTCCCAAATCCATTCCAAATTGATTGTCATTTGTGTATAATCCAAAAAAACCATATGGCACATCATGCTTTGTTCCTAACGATGTATTTATTGAGTATGTCGGTATAGTAAAATAGCCTGATGCTTTATTGTATCCTGTGTAGGATCTTACCATATAGTGTGATCCTGATCCATCTGTTGCCACAATATAGTCTGTAATTGATGTTGCACCCGCTATTATCTGCATATTTGGGGTCTCGAGAGAATAAGATTGCATAATAGCTTCAGGGATTTGATTCGGGCGTGCCTCTAAAGGTGTTGTGCAAATCTACGATGTGTTATATGCATTTTCTGCCCACGAATCGGTAAGATTTTTAACATAATTGTCAGATAGTTTTTCAATTCTTACAATTTCTGCTATTTCAAGTATATCCTTATCTTTTATTAATTCAATTTTATTAATATTTGCGCTTTTTAAGATTAAATAATTAATGCATTCTTCTTTTTCCTTTGCTTTTACCTGAAGCAGCTTTGTAATTTCTGCTTCTACAAGTCTATTCTCTATGGCTTCGACCGCAATAATATCTTGATATTCTACATCAAGATTTGTACCCAGTATTTCATTTTGATTTTTTATAAATTCCCTTGTATTCAGTACATTTTCATAATTATCACCATAGTTATTGTTTGATGTAGTATCTGAAAATACCGTAAAAAAAGCTGTTGATAATACTATGGTTAAGCAACTCATGATAATAATTTTTCTTATGAAATTCATTTTGCACTCTCTCCTCATTTTGTAATTTAATTAGAATAAGACATACCAATTACTTAATAGATATGTCTAATATTCGAAGGGCACGAATTTCATTTCAATGCTTTGACCTTTTCTGGAACCTCACCCTGATAAAAAATAACACTGAAGTTTGTTGATGCAGCTTTAGCTGATAACAATATAAAAAGAGCTATGGTTGATCCAGCATTACCACAAAAGACTTTAAGCATTCGCCTCATAATATTCACCTCCTTGTATAATGACCAAATAGTAACGACATTGACGCTGTAAACGCCCCCATGAGGGTGCTTAACGGAACGTTACTATAAGTCTTGACTAACAACCACCAACCAATTGCAAAGACGGTGGTACATACACCAATTATCCTGGCTTTCTTTTTAATGATTAGCTTTTCTGAATCAATTAGCACTCTATGCTTATGATCCACTGGTGCAAAAAAGAAAATGATGACTAAAACAATGGTGGCTATAGTTAAAATCATTAACAGACCCATATACTTCTTTATAATATTTATCATAACCAAATTTAGTATATAGACAGTAGAAGTTAACAGGCTGCAGCCAATTGGGGTATCCGCATGATAGCCTCCAGCAATCATTCTGACAGGTACTAAACCGATGAAGAAGAATATCGTTTCAATCCACATCTCTGTAATCGTCGCTATTATAAATGCACCTGATATGGATATTGAATTAATGAGAATCTGCTCAGTGCCATATTGATATATTTCCACATCTTCAATTTTGATAATACTTTTTCGAATTAAAAAAGATGTCATGCCCTTCGCTAATTGTTTGATCATAAAAAAACTCCTTCAACAATCTACGAACAGAATAACATCCTGTTTCATTTTTTCAAGATTATGGGCACGAAATGCATCTGAAAGGGCACGAAATCACTTTTTGATCCTAAACACTTCAAAAATTAGGATTGACTAACGTCTGGCAACATAATCTTAATTTTGAAAATAACTTCACTTAAATCTGTTTGATAGACACCGCCATATTTGTTAATGATCCTTTCAATATTGCTCATGCCTAATCCAACGTCATATTTCCACTGATATTTTTTCGATGAAATGAATTTACCTTCTTCTTGTTTAACTGTCCTCAGGTCATATGTATTTTCAACCTCTATGAAGATATGTCCCTTTTTATAATTTATATTTAGCATGATATGCTTTTTCATTTGTTCATTTTTCATTCTCTGGCAAGCCTCTATAGCATTATTTAATATATTTCCAATCACTATGCACATATCCATATCATCAATTTGAAGCTTCCCCGGAAGTGAGACCTTCTCTTCAAAATATATCCCTGCCTTAATGGCTTTTGATTTCCTATTACTTATGAGTGCATCAATCGCCACATTGTTGGATACAATACCTATTCTGTTAAAGTCTATACTTTCATTTATCTTTTTAATGTATTCAATGGCGTCATCACATTGTTCATTTTGAAGATAGCCATGTAACGCTACCAAATGATTCATCATGTCATGCCGAACTCTCCTGACTTGATGATAACCTTCAATAATATTTTCAAAATGTTCCGTTTGCATTAGCAATTGTTTTTCTCGATATTTATAATGATTTGTTTCGTTAACCTGCTGTACAGTATGATCGAGCAAGTGAAATACGAATAGGTTTATGAATAGTATAGAGATACAAGAAAACACAGCGGCGCCACTGAATTTATTACTCACAATCGGTTCATATACACTTGTAACGGACAGTATGACACTTGTGACTGGAATTGATAGAATAAGGAACCAGGATTTTAGATTCACATGTGAGGCGTCTCTTCTCTTAAAGCGGATAATGATTTCCATAAAGAGGATCAATAAAATTTTCGAAATCACACCGCCAAGAAATAGCAACATCGAATTGGCTCTAATCTCCCCCAATACATCACCAAACACCGCTGTCAGTAATAGAGCAGCAAATAATTCCATGACAAATGAGAAGAGCATCATAAATGATGCCATAATGACTTTTACATGTGTTTTTCCGCTGTAAAATATCCATCCCAAAACAAAAAATACACCAAAACTAAAAAATAGTAAAATATTTGCAGTTTCAATTGTGACATTTAGAATAGCTGTACCCACCAATAAACTCCCAAGTCCTATATATCTTAAGTTCTGCTTCATACTTTTTTGTATTAGAAAATGATTGTAAAATCGTAGAGCGATCAAGAGTCCGACCACATCATTCATCAAAATGATGATCTTACCCATATGATTTTGCATGACTATTGATCCCCCATCATATAATTCATATACGCAACTTTAATCTCACGCTGCAGATTTTTACTATAATCCAACGCATAACCAGTAGTCAGTAGAATGCTTTTAACGCCAATTTCTTTGATGTGATTCAGATTCACAATATAATACCTGCTGATTCTTACGAAACCCAATTTTGAAAGCTTCTCCTCGACACTGCTTATTTTTTCATTACTAAGATATTGTTCATTTTCTGTGAAAAAAACGACTTTTTTCCCTCTACTCTCAATATAAATGATATCTGAGAGCTTCAGTACAGTAGTCACATCTCTCGTCTGAATGAGATAAGCATTTACAAAGTCTGACATTATTTTGTTCAATGCATTTTTCAAAACCTTCTCAAATTTTTTGTTGTCAATCGGTTTCAATATGAAGTCGAATGCATTAATACTGTAGCCTTCAACAGCATATTCTATTATAGCGGTAATGATTATGATGATGCACGTACGATCATATTCTCTAATGATCTCTGCGGTCTGTATCCCATTTAGCGCATCCATTTGCATATCAAGAAAAATAATTGAATATCTATCTCCCTGTTCATATGCTCTTAATAGATCCTCTCCTGAGTCATATTTCTCTATGCTAAAGGATTGATCTAAGATCATCGTCTTTATATAATCTTCTATTAATTTTTGTTGTATTTTATCATCTTCACAAATGGCTATTCTCAACATTATAATGAACTCCTTGATTCGTATTGTGTTTTCAGCATTATATATATCTAAGAATTCGATAAATATTGATTTTATCCTTTATCGTATTATGTCTAATAATGTCGAACTCATTTCTTTTTAATTCTCGTTCTAACCTGACATCTCAAACGCTCTGCCGTTTTAGACCAAGTTTTTTGTCCTCGCCTTGCTCATGGGGAATATCAAGAAACAAACAAAACCTGTTCTCTCTAGTTTTGTCAGTATTACAACGCTAGGTATTCACTGGGACTTCTGCAAAATAGAAAAGCACCTCTGTGCGATCTCTCTGCTAAAGGATAGATCAAGCGCATACCGGTGTTTTTTTTATTTTGCGAGATTATAGCCAGTTACTAAATCAACATTTAATGCGTCGTCACTTCATACCCAGTCCCACATAGAATTATCTCCTTTACGCCTACCATTCTCTACCACTTCATTGGCCAGCTATCTCCTTAATCACGTCAATGCAGTCCTGACAAATCAACTTTCCATTAAAGTGCTTAGTGTTCCTAGTCGCGTTACAAAGTGTGCATGTTTGAGTGCACCTTCGTATGATGATCGTATCTCCCTCGGGGATCAGTTCGAATCCATCCTTTTGTGCGGTGTCATAAACTTTAAGGGTCTCACTGATAGGTTCGTCAATTTTTCTTACATTACCCGTCGTTTTCATAACAACTCTCCTCACTTTTTATAGGTAGTTTTTAACATGTCAATTCATTAATCAAGGAATTAAGGATCATCCTAACCGTTACCAGCATCAACTCCTTTCTGGTTTATTTAGTTACTACTTCTAATCCAGTCCCAGAAAGAAATATCACGTTAATCTCGCCATCAGCACCCACCTCCATATGCGAAAGGGTCTTAATCACAAGCTCATAGGTTGCCTCTTCGATCAAACCAACTTCCTCCACCAGTCTCATCAACTCTTTTGCCCGGTATGCCAGTAGTTTATCCCCCCATTCCATGATACTTTTCCACTCAGTATCAAAATCCACTTTATTCTCCACCATGTAATTCCAGGCGGTAATGAATGCTTTTTCTGGAGCATCGACATCAATCTGAATATCTGTACAGTACATCTGCCGTGGCAAAGGATCCTTTCTTCGATTAATGTTATAGGCCTTCATGGATTTTCGGTGCAGGGGCTTAGGCGTGAACATCCGCCCTTCAATTTCGGTCCAATTCTTCCCATTGAAACTCTTACACCTCAGATATGGTCTATTATCTTCACCTACCCTTTTAGATTCATATCGACAAAACGATGAACCACATATCCCGCAGAAAACCTTATTTTCAAAAGGGTTTAAGCCCTGACTATGATAATTCTTAAAATTATGTGCTTTCAGAAATTCATCACGCCGCGCGAATTCCATTTGAACCAGTTCCCAGGTCTCTTTATCAATAATGGCCGGATGGGAATTTTCAAGATAATACTTATTCAGTTCTCCCTTATTCTTCGCTCGTTTTTTCGTTAGGTAGCAGGTATTAAAGGTCTTTTGAAACATGGTGTCCCCCTTGAACTTTTCGTTTTTCAGTACCTTAGTGATATGACTCACGCACCACTGTTTACCACCGTAAGCCATTGGAAGCGACTCATTCGTAAAGCGTTTAGCAATATGGTAAGGACTGTAGCCATCAAGAAACTCCTGGTAAATTCGTCTAACCAGTTCTGCCTGATCTTCATTTATCACCAGATCGCCATGTTTATCTTTATCGTATCCGAGGAATTTACCACTTGGGATGCTCCTGATATTACCTGCAGCATACTTCTTATGAATGCCCCATTTCACATTCTCTGAGAGATTTTCACTTTCTGCCTGATGAAAGGCTGACATAAGCGAAATGAGGAGTTCACTATTTGTCCCAAGTAGACGAAAATTCTCACTTTCAAAGTACACATCAATGCCAAGACTCTTCAGCTCGCGAAGACTGTTTAAACAGTCCAGGGTATTGCGACCAAACCGTGAGAGGCTTTTTGTGATGATCATGTCAAATTTACTATCCCTTGCGTCCTGCATCATTTGCTTAAATTCATCGCGTTTAGATAGATCTGTTCCTGATATACCTTCATCCGCATAAATCCCAGAAAAGATGTATTCCGGTCTCTCACGTATGTAGGACTCGTAGTACTTGACCTGCGCCCGGTAGCTGACCAGCTGGACCTCACTTCCCGTTGATACGCGGCAGTAGGCCACGACTCTAAGAGTTTTTTTCTTATAATCCGCCGGACCTGCGATACTCTGAAGCGGGTATAAGACGGAAATCTTTCTTGGCGCTGATATTTCTACCTTCTTCATAATCCACCTCCAGGAGCACTAATGGCTCAGTTAAACTTAAATCTTTTGTCAGTTCCTGAAGATCTGAGTCCCAGATATTAATGCCTTTACAAAATGATTTTCCTTTACTTAAGTAGTTATGGCAGTGCCAGTATGGCCGCTTCTTATAATCCGTACAGTGAGTCAGTGACGCCCCGCAGTATGGACATTTGATCATACTGGTCAGTGGATACTCTTTTCGTCTTCGCTTCTTCCGCGCTTCCTGAACCTTATCCCAGTCTTCTCGGGAGATGATGCCCGGATGGGAGTCTTTCACAAAGTACTTTGGCATCTCGCCCCAGTTAAGAACCTGAAGGCCTGACTCTTTGACATAGCCCTTTTGCTGCAGCATATCTCCGACATATTTTTCGTTGCCGACGATGCTTAATATTCTACCGTTTATCCATGGGTTCCCTTGGTAACTTGGAATGCCTGCATCGTTTAGCATTTTTGCTATTTTAAGGCCGGATAAACCCTGCAGGTAAAGTTTGAAGATCAGCCTCACAATCTCAGCTTCATCTTCGTTGATAACGAGCCGCCCATTTTCATCCTTGTCATAACCAAGTAGACGATTGGTATCGACCAGGACCTCACCACGCTTAAATTTGTTTTGCATGGCCCATGCGACGTTTGAGCGTACGGCCTTCCTTTCTTCTTCTGCGATGGCAACAAGGATTGTAAGCATCATCTCCCCTTCTGAACTTAGGGTATTAATATTTTGTTCTTCGAAGATGACACCAACACCGATATCTCTCAGTTCACGAACGACCTCGAGAAGCGTCAAGGTACTTCGAGCAAATCGTGATATGGATTTCGTAAAGATGAGATCAATCTCGCCAGCTCTTGCCCGAGTGAGCATTTCCTGAAAACCTGGGCGGCTCGATTTGCTTCCTGAAATGCCAGCATCGGAAAACACTCCGGCAAAGGAATAGTATGGTGAGTTTGAAAATTTCTTCTGATAATATTCAGTCTGGTTCTCAAGTGACTTAAGCTGCGGATCATGTCCGGTGGATACTCGTACATATGCACAAACCCTAGTCAGGCTTGGAAGCGGCAATGGCATTTTCTTTTTAGTAATCTCTGTAATGATAGGTTTCCTCACGACTTCTCACCTCCCCCCAAAATAAAAAAATACCTTACCGCTACACGTAGTAATCGCTCAGGTAAGGTAATAAGTCAAGTTATATGGAATTTAAGCCCATAATCGTCCAGATTTAGAGTACGAAATAAAATAATATAATTAGTTAGGACACAAACAGTCGACTAAAGACTTAATTTCGGCCATAAAAATCAAAAATAAACCCCACTGGGCACAATTCCCATTTTGCACCCCTCAAAACAAAAATGCACCCTTCTCTTCCTTCAAATCGTTGAACATTTGAAAGGGAGGGTGCATTTTATCAATTGTTGTGGGTGTTTCCA
>Ga0302240_1001985_pt1 | contig 14721 bp, 12 predicted proteins | sample AAG_UR_His_MG_FD_193538 | JGI IMG/M metagenome (GOLD analysis project Ga0302240, IMG submission 193538) | Enriched activated sludge microbial communities from anaerobic digester in WTTP, New Holstein, Wisconsin, United States - AAG_UR_His | ecosystem: Engineered > Bioreactor > Anaerobic >... | reverse complement strand
ACCAGAGCTGAGGTATTGGCATTTTTGGAAAGTTAATAGAAGATTCAACACCATCAAATTTTGGCAATCGCTGATGGCGTTTTAGTGTTGAGTAGGAAAAACGTGGGAAGTTAGCACTTAACGATTGAGATTATGTATTCAAATTCTTTTCGAATTAAATCTTTTTGATCACTATTCAATATGATAAAGGATGTAAAAATATTAAATATTTGCGTAATTGCTAACAATCTACCATTTGGTTTGATACAATCTCTCACATTCTTAAGTTTGTAATTCACACTTTTATAATCAATTCTATTCTGACGAATAACCTTCTTAATCTCTTTTTTATTCGAACTGTTATTTCTTCCACTAATGGATAATGCAACCAATACCGAAATTAAAGCTGTTGCTCCAGCGATTAAGGTAAACGTTGTTGGCCAGTATGGACTATTAAAGAGAACACTGTCAATTAATTTGCTTTCAAATCCTATTGTTGTTTGATACCAGACAGATAGTACTCCCCAAATAAAAAATACGACAGTTAAAATACTCATTATAGATTGAATTGTAAAGTTCACTCTCGTATCATTATCACTTCTTAATCTTGAAATTTGAGCATCTGTGGGTTCATATATGCTTTTTATTTTTTGAATAGAATGTTCGCGGAGTTTTAATGGTGACCGTAAATAAGAAAATAATTCATCATATAAACTAGTATTATCTAGTGTATTCAATCTGAAATTATGTAGGACTCTTTCATATTGTTTCTCATATTTATCAGTTAAATTTTGGATGCTAATTATAAGTTGACTTATAATTGTATCTATTTGTGCGGTTAGTTCTAGAACATTTAGAAATGTTTGATTATACAATGATGATCGCCAAACCCTATTCAACATTGAAAATTGAATTCTCTCTAATGGCCAAATTCTATTGAAAGCATTTGACATTTCAAATAATATCACACGTATTTCATCAAAACCATTTAACTCTTTATAAAACTCATAGGATCTATGAAACAAGATGAAAGTTGAATGAAAATGTTCAAGTATTTCTTTTGAAACATTTCCATTATCAGAAATATAGACTTGTCTAAATAGTCGAGTGTATTTACTAAAGTTTTGAGATTTATATTCAAATTTGTAGTATAATCTACCACTTATTACTTTTGACTCGACATAAGTTGAATCCTCGAACTTACTTGACACTAAAACAGGATTTTGAATTTCTAATACCTCTTTATATTTATCTAATTCATCTTCGCTTTCAGGTTCTTTAAATGGAATTTCAAATCTATCATAAAAATTAAAAACATGTCTTTTTAAATAACTACTCATCTTTTGTATAAAATCAAAATCATTTGTAATGTCGTTGTTAAAAATAATAGTTAAATATACACAGGATTGATACCTGTTGAAAGATGGGTATACCGCAAGTATTTCTTTTCCCAAAAAACTAAAAGGCTTAATATTTAACATATTGCCTTTAACAGCTTCAAGCCATTTTTTCTCTTTGTTTGGATAATCCAAAATATTTTCAGTAAGTTTAAATTCAATATTAAACATGTCTTCAATTTGCTTCTGCCATAATCTTGAATCACTTTCTATATCAAAGCCAAACTGATAAATTGAAACCATACTTATCCCCTATCAAATATAGTCATATACAATTACAAAAAATCCGCATCGCTATTTCATTAAGTTTTATCAAGAGAGCGTTAAATTTACTCATTCCCATTCTCAAACTCCCAAGCATCCCTAACCATATCCTCAATCCCAAGCTCTGCCTTCCACCCAAGCTCCCGCTCAGCCTTAGACGCGTCAGCATAACACACAGCAATATCTCCAGCCCTTCGCCCAACAATCTCATAAGGCACCTCAACCTCATTAACCTCCACAAACACATTCACCAGCTCAAGCACCGACGTCCCTTTCCCCGTCCCTAAGTTATAGACGTTCACACCTGAATCCATCTTCTCAATCGCCTTCACATGCCCCTTAGCCAAATCCACCACATGAATATAATCCCTAACCCCGGTCCCATCCACCGTATCATAATCATCCCCGAACACACTCAACCTAGGCAGCACACCCTTTGCCACCCTCGTCACAAACGGCATTAGGTTGTTTGGCATCCCGTTCGGATCCTCCCCAATCAGCCCGCTCTCATGCGCCCCTACCGGATTGAAATACCGCAGCAGCGTCACCGCAAAGCCAGGATTCGCACGCGCCGTATCCTCAAGAATCCGCTCGCTCATGGCCTTTGTTTCACCATAAGGGTTCGTGGTTCTTCGCAGTTCAAGATCCTCCCGCAGCGGCGACGCCTGCTCCCCATACACCGTAGCCGATGAACTAAACACAAACTTCCCCACCCCATACTTCAGGCACAGCCGACTGAGCACCATGGTCGACACGAGGTTGTTGTAATAGTACTCCAGTGGCTTCTCCACCGACTCGCCCACGGCCTTCAACCCAGCGAAATGGATCACGCCATCGATCTGATGGTCCTTAAACACCCTTTCCGTCTGATCCGCATCAGTCACGTCGATCTGATAGAACGTCGGTTTGATGCCTGTGATCTGATGTAACTTATCCAGGACCTCTAGCTTAGAGTTGACCAGATTGTCCGCAATGATCACGGTATGATTGTTTTTTATAAGCTCCACGACCGTATGGCTGCCAATAAAGCCAAGGCCGCCGGTAACTAAGATATTCATATGGTTAGGATCCTCCTTGAATCTATAATAAGCCAGAGCCAAGACTCCGCCGATGGTTCCCATTCCTCGCTCTCCACCAGCATATCAAAAATATGGAAGTGGCGTCTCTTATTTAACCCATTATCAAAATTACGACAATGGGTTAAGGGTAGATTGTAAAACAATTTCATCAATTTCGCGATTTGTATCTGTCACCACTAGTGAAGTTGATGAAGTTGTTTTCGCTGACGTTGAGTGATTGCAGACTTTTCAAATTAGTTTTACGTTAGTGTTCCGAAAATCGTTCCAGGGAAAGCTCCGAAAAACTAAATTTTTGATCGAAAAGGCAAAATTTAGATCGCTATAAGCGTTGGAAATGCTATGTTCTGAATTTGCTAAAATTGCCTATTTCAAAAAATGATGACTTTTTCGGAGGTTTCCCAGGTACGGTCACGTCAAGATGAAGAAGTTGTTTTTGATAAGATTAAGTGATTGCAGACTTTTCAACTTTGTTTTACGTTAGCGTTCCTAAAAACGTTCCAGGTACGGGCACGGTTGTATGGCTGCCGATAAAGCCTAGTCCTCCGGTTACTAATATATTTATTGGTTGTGGTCACCTCGTTTCATTATTTTTTCCTTTTATTAATTCTAACATACTTATAAATACATCTCTCAAGGCATAAACTACCAAACTTGTAAATATCATTATCGTAAAAAGTAAATAGTCATATTCAACAACATAGTACAGCACAACTGAAAATAAAAACAGAACAATCCAAATATATTTATTAGAAGCTATCTTTATTTTGAAATCTACATTCAAAATTATTAGTCTTATGATCAATAATATTATAAAAGAAGAAGACAGAGATAATGATGCACCAACCAATCCATATTTTTTAGTTAGAAATAAAGATAGCAATACATTTACAATAGAAGCAATAATTGTCGACCAAAAAGTCCAATTAGTTTTCTTTTCACTTGAAAAAATTGTTCCTATGAATCCTGCAATTGAATTAGCTGCAACTCCTAATAAGGTAATTGGTATAATTAATTCTGCTTCTCTGTATGAATTATTAATCAGAATAGGAAAAACCAACTTAATTAAGAGTAACAAAACACTGCTTCCTAAAACAACTAATTTGAAAAGTATCCCTATAACATAACTATAGCTTGAACTTCTATTTTCATCATTAGCAAGTGAATACGCTAGTTCATTCCATGCATATTGGAAGATACTTATTACCAATGCTATTAAACCAGCAAATTTGTTTGCAACAGAATATATGCCATTGCCAAAAGAACCCAGTTGGTGATTAATATTGAGGACTGTAAACCCTGAAAGTAACCAATAAGACACCGTCGCAATACATAACGGCATTGAAAATCGCAACATAGGTTTTATAATACTTAGATCAAAATGTAATTTTCGAAATTCAAATAATGATTTTATATTAAATTCAATAACAATAGCTTGTAACAACATTCCAATACTTTGAGAAATAAATAATGATTCAATTCCAAAATTAAAATTGATTATCAAAATAATGCTAATTATAGATGCAACTACAGTATTTAAAATTCCCGAAATTACAAACAGCTTATTTCTTAAAAAAGTCCGTGCAATGAAAGAATACAAATAATTTATGGCAAATGATATACCGTATAAATAAACTAACTTAAAGTAATCTAACTTATAGACCACGTTTACAAAAAACAGAATCATTGTGTAAACTATTATACCTAATATAAATATTATATAAGTATTACTTATTACCTTATACTTCTCTTTTCTATCTTGATAATCAAATGAAAAACGAAACATTCCGTCCCATATTTGAAAATATGAAATCGGAACCAAAAAATTTAAAATAGATAAAATTAAATCATAATATCCAAATTCTGCTGGCGGCAAGTGACTTGTGTAAATTGGCAAAAGAAAAAAAGTAATTACTTTTGACAATACAATTCCCACCATATATATAATTGATGTTTTTAAAAATCTTTTCGAATTATTCAACATTTCACCTGCAATACAATTATAGTTTGTACAATCATTTAATTTTCTCGATTTTATTCATGAGGTAATCAACATTTTTAATAATTTTCTCTCTTTCCCATTCCCAAAACTTATCAGATCTTAATTTAGAAATATCAACTGAATCAAATCTAAATTTTAAATGCTTTGCTGGTACGCCTCCAACAATCTCATAAGGTGCAACATCCTTTGTAACTACTGCCCCAGCTCCGATAACGGCGCCATCTCCAATTACTATGCCTTCTTTTATAATCGCGTTTAATGAAATTAACACATCATTGCCAATAATTACTTTTTTTCTTTGTAATTTAGGACTCTCTGTTATGAATCCATAAAATGAATTATAAAGAAATGGATGGGTTGTTTTATTATGATAATTGTGTTCAAATGGAGATATATAAACTCCTGATGATATGGAGCAAAACTTTCCAATTTCACAATTTTCAATATACGAATTTGAATTTACATAACTGTAATCTCCTATTTTAACATCTTCTGAAATAAATGTGTTATATGCAATACCAACATTATAACCGTAAGAAGCTTTTAAACTAGCATTTATACTTTCAATTCTAGTTCCATTTTGTTTATTGAATATCATATATCTGATTGTTTTTATGACTTTTTTCATATTTACCACCATTCTCACATTTTGCATTTTATAATCATAAAATCCGCATCTTCTTAGTGACAATTAATTTAATTTTTCTACTAACAACAGAGAGCCAACCAAACATTATGCACAAAAGAATGTTTTGGTTAATATTTTTAGATACCTCCAAAAAGGAATGTTTTTTTATTCTTGCTATTCTTGTGTAAACACCTATTAATATCATTTTTTCTATAAGTGTTAAATTATAATTTAGGGCTTGACGAATTGAGTAAGTGTAACCTACAAAATTATTCAATGCTAATTTACTTGAATTATTTGTTAGTCCATCCTCTAAGTACTTACATATATATATGATTCTATTTATCCATTTGATCTTATAACCATCATCTGCAATCTTATACCATACCACACTCTCAGTAAGAAAGTTTTCCCCTTCAAATTCTGGAAACTTATACTGCTTAAGAATCTCAGTATAATATACTTCAGCTTTATCACCTTTAATATTATAGCGTTGTCTTTCAATTGCAGACGCAATAATTGAATCGCCAGTAAAAGAAGCTCCTACAACTTCATCTTTATTTTCGCCTTTATTAAAACCCAAACCCGCTAATTTCATTATGTCATTTCGTATTTTTAATTCTTCAGTTAGTATTATTTCTATCGCATCATTAGTTAAATAATCATCTGAATCGACAATAAAGAATAATCTACCATTTGCTCTATCTAAACCATGGTTAATTGCACGGTGCTTTCCACCGTTTTCTTTATAATAGTATCTAATAGAAAATTCTTGTGTTTTTTCAACTAGCTCCTCAAATAATCCGCTTGTATTATCATTAGAGCCATCATCAACTACTAGCCATTCAAATTTTTTACACGTTTGTTGCTTTAATGAATTATATAGAGCCATAATTTCATTTCTTCGGTTATATGTGGGAGTAAATATCGTAACTTCAACATTCAAAAAAGCCACCTCAACTTTTATATATTTCTTCAAGACTATTTAGAACACTTTTTATTTCATATTTTCCAATATCGTAATTGTTATTACGTAAATATTTAACGGTACTATTCTTACTTTCTAATATAATTTTGCTCCAATAATCTAATGAATCATTTAAGCTTAGTTTAATTGTGCTTTCATCTAAAACACAACTATCATCAATTTCATCAGAAATAACACATCTAACACCGGCGGCTTGTGCTTCAATAAGTGTTATAGGAAAGCCTTCATATAAAGATGGAAAAACAAAAACATCCATTGCATTGAGAAGATTTGGAATGTCTGATCTCAACCCTAAAAAATAAACATTATTATTAAGATTCATCCTATCAACAATTTCTTCTACGTGTTTTCTTAATTCACCATCACCAATTAATAACACTTTGATATTTTCTCTATCTTGAAGAATTTTATCTACAACTTTAACTAGGAATTCTTGATTTTTAAATTTATCGAATCTCCCAATATGACCTATCACAAATGAATCCTCTCTTATACCAAGTGCTTGTCGAGTGTCTTTCCGTTTTTTTTCATCTTTAACAAATGAGCCCAAATTAATCCCATTATTCACAACTTTTGTATTTGCTATTTTATAATATTTATTATTATATTCTGCTAATTTCTCTGATAATGCGATAGGAGTAACAGAATATTTTTGGAAAGCCATCTTGTTAAAAAATTTATCAAAATACTTTGCATCTTTTGCTGGTTCACTGTGAATGGTATGAAAACACTTAATATTTTTATGCTTATTGATTGCATAAATCAAATACTTCATAACATGCAAATGACTATGAATTATATCTGGTTTATATTCATCTACGGCCTTATTTATTTTTTTTAACATGCTTGTATCAAGACCCGGTTTTTTATCTAAATACACAACATCAAGATTCTTTTCCTTGATTATATTGTCATAAAGAGAATTTGAACTGCCATATAAAGAAACCGCTCTCATCTCGATATTTTCCTTATTATAATTTAACAAGTATTCTAAAACTAATTTTTCTGCACCACCAACTCCAAAACTAGGAGTGATTTGTAAAACTTTTAATTTTGTTTTCATATATGTACCTCTCCATTGTTTGTGGTTTATTATTTATGAATTTTAATTTGTATCAAACCGATCCCTGAAATTAAGATTACAATCAACAACATGAAAATATTGGATAAAATATCTGCAATTGAACTTCTTTGAAAATGCGCAACAAAATAAAAACAGCTTAAATAAATCGCAGAAATTAGAATACTGTTCTTGTTAGTTGCTCGTAATTTTTCTAATTTTGCTAAAATAAGTCCGATTACAAAGTAAGTTAATATGATACCAAAGACCCCAAAGTTCATATACGACTCGAGTAATATCGAAAATCCAGTACCTGCAATAGAACCTCTCGCTGCTTCTGTTGGGAAATAAGCATTTCGAAATTCATATACAATCTGGAGAGGTTTTGTACCAGGATATAGAAATCCTGGAATTATAATTAGCAATCCAACTAAATATGTTGAACCAAGTTTCAAAATATGATTTGAAGTAGAAGTAATGTATTGATTGAAATTTCCAAACGCAACAGTAAATTCTGTAGGTAAAAGAGCATCCACTATTCGTTCCTTTCTAAAAACAACATCTATAAAGCCTTGAAAATCTCTATTTTCTATTAGAAAAAAACCGATTGAAGCTCTTGCAGAATAAATTAAAGCAAATAAAAAGTATACTATTAAAATAAGAGTTATTAGTTTTAAAGATATTTTATTTATAGTTTTTTTGTGCAAATATCCAACCAATAATATCATTGAATAACTTAGCAATACACCTCTCATCCCTAAAATGATATAAAGTAGCAATAACATTGAGGTTGATATTATATACAAAATAATCTTTCGTTTAATTGGTCTAAATTCTTTATAAATGTGATTTGAAATATATAAACTAAAATATATACCTGAGACAATTAAAAACATTTCACTCGGAAGAGTAAAACTAAGTTCACTGATTTGACTCCCATAATAGGCTTTTCCTAAAGCCACTGCAGTAAAGCCACCTACTCTTATAAAATTAATAAACTCCATTGATAAAGCCATGATACTTGTCAAAATTGCCCTGTTTATTATTTTTTTGTTAGTATTTAACTTAATCGATTTGTAACCTGTAATTTTTTTTGCTTGCATAGTATTATAATTTATAAGGAAACCAAGATATAATGTTGAGTATGCAATATTGCTATATACTATGAATATTTCTGGTTGATATTTGGTATTAAATATTGGATGTAAACCTGAACCCCATACTACAGCAGCAACTCCCGCATATGTATAAAGAAACATAAAAGCTAAAAATGCCATTGTCAAACTTGCATAGTTTTTCAAACAACTAAGCACTCCAAAAACCATTATTACAAATCCCAACATTGAGATAATAATTGAAATAGTAATGTCACCATTAGTACCAATAATAATTGAGATTAAAGCTAGAATTATTGACAACAATAATATTAAAATATCCTTGAGTCTATAATTATCTTTTAATATAGCTGCTTCCATTTGCTTTCTCCTTACTATTGTTGTCTTATCAATAAATTATAATTATTGATGATATTTGCTGTTACATCTTCAATAGAATACTCATTAGCCTTAAGGATACATCTATTAACTATAGAAGCATATAAACTAGGATCATCGAATAGTTCTTTAATTAAATGTGCTAGTGAATCAAAGTCACCTTGATTGAATAACAACCCTACATTTCCAACTACTTCCTCAAGTCCAATTACATTGCTAGCAAGAAAAGGTTTCCCGGACGCCATTCCTTCAATCGAAGAAAGGCTCAATCCTTCCCAGTATGAAGACAAAACAACGATATCAACTGTCTTAAGTATTCTAGGAATATCTTTACGAAAACCTAGAAAGTGAACTCTATCAGACAAATCTAGCTCCTCAGCTAATTCTTCATTTTCTTTTTTTAGAGGTCCTTCTCCCACTAGTACTAAGTGAATATCTTCAGGCAATCTACTTACAGATCTTATTAAAGTTGGTTGATCTTTAGCATCTGAAAATCTACCGACCATACATACCAATTTTGTATTTTCACAGATACCCTCTATTAATTCACCTTTTTTATAAGGCAATGCCTCTTTTATTTTTTGAATATCTACTCCGTTTTTTATGATAATGTGCTTGTCTATTTTTTTTTGTTTAGGATTTATCCAATTCAACAGATTATCTCTTGTTGTTTTTGTTATTGATACGATTAAATCATATTGAGAGTAGATTAGTTTATCTAATGGTTTAAAGTAAAACTTTCCCCTTCTCCTATTATGAGTGCTATGTTCTGTGGTTACAAATTTCACTTTGCTATTCGTAATAATTAACCTAGATAAAGCTACCCACATCTGTGTGGGAAAAGTATGAGAATGTACTATGTCATATCCTCCATTAACTATGTGATTTTTTATTTCAAAGATATTTCTAAAGTCATACATCCTTTTAAATTTAATTGTTTCAACCTTGACACCATTGTTAACTAAAGAGTCGAAGAAAACATTTTTCTTATCTGTTAATAATAGAATATCAGCTTCAATATTATCCATCTTATTAATAAGCGGTATTAAGCCCTCAAGAAGTTTCTCAGCACCGCCAGACCCTAGATTATTGATAATATGTAGTACTTTCATACTCATTCACCCATCCTAACCAAAATATATTGTTCTCAAATTAGATAAAACATTCTTAATCGAATAGTTCTCAATCTTTTTATAATTAAAAGTACCAAACTGATTTTTTAATATGCTTTTCACTATTAATTCATTTATACATCTTGCAAACTCTTTTTCATCAATAGGCTTAACCAAATAACCACCTTTACTATCTTCTATCAAGTCTGAATTACCTCTTATCTCTGAACATACTACAGGTAACCCACTAGCCATGGCTTCCATTAAAGATAAAGATAAACCTTCTCTAAATGAGGGAAACGAAAATAAGTCTGCAACATTCATTAGTTCCGCAATATCCTTTCTGAAACCTAGAAATTTAACTTGATTTTCTATTCCTAATTCTTTCGATAACTTTCTTAATTCAGTTGCTAATGGACCTTGGCCGCAAAGCACATATTTAATCTTTTCATTTCTTAGCTTTGCAATAGCCCTTAAAATAACTTGATGATTTTTATTTTTATTTAATTCTCCCACTGAGATAATCATAAAATCATCTTCACTTACACCTATCAATTCTCTTTTTTCAGTTCTATTTACTTCAATGTTTTTGAATTTATCAGTATCAATACCAACTCCGGGGACATATTCAATCCGGTTCGCGTTAAACTTCTTCGCAATCTCATAATCTTCCGTATTAATGGTTATTAAGACATCTGTATATCTCGCCAACCATCTTTCAGCCGGATAATAAGCTAACCAATTTACAAGCGGTGCCCCTTTAAAGAAATGGAAGCCGTGAGCAGTATAAATTACTTTGGTGCCCTTTTTTCGTGTACTACGTGCTGCTAATCTTCCGATCGCGCCTCCCATTGGTGTATGACAATGGATTATCTCATATTCTTCAGTATCTATTATATTTTTTAGTTCTTTATACACTTGAAGATTGTTTTTCCTTAGTGGAGACCGCTCGAAAGGTAAGTCATGAAATTGATCACAAAACGGGATAATACATTCTTCTTTGTTGTCATAATCATTTCTAGCTGCAACGTGTACCTCATATCCGTTTTTCTTAAACCATTCTAAATAGGGAATATGAAACACCATAATATGAAGTTTTACAACTGTTGCTACGAAAAGAACCTTCTTCATTATAATCAATTCCTCTGTTCTGTCTTTTTAATCGATTCTCCAAACCCACAAATTCTATATTCACTAACATAATTAGAAATACTCATGTCATAAACCAAGTCACCAAATACCTTATTTAATGTACTTACATTCAGTAGCCTTAATAAGGGATTAAATAACTTAGTCATCACAACTCGCTTGCCATGAGCTTCAGCAATTAACATAACCATCTCGCTGGTATTCACATACTCAACATTCTGTGGAAAGAACAGTCCTCCACTCCTATTATCAATCAGCTGCTTCACAAATTCTGATAAGTTATCAATGTAGATCATACTTCGCTTATTATCTACCTGAGGAAATATTGGTGTCCTAAGAGCTAGTCCTACCAACCTCGAGTAGTTACCCCTGCAGCCCTTACCATAAACCATAGGTGGTCGTAGTGTTGCTACAGTGAACGAATCATCTTGAAGCTTATTTATTAACTCTTCTGCTTCAATCTTTGATTTCCCATAGGAACTATTTGGCTTGAGTGGCGAACTCTTATCGATAACACCCTGCTCGATGCCATATACACTCATTGAACTCAGAAAAATAAACTGCTCTACTCCATCTTCTTTTGATTTCTGAGCAGTTTCATAAGCCAAATCCCTGTTCACTTTATAATAAAGGTCCTGATTATCACTTGTTTCTTTTATATGGGCTATCCCAGCCACATGAAACACTACATCAAATGAACTGAAGTCCTTCTCTTTCCATGACCCATCTTTCATATCAACCGTATCTACTTTATATTTATCAGGTTCTCTCATGAGCCAATTCTCTATAGATGTACCTATATAACTGTTTTTACCAGTGATTAATATATTTTTCATTTTGTCACCTCAATCATGTGGGCTGCAATTTGATATGCTGCTGATATCTGAACGCCTCAGATTTTTGATTTCTCTGCTTTGCTATTTGCCTCGGTTTTGGATTTCGTCCCAGTCCCACCTTCAACAACACCATCACTTCTCAAGACACTGAATATAGTTCCAAAGAAGCATCTGACATCCATCCGAAGTCCAATCTTCTCGGCGTACTCTCCATCAAGCCTAGCCTTAACATCAATCTCAAGTTCATCTCTACCATTAATCTGCGCCCAGCCTGTAAGTCCTACTGGCACATTATTCGCACCATACTTATCTCTTTCCTCAATCAAATCATTTTGATTCCAAAGAGCAGGTCTTGGTCCTATGATGCTCATCTCACCTTTAAAGATATTGATGATTTGGGGCAGCTCGTCTAGAGATGTTCTACGTAGGAACTTACCTACCTTTGTAATCCACTGATCTGGATTTTCTAAAAGGTGAGTTGGGGTGTCCTTCGGCGTATCGATTCTCATGGTTCTAAACTTCAATATATGAAAATGACTCTTATGGATCCCAACTCTCTTCTGTTTAAAGAGAACAGGCCCAGGGGAGTCAAGTTTGATCGCTATAATGAGTACTAAAAAAACAGGAGAAAATATGATAATACCTAAGCTTGAAAGTATGATATCTATTAATCTTTTAATTTTTAAGTAAATCATAATAATTGGACCTCCAGCTGCATATATGTAATTGCTTATGATGAGCAGTTGCTTTCAAACTTATGTGTTTTATCCCTGTGTATTAATAGGATATCTGTGCACCTACACGGCATTTTCCGCTATCGCCCTTGCAATAGCAACACTTTGAGTGCGCATCCTTTTCCAATACTAACGTCGCCCAATTCACCCAATCAACGCACCTTAAGACCTCATTGCTATTTATCGTGCAACTGCACCTTACCTTCATTCCTTATCTCCAACTTCACATAACACAAAATAGTAAACATTCTAAATTGTTCATCAATTTCCATTTACAGCCACCTAAATTCCCTGTATAATAAACTTATCAAATTTGAAAGGATGATCCTTATAAAATCGACAGGTATTGTTCGCAGACTAGATACACTCGGCCGTGTCGTACTACCTATTGAAGTCAGGAGACAAAAAGACCTCGAAGAAAAGGATCCTATTGAAATTTTTGTTGATGGAGATTACATACTTTTAAGAAAGTATGAACCTCACTGCTTATTCTGTGAAGACAAATTAGGCACTATCTATTTTAAGGGCAAACCACTTTGCCCCGACTGCATCGACTATTTTAAACAAGCAGGTGTCTAACCTGCTTTTCCTATTTTTGAAGCGCTAGTTTTACATTGTTTAGTTTTGCTTAATGCCCAATATAGTGGTAAAGCGGAACCGCCACAGCAGTTCCGCTTTTAATTTTGAGCTTCTACAGTCAAAGGTTTCGACTTAGCGCTGTAGAATCCAACCCACTTCCAAGCGGAAGCTCCGAAGGAGCTCACATTTATCTATTTCGCCAAAAGGTTCCCCACCATCTGCCCCGCCTCAGCACGAGTGGCATTCGCTAAAGGCATGAACGAGCCATCCGGATACCCACCAATCAACTTATTGAACCTCGCGGCCAACACTCGATCTTTGGCATATTGACTTACTGCAGAAATATCCTTAATCCCCACCGGCACACTCTTAACCGATGTCCCAATCAACTTCTCATAAGCCTTCATAATCATGATGGCCATATCCTGACGGGTAATTTTGGCATTCGGATCAAACTTACCGCTGCCTACTCCGCTAACAAGTCCATGGAGCGCAGCGACATTAACGTACTTATAGTACCAATCCGAACTATAAACATCATTAAACGTAACCTTCACATCCCCTTCAAGCTGAAGCGCCTGAACGAGTATTGTAGCGAATTCTGCTCTAGTAATAGTACCATTTGGTTCATATTCTGTCAAAGATCTGCCAGAGACAACGCCCTTCACGGCAAGCTCCTCAATGACAGATTTCGCCCAGTGGGTGGTCATATCTGAGAAACCGATATTCCTCTGGAGAACACCATAAGTACTGAGGTGAGGCGCATGGAAAACGACACGACCATTGAACACATGGCTTCGAACATACTCCCATTCACCTGTAGTCTCATTGAGATAGTACGCACCAACTGTGTGCAAGTTCGTTCTGAAATTACCCACTGGCAAAGAAACGATAGGCTGAACATTTGAAAGAACTTCAACTACGGCATTTTGATCATTGACCAAATAGACGGAGAGATCAAACGCAGCGCCTACGGTCCCTTGTACACCATTAGCCAGCTTATTACCTAAACCGCTGCCTGACTTTGACTCAAGTTCTACGACTAAGGATAATCCAGTTCTGGCCGTATCCATCATAGCTGCTGGAAGTGTCATAGCGACATTACCTGCCATGACCTTAATCCCAATTTCATTCGATTTCATATAAGCTACTGCTGCAGGATCCAGCTTCACTGTAGTCCCAGAGAGATCAACAGAAACATTCTGACTCAGTGCAGCGATTTCTGCATCTGTAAAAATTGCAGAAAGACCTTCCTCCATCATGACTAATGCATTGTTTTGTTCACCAACAGCCTCTTTCACGGTTGACAGTTCATGTTGCAAACTTTTCATTCTACAAAAGCCACATAGCGTGGGTATCCATAGCCTTGTGAATCGATGTAAATAGTGCGTTTGCCGTCTGTCACCTTGATCACTCTCCCAATA
>Ga0302240_1001977_pt1 | contig 14763 bp, 17 predicted proteins | sample AAG_UR_His_MG_FD_193538 | JGI IMG/M metagenome (GOLD analysis project Ga0302240, IMG submission 193538) | Enriched activated sludge microbial communities from anaerobic digester in WTTP, New Holstein, Wisconsin, United States - AAG_UR_His | ecosystem: Engineered > Bioreactor > Anaerobic >... | reverse complement strand
GAAACTATTCTTTTGCAAGAGGAAAGAAACAGGAAGGAAAGTTAGAAGTTAAAAAGTTTTGCAGAGCTTGCGGAAAACACGTTTTGCATAAAGAGACTAAATAGTTTAAATAAATTCCCGGTTCTTCCATTCTTGTAATGAAAGAACCGGAATTAAAAAGCCATGGGGGCATAGGCTAACGGTAAACTTCTGGTCTCCAAAACCAGCTTTGTTGGTTCAAATCCAGCTGCCCCCGCTTTAAAGTTGCGTGATAAAAAAATTGCAGAGGATGAAAAATGTCTTTAATAAATAGCGCGATTCAGTTTTTTAAAGAAGCTTATGTTGAGTTGACAAAAGTTACTTGGCTTGGCAAAAAAGAAGTTGTAGCAACGACTGTAGTCGTTATTATTTTCATTATAATACTTTCTATTTTCGTAAGTTTTGTTGATTTAATATTGTCGACAATTTTAGGCATAATATTAAAATTGGGGTAAAAAATGGCTAATCAATGGTATGTTGTCCATACATATTCTGGACATGAAGACAAGGTAAAAAACAGTATCGAAAGAACTGTTGAAAATCTTGGAATGAAAAATATGATTTCTCAGGTTTTGGTTCCTACCGAGGAAGTTGTTTCGGTAAAAAACAATAAAAGGAAAATCAGAAAGAAAAAGTTTTATCCAGGTTATGTTTTTATAGAAATGACTATCAATAACGAGACATATTGGCTGGTTAGAAATACAACAGGCGTTACAGGCTTTTTAGGAGGGGTAAAACCTATACCTATGGCTGAAAATGAAGTTTCGAATTTGATTAACGCCATCGTAAATCCTGACAGCGCAAAACCAAGACCGGCAGTTATGTTTGAGAAAGAAGAAAATGTCAGAATTGCAGAAGGACCTTTCAAACATTTTGTCGGAGTTGTTGAAGAAATCAATCAGGAAAAGGGCAAGCTGAAAGTTATGGTTACAATTTTCGGAAGACCTACTCCTGTAGAACTTGACTTTTTACAGGTTGAAAAAATATAACCTGTTATAATATTTTGCCGTGTTACGGCGGCGGAAAATTGAATATTTTTGAATTTGCTCTGAATTTAAAAATACAAAATTTGTAAAAAATTAGGAGAAAAATAAAATGCCACCAAAGAAAGTTAAAACACAAATTAAATTACAGATACCTGCAGGCGCAGCAAATCCTGCACCGCCGGTAGGTCCGGCTCTCGGTCAGCAGGGCGTTAACATAATGGATTTTTGCAAACAGTTTAATGAAAGAACAAAAAAAATGGAACAGGGTATGGCAACGCCTGTCGTCATAACAGTTTATGAAGACAGATCTTTTACTTTTATAACAAAGATGCCGCCGGTTCCTGCGTTGATAAAAAAAGCCGCAGGCGTAGCAACAGCTTCCGGAACACCTAACAAAAACAAAGTAGGTTCAATAACTTCAAAACAGGTTGAAGAAATAGCAAAGCAGAAAATGCCTGACTTAAACGCAATAGATCTTGAAGGCGCAAAACTTATGGTTGAAGGCACTGCAAGAAGCATGGGTATTGAAGTAAAAAAATAAGAAGTTTACATTTAGTGGGAGCGGCATATAAATGCCGTGTTTGAACCACGGGAGAAAAAAATGGCAAAAAGATTAAATGAAGTGTCAAAACTCGTAGACACTGCAAAGTTGTATTCAATCAAAGAAGCTGCAGACTTGATTAAACAGACCGCAAAAGCTAAATTTGACGAATCTGTTGAAGTTCACATCCGTTTAGGCATTGATCCAAAGAAAAGCGATCAGAGCGTAAGAGGAACCGTTTCTCTTCCGAACGGCATAGGAAAAACCAGAAAAGTTGTCGTAATAGCAAAAGGCGAAAAGCAGAATGAAGCTAAAAACGCCGGAGCAGATGCTTTCGGATCTGCCGACATTATCGATCAGATAGCAAAAGGCTGGCTTGATTTTGATATTTTAGTCGCAACGCCCGATACAATGAAAGATTTGTCGAAAGTTGCAAAAATATTAGGTCCTAAAGGATTGATGCCTAATCCTAAATCCGGAACTGTTACGTTTGATATAGAACAGACAGTAAAAGATTTAAAAAAGGGCAGAGTTGAATATAAAAATGATGCTTACGGCATAATACATTGCGCCGTTGGAAAAGCTTCTTTTGAAGCTGATAAAATAGCTGAAAACATTAAAACACTTCTTGAAGTAGTTCAGAAGGCGAAACCTTCTGTAGCAAAGGGACAGTATATTAAGAGTATCTCGGTATCGTCGACAATGGGTCCGGGAATATTCATAGACCATAACCAGAAATTTTAAAATTTCCGGTTAAACATAAGTCATTTTGCAAAAACAAGAAGATGTTAAGTTTAGCTCTTCTTGTTTTTGCAGTTTTAAGAAGCAAAAAAAAGTTGTAAAGAGTTTATTATGAAAAATTTAAAAAAAGATTTATTATCGATATACGATTTGAATGCGCAGCAAATATGGGAACTTATAGAAAAAGCGATAAAATTTAAAAAATCGGGATATACCGATAAATTTAAAGGCAAAGTTTTCGGACTTATATTCGAGAAACCGTCCACAAGGACAATGGTTTCATTTGCAACGGCAATTGCACAGTCCGGCGGAACACCTCTTATCTTGGATACTCAAAAACTGCAAACGAAAAGAGGCGAATCTGTTTATGATACCGCGAAGGTTTTATCAAGATATCTTGACGGGATTATAATAAGAGCCTTTAAACACACATATGTTGAAGAATTTGCGGTCAATGCCTCAATTCCGGTAGTAAACGCCTTAACCGATTATGAACATCCGTGCCAGATACTTGCGGATATTATGACAATCGTTGAGAAATTCAAAATAAAATCACTCAAAGATTTATCAAAAATTAAAATAGTTTTTGTAGGCGATTCGAATAATGTATTTAATTCATGGCTCGCTTTGGCAGCCGTAATGGGACTTAATTTTACGCTCATAGGCGCAAAAGGATATATGCCTAAGAAAGAACTTTTGGATAAAGCCTCAGCTACCGCAAAAAGAACTAAAGCGTCAATAACAATTTCAAGCGATGCTGAATCCGTAAAGGGAGCAAATGTAATTTATACCGACGTATGGACTTCAATGGGTGAAGAAAAAGAAGAAGCAAAAAGAATAAAAGCTTTTACTCCTTATCAGGTTAATTCCGAGCTTCTAAAAAAAGCAAATAAAAACTGCATAGTTATGCACTGCCTGCCTGCCGTCAGGGATGAAGAAATTTCTACTGAAATAATGGATTTTCAGGAAAAAAATATTCTTGATCAGGCCGAGAACAGGCTTCATATTCAAAAAGCTATTTTGCTGGAACTTGCAAAATAAAAATAATATACAAACCGGGTTCAAAACCGTTATTGCGGTTTTGAAGATTTTTTAAATGGTTGGGTCACCATTTTCTGCTTAGTGGTGACCCTTTTTATTTTTTTGATGAATTAATGGAGGAAAAACTATGAAAATAACATGCATAATTCCGGCGTTTAATGAAGAAAAAACTATCCAAAGTCTCATAAGAAACATTAAAAAAGTCGAATCCATAAACGAAATCATAGTGGTCGACGACGGATCCTCAGATAAAACCTGCGATTTGGCAAAATCAGAAAACGTAAAAGTATTAAAGCATGAAAAAAACAAAGGCAAAGGCGCCGCAATAAAAACAGGAGCGGCTTATGCCGAATGCGACATAATACTTTTTCTGGATGCGGACCTTGCGAATATGTCACCAAAAAAAATAGCTTCTCTTCTTCAGCCGATTGAAAACGATGATGCCGATCTTGTTAAAGCGTCTTTTTCCCGTTCCAGAGGCCGCGTAACCGAACTTGTAGTAAAACCTCTTTTTCAGGTAATACTTCCTTTTTTAAATTTTAACCAGCCTCTAAGCGGACAGTTTGCGATTAGAACTGAAATATTAAAAGAATTAACTATTGACGATAAATGGGGAGTCGATATACAAATTCTTCTGCAATCTGTAAAAAAAGGACTGCGTATAGTTGAAGTTGACATAGGAGAATTGATTCATAAAAAACAGCCTATAGAAAATCTTGCAATAATGTCTGAACAGGTAATTAAATCAATCCTGTCTGAAATCGGAATGATTGCCAACAAACATAAACTTATAATATTTGATTTTGACAAAACTCTTATAGAGGAAAGCAGCATAGAAATTTTTGCAAGCCAGTTCGGATTTACAAAAATACTGAACGACTTAAGATGGCAGTATCAGCAGCATCTTATAAAGGATTCTGATATAACACTTAATCTGGCTCAGTTTTTTAAAGGCAAAACTGACAGCGATTTAAAACCTGTTTACGATAAAATCCGTCTTCAGGATAATATAATTAAAGTTATTGAACGACTTAAAAAAAGAAGATATGAACTCGCAATAGTTTCTCACGCTTTTTCGCCTGTAGTTTTTTATTTTGCAGAACAGCTCGGAATTCCAAAAGAAAATATTATATGCCCGGTTTTATTAAAAAACAAAAAAGGCGTTTATACAGGAGAAGTCCTTGCAAAAACGCGTCATAATTCATCCTGCTGCGACAATATAATCTGTAAAGGCGATGCGGCGACGGAGTTAATGTCAAAGCTTGACGTAAAACCGGAAGAATGTCTTGCCGTAGGAGACGGTCGTTCGGATGAATGTCTTTTCAGAGTTTCAGGACTTGCTCTTGCTTACAAACCAAAACAAAAAATCGGAGATATTTCAATATCGCATTTGAGCGAAATATTGATATACGCGGAATAACGCCGAATCATTGTATTCATTTCTAAAATTTAGTATAATTCTTGGCAAGTTTAGTCTCTTAGCAGCTAAATACACACACAAACGGATTCTTCAAAGGTCCCTTTAATAAAAGGGGTTGAAGCCGGAAGTTTGTGGAGGCATTCTTTTTTAGAATGACAAAAACCAAAGGAGCGTAAAAGTATGGCAAACGTAACAATGAAGTCGTTGTTGGAATCCGGTGTTCACTTCGGGCACCAGACAAGAAGATGGAATCCGAAAATGGCAAAATTTATTTTCGGAAGCAGAAACAAAATTCATATCATTGATCTTCAGAAAACACTCAAAGAACTCAAGAAAATCTACAAAGTCGTAAGAGATTTTTCCGCGGAAGGAAAAGAATTTCTTTTTGTAGGAACCAAGAAACAGGCCCAGGAACCTATCAAGGAAGAAGCTTTAAGATGCGGTTCTTATTTCGTATCCGACAGATGGCTCGGCGGAACTCTCACAAATTACGATACTCTTAAAAAATCAATAGCAAGACTTAAAGATCTTGAGGCAATGAAAGAAAACGGAATTTTCAGACTCCTTTCAAAGAAAGAACAGTCACAGAGAGAAAAAGAAAGAATTAAACTTGAAAAATCTCTTGAAGGTCTTAAGAATATGTCAAAACTTCCGGATGTAATGTTCATAATAGATCCTGTTGAAGAAACAACTGCACTTGCAGAAGCAAAAAAACTCGGTATTCCGGTAGTTGCGGTTTGCGATACAAACTGCGATCCTGATTTGATTGACTACCCTGTTCCCGGCAATGACGACGCTATCAGAGCAGTAAAATTGTTTTGTTCAGTTATAGCAGACGCAATACTTGAAGGTAAAGGAATTGAAAACAAACAGGAAAATCCTTCAAACACAATAGAAGAAGCCGATGAAAAACCTGCTGCAGAAGAAAAAAAAGAAGAAACAATTCAATAAGGAGAATACAAAATGTCAGTTGAACTTATATCAAAACTCAGAGAAATGACGGGCGCAGGAATAAAAGACTGTAACAACGCCCTTAAAGAAGCAAATAACGATATCGAACAGGCAGTAAAAATATTGAGAGAAAAGGGAATTGCTTCAGCCGTAAAAAGAGCAGACAGATCAGCAAAGCAGGGAACAGTCGTAGCAAGAATAAGCGCTGATAAAAAAACCGGAGTTCTTGTCGAAGTAAACTGTGAAACGGATTTCGTCGCAAAAACAGATAACTTTAAAAAACTTGCAAATGACATTGCCGTTCATGTTGAAAAATCAAGTTCGCAGGATAATATACTTGAACAGAAATATGACGCAACCCAGACGGTAAAAGATCTTATAACAAACGCAATCGCCACAATCGGCGAAAATATAGTTTTGAAAAGAGCTGTTAAATTTACATCAACCGGCATTATAAGCTCTTATATTCACGGTGAATTCGGCACACTTGGCGTTTTAGTAAATTTTGAATGTTCTGAAGATATCGCAAAAAGCGAAAAATTCCAGAATCTTACAAAAGAAATAGCGATGCAGATTGCAGCAGTAAGTCCTTTGTACGTAAACAGAACTCAGGTACCTCAGGAAGAACTTGCAAAAGAAAAAGAAATTTATGTAAAACAGCTTCAGGATGAAGGAAAACCTGCAAATATAATCGAAAAAATCGTAGTAGGGAAATTGGATAAATATTATTCTCAGGTATGTTTGATTGAACAGCCTTACATGAGAGATACAACCGGAAAACAGAAAGTCCAGGAAATAATAGATCAGGCCGGAAAAGGCATAACAGTAAAAGAATTTGCAAGATTTAAAATCGGAGAATAATGAAAACTCAAAGAGTTTTGCTTAAACTTTCTGGCGAAACGCTGTCGGGAGCAAATAGTGTTGTCGACAGCGTAAGCCTTCAGAATATAGTTGAAGAGTTAAAGCAGCCTTTGTCGCGCGGCGTACAATTTGCAATAGTTGTTGGAGCAGGAAATATTTGGCGCGGAGCAGGAAAGGAAATAGACAGAGTCTCTGCAGATAAAATGGGAATGCTTGCGACCTCTATAAACGCCGTTGCAATAACTGAAATTTTAAAGTCAAACGATATAAAAGCCGTAATGCTAGGAGCACAGGATGTTACCGGTTTTTATGAAACTTTTACACCGGAAAAAGCTCTTAAATATCTTGATGAAGGATATGTAACCGTTTTCGGAGGCGGACTAGGAAAACCTTATTTTACGACAGATACTACGGCGGCTGTCCGAGCTTCCGAAATCAAAGCGGATATTATTTTAAAAGCGACTCAGGTTGACGGAGTTTATACTGCTGATCCTAAAAAAGATGCTTCTGCAAAAAAATATGATGTTTTGTCATATCAGGAAGCTATCGATAAACAGCTTAAGATAATGGATTTAAGCGCATTTGAAATTTGTTTTAAAAATAAAATAGCAATTTATGTTTTTGATTTTTATAAAAAAGGCAATCTGAATAAAATACTTGACGGACAAAAAATAGGGACTATTGTTTCTTAGGGGGAAAAATGTTACCGAAAGAACTATTAACAACCGGCGAAGACGCAATGAAAAAAACCATAGAAAAGGTAAAACATGATTTTTCTGCGATAAGAACCGGCAGAGCAAACCCTGCTATACTTGAAACTCTTAAAGTTGAAAGTTACGGATCTATGATGGCTTTAAACCAGCTTGCTGGAGTAAGCGTGCCTGATGCCAGAACACTTGAAATAAGACCTTGGGATATCTCGCAGCTCAATGCAATAGAAAAAGCAATACAAAAATCAGATTTAGGACTGACTCCCGTAAATGACGGAAAAATAATCAGAATATCGATTCCTCCTTTAACGGAAGACAGAAGAAAAGAAATAATAAAAACAATCAATAAAATGTCGGAAGATTATAAAGTTGCCGTAAGAAATGAAAGAAGACATATTGTTGACGGCATAAAAAAATCCGAAAAAGATAAGCTTATCACGGAAGATGAAAGAAAAAAATATGAAACTGATTCTCAGAAACTTACGGACTCATATATAAAAAAAATAGAAGAACTTGTTCTTTTGAAAGAACAAGACTTAATGAAAATATAAATCACGGGAGGATTGTAAAAATGGCATATGTAATTAATAAAGAAACTTGTGTAGGATGCGGAGCATGCGAATCTACATGTCCTGCAAGCGCAATAAGTGCAACTGACGATAATAAATATGTTATCGGCGATGCTTGTGTAGACTGCGGTGCATGCGAATCTGCATGTCCTGTTTCAGCAATATCACAGAAGTAGAAATCAGTGTCTTTAAAAACACAAATTGATTTTTCAAATTTGCCTGCTCACATAGCCGTTATAATGGACGGCAACGGAAGATGGGCAAAGAAAAGATTTCTGCCAAGGAATTTAGGGCATACAAACGGGGTCAAAACTGCAAAAAATATTGTTGAGCTTGCCAGGTCAATAGATATTAAAGTTTTGACCCTGTATGCTTTTTCAACGGAAAATTGGAAAAGAGCCCAGGATGAAGTATCGGGGCTGATGTTTCTTTTAAAAACTTATCTTAAAAGCGAACTTCAGTCAATGATAAAAAATAATATATCTTTCAGAGTCATCGGAGATATATCAAAGTTCCCGGAAGATATTCAGACAGAGCTTAAAAGCACATGCGAAGCAACTAAAAATAATGACGGAATGATTTTAAATTTTGCCCTAAATTACGGATCAAGACAGGAAATATTAAGAGCCGTTAAAAATATACTAGACAAAAAAATAGATAATCCTACCGAACAGGATATTTCCGACAATTTATACACGGCAAATCTGCCTGATCCGGATTTACTTATACGAACTTCAGGCGAAATGCGTATATCAAATTTTATGTTGTGGCAAATAGCATACAGTGAAATTTATGTAACAGAAGTATTGTGGCCTGATTTTTCTGAAGAAGAGTTTTATAAAGCGATATTAGCATACCAGCAGAGAGAACGCAGGTTCGGCGGAGTATAAAAAATAATACCCGTAAAGTTTATGATTTTGAAAATCAGACTCTTAAAGTTTACGGATTTTAACCGGAGAAAATAATGTTACTGCATCGAGTTTTAGTGGCACTTGTCGGAATTCCTTTGATTTTGTGGTGTATATATCTGGGAGGAATTCCTTTTTTTATAATGTTTTTTGCGATAGTATTTTTTTCAGTTCTTGAGTTTTACTCTATTTGCAAAAAATATAATCCTATGGCATTTGCCGGAACGGCTTCAGCATGCATATTTTTTATATCTCTTTATCTTAACTATCATGTCCAGACCGTTTTGATATCGCTCATTTTTATTATATTTTTATTTCAAATGATGTTTAGTAAAACAGATAATGCTTCATCGGAAATATCGATTACGGTTTTCGGAGCATTTTTTATACCGTGGACTTTTTTTCATATGATTTTAATAAGGGATATTCATGTCTACGGCACTCAGTACATAATATTCCTTTTTGTAAACGTATGGCTGCTTGATACAGGCGCAATGTTTGCCGGCAAAAAATTCGGCAGGCATAAACTTGCCGAACATATAAGCCCTAAAAAAACAATAGAAGGAGCTGTTGCAGGAATACTGACGGCTGTTATAGTTTCTCTTTTATGCAGAGAAATATTCATGAAAGATATAATAACGTTTAAAGAAGCTTTTATTTTTGCTTTAATCATAGGCATCGTGGGACAGTTTTCAGATCTTGCCGAATCGTTATTTAAAAGAGACTGTAATATAAAAGATTCCGGCAATCTTCTTCCCGGACACGGCGGAATGCTCGACCGATTTGACTCATATCTTTTCTGCGCTCCTATTTTTTATTATGCAATAATTCTTATAAAAGGTTAATATGAAAAAAATAGCTGTTTTAGGATCTTCAGGTTCTATCGGAATACAAACTTTAGATTTCATAAGAAAAACAAAAAATGAATTTAAAGTATGCGCTTTATCCGTCAATTCAAATATTGAATTGTTAAAAAAACAAATAAAAGAATTTAAACCGGCGGCAGTGTCTGCAGGCACAGCCGAAGACGCCGAGCAAATACGGTTATGGTGTAAAAAAAATAAAATAAATATAAAAGTTTATCACGGAATAAACGGTCTTAATAAAATAGCAACTCTTAAAGAAGTTGACATTGTTTTGTTTTCTGTAGTCGGTTCAATAGGGCTGGAACCTCTTCTTCAAGCAATAGACGCCGGAAAAGATATTGCAATAGCAAATAAAGAATCACTTGTTATGGCCGGTTCCATAATAATGAAAAAAGCCAAAGACAAAAATGTAAAAATTCTTCCCGTAGACAGCGAACATTCGGCAATTTTTCAGTGTATCGCAGGAGAAAAAAAAGAATCGGTAAAAAAAATAATATTGACGGCATCAGGAGGCCCTTTTTATAAATCCTCAAAGAAACTTGCTGATATAACCGTTGCCGAGGCTCTTGCTCATCCGACATGGAAAATGGGCAAAAAAATAACTATAGATTCCGCGACTTTGATGAATAAAGGACTTGAGGCAATCGAAGCCTCTGTTTTATTCGGAATTCCGATTGAAAAAATAGAAATAGTAATTCATCCGCAGTCGATAGTGCATTCTATGGTTGAATTCCAAGACGGATGCGTTATGGCGCAGCTTTCAAATCCTGATATGACTCTGCCTATACAATACGCTCTTTCTTATCCTGAAAGAAAAAAATGTTTTATTAAACCTCTCAATCTTGCCGAAGCCGGCAAACTTGAATTTTATAAGCCTGATTTTAAAAAATTTGAATGTCTTCAGATAGCTTATAACTGCGCAAAAATCGGGTTTACAATGCCGGCCGTAATGAATGCCGCAAATGAAATTGCAGTTAAATATTTTCTGGACGGAAAGATATCATTCTGCGATATTTCTAAAATAGTAAAAAGTATCACTTCAAAACATAAAGTATTAAAAACTTCAGATATTGAAAAATACAGGGCGATAGATGCCGAGACAAGAATTTTAACGGCAAATTTAATAGAGGAGCGATATATTTAATGGAAATAGTAAAACTTTTTTCAGGTTCATATTCAATAATTTTGCAGATACTTGCCGTTGTTTTCGGATTGGGGCTTCTCATTTTTGTCCACGAGCTTGGACATTTTGTAATGGCAAAAATTTATAAGGTTAGAGTTTTAAAATTTGCTTTCGGATTCGGACCGGAACTGTTCGGATTTTCTAAAGGCGAAACAAGATATGCGGTATGCGCGCTTCCTCTGGGCGGAATGGTTGAAATGGCAGGAGAATATACTACAGAAAAAGGAGCTCCGGAACCAAAACCCGGCGATTATCTTTACTGTCCGTGGTATAAAAGAATGATGATTGCATTTATGGGTCCTATGATGAATTATATTCTTGCAATATTTTTATTTTGCGCTCTTTTCAGTGTATGGGGGCTGACCGTAATATCCGAAGAATCTTTTATAGGAAATCTTGCTCCTGGCATGTCGGCTCAAAGAGCCGGAATGCAGGAAGGAGATAAGATAATATCAATCGATAACGTTGAAATAAAATCCTGGGAAGACATAATGGATAATATGCAGGATAAGGCTGATAAACAAATTCATATTTCCGTTTTAAGAAACGATGAAAAACTTGATTTTACTTTTGTAGCCGATAAAAATCCTATAACTGACGTTGGAATGCTCGGAATACAGCCTAAAATAACAATGGAAAAGACGAGTATATTCAGATCTGCGTATTTGAGCGTGCAAATGGTATGGCTTCAGACGGCAGTAACAGTATCTTATCTGTGGGAAAAACTTGTAAAATGGGAAAAACCCGAACTTGCAGGACCTGTCGGAGTTATTCAAATAATGGCTAAATCTGCAGATGCCGGATTATCAAGTTATATAAGACTTATTGCAATTATCTCAGTTGCACTCGGTCTGTTTAATTTGTTCCCTATACCTCTTGTTGACGGAGGAATGATAGTTCTTTTTATTGCCGAAGGCATTACGCGTAGAAAAATAAGCATGAAAATCGTTCAAATTTATAATACAATAGGAGTCGGAATTATTCTTTTAATTTTAATTTTTGCAACTTACAGCGATCTCATAAGATTGGGAATAGGCAAGATATTTAATAATTAACAGGTTGTAACGGGAAAAGATTTATGTTTACAAGAAAAGATACAAAAATAATAAATGTCGGCGGTATTAAAATAGGAGGAGGAAATCCTGTTACGGTTCAGTCCATGACAAATACCGATACAAGAGACTGGAAAGCAACGGTCAGACAAATAAAAGAACTTGAACTCTATGGCTGTGAAATAATAAGAATTTCGGTGCCTGATATGCAGTCCGCCCAAAATATAAAAAATATTAAAAGACATATTTCAATACCTCTTGTCGCTGATATTCATTTTGACCACAGGCTGGCTATAGAATCAATAAAACAGGGAGCAGATAAATTAAGAATCAATCCCGGAAATATCGGTTCAAAAGAAAAAGTCATAGAACTTGTAAAAGAAGCTAAAAAAGCAAAAATTCCAATAAGAATAGGGGTAAATGCGGGTTCTCTTAAAGAAGTTCATAATTTCAATAATCCTTTTGACAGAGCTAAAGCTTTGGTAAAAGGAGCTGTTGAACATGTTAAAATATTAGAAGAATGTGATTTTTATGATATAGCTGTATCTCTTAAAGCATCGGATGTTATAACAACCGTTGAAGCTCACAAATTGTTTGCAAAAAAAAGAAATTATCCTCTGCATCTTGGAATAACCGAGTCAGGATCAATGTTCCGAGGAACGATAAAATCATCTTCCGGACTTGCAATAATGTTATATCTCGGCCTCGGAGACACAGTAAGAGTGTCTCTTACTGCAAATCCTGCAGAAGAAGTAAAAGCCGCATATCAGATACTTCAGTCTCTTAATTTAAGGTCAACCGGCGTTGAAGTCGTATCGTGTCCCACATGTTCAAGATGCAAAGTTGATCTTATCAATATAGTAAACAATCTTGAAGAAGAGATTGCAAAAATAAAAAAAGCGCCGAAAAAAGAAATCAAAATAGCCGTTATGGGATGTGTTGTAAACGGTCCGGGCGAAGCAAAAGACGCCGATTTCGGAATAGCCGGCGGACAAGGCGACGGTATTTTATTTGAAAAAGGAAAAATCACCGGCAAGATTCCGCAGGATTTGTGGGTCAAAAAATTAATATCTTTGTACAAAAAAGCATAGAGAATCAAGGGGTAATGAAAATGGCAGAAATTTATTTAACCAGAGAAGGCAGAAATAAACTAATAGAAGAAATTGAAAGGCTCCAAAAAAGAAAACCGCAGATACAGGATGAAATAGCAAGAGCCAGAGAACACGGCGATCTCAGAGAAAATGCCGAATATCATGCCGCAAAAGAAACGCTCACAAATCTTATGCAGAGAATTGCGGAAATTGACGCAAAACTTTCAAGAGCTAAAATAATAGAAGAGCAAAATATTGATCCGAACAAAGTTTTTATCGGAGTAACCGTTACAATAAAAGATGAAGACGGAGATGAATACGAATATTCAATAGTCGATGAAGAAGAAGCAAATCCGGCCGAGATGAAAATATCAATAGGATCTCCTCTGGCACAGGGACTTTTGGAACATAAAGCCGGGGAAACTGTTGACGTCAGTCTTCCGGCAGGAGTAATGAAATTTACTATTTTAAAAATATCAAGATAACATATAAAAATATGTTTTTATAATGAAAATATTTAATTATTTTGAAAATTTATCACAAAAACATGCTATTTTTATAATAATACTAATAGCATGTTTTCATTTTTTTAATACCTTAATTGTTTTAAAAACCAATAATTTTTATTCGGCTCCTGATGAATCCGTAACATGCATTGTTGATATGTCTCACTCTTTCTGTCAGGAATACACTATTATATCCCTTTTAAAAAATTTACAAATATCAGATTTTTTTCACTCTCTTGCCACATACTGGAAACCGCCTGTCTATTTTTTGGCTGCAATGCCTTGTATATATTTTGTAAACGACATACCGCTTTTCATAAGTCTATTTAATTTTTTAATATCGTTAATAACTTTATTTTCGGTATATGCGATACTTACAAAATTACATTCGAAACAGGCCGGTTTACTGGCAGCCTTAACGCTGAGCTTATATCCTTTGTTTTTTAATATGCACCGCACGTTTTTCATAGAAACTTTGCTTGCCGCAGTTTTTGCATTATGCATATACATTATGATACTGTACCGCAATAACAATATTTTTTACACACTGGCTGCCATATCGGCGATATCAGCCGGTCTGCTTACAAAAGAACAATTTGTTATTTACATCCCGTTTCTTTTAGTGTTTGCATTAAATAAAAATAAAATAAATATTTTTAAGATTCTGTACGTCTCATCCGTAACTGCTGCAGCTGCGGCGGCGGCTTATGCTCTCTGGTATGTTTATCTTTCCGATAATATTTTTGTTCATTTACTAAATTATGCAAAAGAAAATATTAACGCGGATTATTTCTTTTATTTCAAAGAATTATATTTTTTCGGTGCAACTCCGCCTGCAGCCCTGCTTTTTGCCGCAGCCGCATTATATTTTCTATTAAATAAAAAATACTATATTTGGTTTTTAACGCCTCTGTTAATATTGGCAATATTTTCTCTGTCCGGCAACAAAGTAGCCAGACATGTTTTTCCGGTTATAATATTTATGCCTATAGCAACAACATTATTCTTGTTTGAAATCAAAAATGCATTGTTCAGAAAAATCTCAATTCTGATGTTAATCTTAATAATGATATTGCAATTTTTTCTTATTAATTATTCACAGATTCAATATTACAGAAAAGAAAAATTTAATATTTTCAATGATTTCAAAGGTATTAGTTTTGCTTTTTATTATCCTGAAAATACAACTTATAAAATGCAATATGACATGCTTAAAAATACTATAGCCTCATTATCTGCCGTAAATACGGCATTTGTACAAGTTTTTACGCCGCTCGTGTTTAACTTTTTGATTTTCCAAAAAGACAGAGATGCCGCTA
>Ga0302240_1001963_pt1 | contig 14904 bp, 8 predicted proteins | sample AAG_UR_His_MG_FD_193538 | JGI IMG/M metagenome (GOLD analysis project Ga0302240, IMG submission 193538) | Enriched activated sludge microbial communities from anaerobic digester in WTTP, New Holstein, Wisconsin, United States - AAG_UR_His | ecosystem: Engineered > Bioreactor > Anaerobic >... | reverse complement strand
GTTTTAGAGTCATTCGAAAGAGAAGCAAAAGTAAGAAAAGAACCATATTTTGCTCCTAAGATTCTTGAGATCTGTCCCTTAAGACCCATACAGAAAGAAATAAGATTTTTATTATTTTTCAATAGTTCAAAGTGTTTGAAATTATCATTTATGGACTCACCAAAAGTGACTATTTTTATTATATGAGGTTTTAGTTTTTTTATTCTCCCATAAATACTTTTTATTTTCCCGGGGGTTTCTTTAAAATTATGATAGGAACAAATTATTTTTGTATTTTCCTTATTCTCTATGAGGGAAGAAATAATTTCTTCTCCTGAAGATAATTCTATATCAACATAATCCGCCTTTAATCTGATGGATTTTTTTAATAAATTTAACCTTTCTTCCTCACTACCACTGAACCGTCCTCCTTCATCTGTCTTTCTGATAGTTATAATGATAGGTTTTGTTCTCTTTTTTAATAACTCCTCCAGGGTACTTTCGTTTATATCCTTCATATAATCGATTCTTACTTCGATTATATCTGCTGATTTCTCTGCTTCTTTCAGATCCAGAAGGGTTTCTTTAATATTATCTCTTCCGAGAGAGATACAGATTGCAGTGGATTTCATAAAAGATCACTCATTTGAAAGAATTTTACACTATTATAGCTTTTGCTCATATGCTGCTATGGCTCCAGGGTTGACCGATGAAATTACTCTTTAAAGGAGTAAAGGGATGGTTGTTACATAAGTATTTGTAGTGGTATCTATTACTTTTACGGCAGGATTCTTCTTTATATCCTGAACCAGTCCCTGAATACTCCCAGTTTCAGATTCCTGTGATAAAGCCAGAAAATCCACATTGAGAATCATTATGAGGAATAAAAGTAAAATTATTCTGATGAAAATTTTCATGAATATCATCTCCCTGAAGTTCTGAACATAAATTCCAGGTAAAATCGTAAAAATCCTTGAAAAAGAAAAAATTTAAAAAATTTTATTAAACAGGCAGGAATAAAAATTAATATATAGAATACCATTAAGTAAAAATCTCATAAAAATGAGGAGATGCTCATCTCCTTGTTTTTTAATTTTACTGATTTAATTGAAGCAGGAGTTGAAGAAGTATCTGACAGAAACATACACGTTCCGGTCAGGAGGGTGTAATCCCCTCCCTCTCCTTTATACCGCTTATCCAGGTGCGGGGTCCCGTAAGGACCGGCTGTGAGTCGCCAGCATCGTGGCTCCGGGTTCAATTCCCCCATAGGCGGTCAGTGTCATAAAGAGTGAAAAGTGAAACGAAGTCCTTCCAAAGCAGTCAAAGTGAAAAGTGAAAAGAAATTTTAACCTCTCATTTTTGACTTTTCACGAATAAACTATCCTTATCTGCCTTCCTGAAATATGACCGATATGCTTTTGTTTCTTCCAGTAATTCCTTTAATTCAGAAGAAATTTTATTTGTCTCACTGCTTATCAGAGAAGTTCCTTCTGTAATTAACAATCCCTCTTCATTTTCTCCGGGAATACTTATATGGCCCCTGGCAGAGAGCCAATCGAGTCCCTTCCTTACCGTTATTTCACGATGGCCCGTGAGGGCAGAAAATTTTAAAATATTTACTCTTCCCTTATTTGATTTCAGGGCATATTTTGCAAGACCTGCCAGATGTTTTAAAAAAGCCTCCAGTCCATCAAGAGGAGGGTCTACCGCAAAGAGATAAACCTTTGATGGAGAGACTTTATTAAGAATAGATTTTAACTCTTCCGGCCCGGGCGGTGTTGTCCATATAACCAGAAGATCCGAAAGATTTAATTCATAACGATTTTTTCCTGAATTTTCTTTTTCTCCTTCCATCCAGATCTGAAGGCCGGGGATTTCCCGGAGACTCTGTAACAGAGCTTCAGGTTCCTCTTCGTCACGATAATCAATAATTTCTATTGCAGGAGATTGAATTACATTTATTTTGTCTTCATCTGCTTTCCAGTCTACCCATTCCAGTTGAAGTTCCTTCTGTCCCTGATAATTACTTGATCTCATAAGATAGGCCAGATGAAATCTTCCTTCCGGTAAAGAATAATTCTGCCCCTGCCACCATACCACTCTCTGAGAATTTCCTTCCTCGTCTTCCACCATCAGAAGGCGATGCTCACCTCTTTTCCCGATTCTACTGTGGCCTTTTATGGAAAGTCCTCTGGAAGCAAATAGAGGCACTGTATTACCGGGGCCAAAGGGAGATAGAATCTGTAACTCCTCTGAAAGTTCCACAGATAGTATGGAAAGTGGCAAATATCCATCTAATTCAAGGGTTTCTTTATATTCTCTCCTCTGCTCCTTCAGGATACGGGATAAAGAACAGCGAAATGCAGGAATAAGTTCGGGAAGAATGGAAAGTCCTGCTGCCATAGGATGACCGCCGAAACCAAGAAGTATCTCCTGGTTAAGGGAAATGGCGGCAGATATATTACATCCTTTTATAGAACGGGCAGAACCCCTGCACGGTTCACCGGGAGGTGTGGTGATGAGAATAGCAGGTTTATTATAAATTTCCACAAGACGACTGGCTACTATACCTATTATCCCTGCAGGCCAGTTCGGATGTGAAAGAACGATAGCTTCATAATCCAGTAGTTCTGGATTAAGTTCAATCTGATGGATAGCTGCCTGGAGAACCTGTTCACCTAACACTTTTCGTCGTTCATTGAACCCTTCCAGCATGTCAATCAGAATACGGGCCCTTTCAGGATTTTCTGTAGTAAGGAGTTCCACTGCCAGATTCGCATCGGACAACCGCCCAAGGGCATTGAGACGAGGCCCCAGACCGAATCCTATATGTTCTTCGGAAATACGGCCCGGGTTAAGACCTGCCTTTTCCATCATTAATCGAAGACCTATTCGCTCTGTATTTCTCAGGACTTTAAGCCCTTTCTGCAAAAGATATCTCGTATCTCCTGTCTGGACAACTACATCAGAAACGATTCCGAGAGCCACAAGATCAAGATATCTGTATATTTCATCAGATCTTTTAGCCTTTCTGTATAGTTCTTCCATAACCTTGTAAGCACATCCCACACCGGGTAGTTCTCTCAGAGGATGACCTTCTGAAAGCATTTTAGGATTCACTATTGAGTGAGCTTTCGGAAGAGTTGAAGGCACATCATGATGATCCGTTATAATGACATCCATTCCCTCCTGAGTAACATAGCTGACTTCTTTATGATTTCCCATACCTGTATCACAGGTTATTAAAAGTTTTATACCTTCTGTAATTAATCTCTTTAAACCGGCACTATTAAGACCATGAGATTCAGTCTGTCTCAGAGGTATATAGTAGGTAACGTTACCTCCCAGACTTTGAATGCCTGAAACGAGAAGGGAAGTAGATGTCTGACCATCCACGTCGAAATCACCCCAGACACAGACAGGTTCTCCGGTTTTAATAGCATATTCCAGGCGTTCCACTGCTTCAGGAAGGTCAGGAATATCTGACGGCGGGGAAGGGGTGAAGCACTTAGGATCCAGAAAAGCTCTGGCTTTAGCGAGTTCATTGAACCCACGCCTCAGTAAAATTTTTTCAACCAGAGGGTGAAGGGTTAGAGATTTTTGAAATTCTTCCGGGATGGTAATATTTCCCGGTTCAATCCATTCTTTCATAATAAATTAACCTGTAATTATAGCATATTACTCTATCAATCCGTCCAGAATTTTTTCAACAACCCTGTCTTCACAGGTTTATCTGTAATGATATTTACATGAATTTCTACGGCATCTTCTATATGAATAAAATAGTTAAAAGGAGAACCGGAAACGCCGGGGATGCCGGTGGAAGAATAAGTTTTTTTCGAGTCCGTCGTAGAAATTAAGGGAGTTTCCGGAAGATTTTCTTCAGTAAAAATATTTGCTGCAGATTTTTTTAGTTTTTCTAGCTCTTGCCATTCCATATTTTCAGATACGATTGAAGTGTCAACTTTATCCAGAACTGTTTCTCCGGAAGGTGGCTTATTAGTCTTTCTCTGGTACCGGTAATCCTGAAAGCTTATTCTATTGATTTTTTAATATCCATTTCCTGAGACTTCTAATCTGTTTTTAATAATTTAAGGACAATTAAATAATATCACACATAAGAGTAGTTTTAAATAGCTTAATTGTTAACAAAATGTAAAATAATAGGTAGATGAACAGCTTCTTTTAAATACTATCTACAGCAGGGAAGATTTCAGCGAATAATCAATAAGGAAGGTGAGAAACACCTTCCTTATAAATAACTGCCCCGTCTTACTTATTCATTAAACCTTTATTAAAGTAAGATTTCCATTTACTATGGCCTCAGTACTTGCCTTCTGGGAGGCAGTGCATATATCCACTCTTCCAAAGCCTTTATTGGTGAAGGCTCCTCCCGTATCTACTGCCTTGAAGATTATCTGTTTTCCGTATTTCTTTTCCATTTCAGGAATGCGGAAGGTATCGCCATATTTAATTTTTCCGCTCTTATAGAGATTTTTATCTAAAGCTATGGATACATAGGGAGCTTTTCCACTGAGGAAATCCTGAAGGGTATTTAATTTTTTGCCTCTCATATCATAAAAACCACCTTCCATAGCACTGTTGTCAGGGTAATAACCGGTTGCCTTTGCCGTGCCCATGGTCTGTCCATTTATTGGCCCTGCCGGCGCTCCTCCACCTGGCTGTGCTCCTCCTGTACCTCCTGCAGGGACAGCTCCTCCGCCAGGTTCTGCTCCTGTGCCTCCTACCGGCGCTCTACTACCTCCCGGGGCACCTCCACCCATACCGGAGAGACCTCCGCCCATACCCGGCATAGCTCCACCCATACCTGGGAAGCCACCTCCCATACCCGGCACACCTCCGCCCATCATTCCAGGCATTCCACCCATCATTCCGGGCATCATTCCACTCATAAAGGGATTTGCTCCTCCACCCATCATCATCATCATCATCTGCATCATCATCATCATCATCTGCATCATCTGCATCATAGGATTCTGCTGCATACCGATGAAATTACCAATGCAATTTTCCACTGCATGCCCAAGTCTCGGCCCTGGCATTGCTCCAAGCATTGGCCCTATTCCCTGAAATGGCATGGAAGAACCGCCTGTAAGTCCTCCAATTCCACCCATCATATCTTGAAGTAGAGATTCCATGGGGTTTATTGCGCCCATAGCCTGCTGTCCGCCAAAATAATTATTTATCAAACTGGTATTCTGTAAAGAGTTTCCAATGGATATACCCATCTATGTTCCTCCTTATATAAAGTTTGCTGTTAGATAAACTTATTGCTATAATTATATCACGATATTTTTTAGAAAGTAAATAGTATATAAAAAAATAAATCGGTCTGTCATACATAGTTATAATCCTGATGTACCGGTCATCTGCTTAATAAGTCCATAATCGGCATGGTTCATTCTGCTGAAGAATATAGAGCTATGTCAGAAGAAATTTTATTAGAACTTCAGCAGCGTGAATAGAACCTCATTACTTATCTGAGTAAAACAGGGGCAGAGATTTCAGTATTTTAACACAGTGGTTCTACGAACTTATGGATTAGAGTGTTTCTAATAAAAAAATTCCGTAAGTAGGTATAATAAAATGAAGATGAACTTCAGAAAGTTATAATCAATAATTTGCAAACCTTAATTTATACACATAGGGGCGCAAGGCCTTGCTCCTCTACAGGATAACGGTTTTTCAAGATTCTGCAAAAGTATAGTAAATATTTAAAAAGTTAATATGTAACTTCTACTTCTTTCTTTTCTTTATCAGTTTTTATAAGTAATTTAACTTTTGTTCCCCGGTTTTTAAGGAGCAATCTATTAACTTTAACCAGATTGAGGCCGGAACAATTTATACCGTCAATTTCAAGAAGAGTAAAGGAATTTTTAATTCCGCTTTTTGCCAGAGGGGTATTCTCTATAATACCTGTAAATTTGACTTCCCCCCTGGGAGTAATATATACATAACCTCCCGGCCCTGTCAGATTTTCCTCACAGACAAGATAAATCTCATCTTTATCAAACTTAATTGAGCTAAGATTAGATGGTTCGGTATTTCTCACATCCAGAAAACACATAGTGTCTTTATTTATACAGACCTTTTTATTATAGTCTTCCAGGTAAGTTTTTATGCCTGTGAGAGTATAAAGATTCTTATTTCCTTTGTTTTCAATCCTGAATTGAGTTATATAATCCTGCCCATCTTTACTGCTGTCCATTATGGAAAGACTGTATTTTCCCATCCCTTTCTCATCAAGATAGGATCTGAAAAAATCATTCAGGTCCGTAGAAGTTGATTTTTGCATGACTTTTCTAAAATCTTCCGTACTTGCAACTTTACTACGATATTCCTTTACATATTCTTTTATTCCATTAAAGAAAGCTTCTTCACCCATTATAAGTTCCAGACTTTTAAGTATAAGGGCACCTTTATAGTAAGCTACAGCTACCTGAAGATCCTTTTCTTCTATTTCCGAAGCTTTTATTACAGGCAGATCATAACCGTAATATGCCATATATATGAGCTTGAGACGGCGGAAACTTTCTGTTTCCACATCTTTATCAAATACTGACTTTAAAGCTATAATCTCAGAAAATTTTGCAAATCCCTCAAAAAGCCAGTAATCTTTAGATGCATCGGCAGAAACTATATTCCCCCACCAGGTATGCGAAACTTCATGGACTACATTTCTGGTAGGGAAGAGTATTTCATTATTCTCTATTTTTTTTGTAAAATACCCTTCACCCAGTGTCATGGAATTGAAAAAACCTGAATAACCTCCTGTGATGCCTTCCGGAATGGCCATGGCTTTATATTCTCTCAAGCCTGTTGCCCCAAAGGTTTCTTCAAAATATTTATAAGATTTATAAATTACATTGGCCACATAGTCTACATTTTCATCTATAGAATTAAAGGGGACATAAAGTTTTACTTTAAATCCATCGGTGCAGGCCTTTTCTACCTTCCGGCATTTACGGGCAAAAAAATAAAGGCTTCTGTCAGTTATATTCTCATAATTTTCCCATTTGTAAATTTTTCTTCCCTGAATTTCAGATATATAATATAATCTTCCTGAAGCCATTACTTCAAATTCCCGGGGTACATCAACAGATAGTTTAAAAGGAGGTAATCTCTTACAATCTGTACCTTTTATCTTTGGATACCAGTTGTCAGTCCTTGTGATAGAGGAGTTTATGCGGCAGTCAGTATCTGAGATATTAAAAGCAAAAGTTGCGTAAGAATCAGATGGGTCTTTTCGGGGATATATTTTATATGTAAGAAGAAGCTTTTCTGTTTCCCCCTGTTTAATGTCTTTCTGGGGTTTTAGCATATTATTTCTGAATTCATATTTTAAGGGAATATTTTTTTCATCATAAACTTTGATATCTCTTAAATCAATACCTCTAAAGTTTTTGCAGAGGTTGATTTCCAGTGGATTATCCTGAGACGAACTGTTATGTTGAATTTCCATTAATGCTTCTACAGAAAGATAATCATATATAGAAGAGACCTGTACTTTAATATCATAACGAATTATATGAAAATCTCTTTCCTGAGCATTTAAACCAGTTGAAAGTAGCAGGAGTAATAAAAATAAAAGAGATATTTTGTACATAAAAGAGTTCCTTTCCAAAATAAAACAGGCGAACCGAAGTTCGCCTGTTTTTAAGTTTACTTATTATCTTCCGCCTGTATATTTATCTATAACACTCTGAACCTCCGGATCCTTATCACCCTTACTAACAGGGAAGAGTTTATAAGAAACGCCTATAATTTTTTTACTTACCGGGTCGACTTCGAGAGATACATCACCTACATATTTGCCATGGGAGGCGGCTTCCACTACAATTGTTGTTCTTCCATCAGGATTTCTTACTTCTTTTGGATCATGGAGTTCCTGATGGTCATGGCCTGCTACTATAACATCTATTCCCGGAACACTTGAAGCAGCATCAACACATCTGTTAATACCTTCGTGGGCTACTATTACAATTACCTCGGCGCCGGCCTTCTTTGCTTCCGGTACAAGTTTTGCAGCAGCGCTCTGAATTGAATCTACTTTTACATCATAGCCTACCTTTGGATGTGCTTTGGTGGCCATTTTAGGCGTACAGAGACCTATGAAACCGACTTTTACACCATTAACGTCTTCTATTACAAAGGGCTTTGTATGTTCCAGAGGCTTACCACTTGATTTATAAGTAATATTTCCCAGTAACACCTGGGCATCCAGCTTTGGAAGTAAATTCTCTTCGAGGTATTTGCCTCCGTGTTGAAATTCATGATTTCCAGGAACAAAAATTTCCGTACCTGAGGACTTGAATATTTCAGGAATAGGTCCCCAGAACTGAGGCCCCGGTTTGTCATTCCAGCTTTCATAGGTAACATCACCTGTATTTACTATGAAAGAATTAGGATCTCCATAAACTTTCTCTCTTCTTTTTATTACTGCAGCCTCACCGGAAAATTTTGTAAATTTAGGATCATGTTCATCATTTGTATGAATTATTCCGATTGTAACCGGATCAGCAGCTTTTGTAACCATACTGCTTCCTTTGAGTACATTTTGAATAGTAGGTTCACCTAACTTGAAATTCCATTGTTTTTCAGGGATATCAGTATCTGGAGTTTTTGAAATAGATACTGCATCTTTATTCATAAATACAGAGAGGACATCTAAATTTATTTTTTCTTTGGAAACTTCTTTAGAAACAGGAGATGGAACGTTTACATTTGTCTGGCTGGATATTTTCATTAATATTTACTCCTTACTTAAATTTTTTTAAATTAATAATCTTCTTCCTACAGAATAACCCAATTTACTAATAAAATCAATATTATTATGTTAATAAATTGTTAACAAATAGCAACTAAAAAATTTCATTCCTTTATTCTTTTTACTCTTTTATTTTTTTCTTTTTCTTTTTTTTCTTTTTAATTACTTTTTCTGATGCTCCTTCCTCTGGCTTTCCAGGAGTTACCGTTATTTCTTCAGGAATTACTGCTGTTTCTTCAGGATCTGCTGCTATTTCATCAGGGGCTTCAGATATATCATTTAATGGGAGAGAAGAAATTTCTCCGGATGATGACCCTTTGATTTCTAATGGCGGCAGTTCTTCAAAATCTTTTATTTCTCCATACTGTTCTCTCAGTAAATCCTCTATATTGATATTATCTAATCTAATAGTTCTTTGCCCTAAACCATCCTTCTCACTATCTGTTAATTCCTCATAATTATCTTTCAGGACATCTTCTATTTTCATTTCATTAATATTAGATATTTGTATTTCCAGCTCTTTTTCAAATTCCACGTTAAATTCAGGTAAAACTTCAGCTTCTTGTGTTACTACAGGAGAGATTTCATCTTTTACGCTGGATGAAGTAGTACTTCCAAAAAAACCAGGTCTGGGGAAATTATCTTCTTCAGGGGGAGGTAAATCATCTTCTTCCTCAAGTTGCAGAAGTTCTATAGGAAGAGGTAAATCTTTTTCATCTGTATCTAAATATTCACTTCCATTGATTTCATTTATCTCTTTATTAATAATACTGAAGTCTATTATTTCTGATTTGTCTGTTTGTATTATGAAATCATCAAATATATCATCTGTTTTCTTAGCTTTTTTTACCAGAAATTTTTTCTGTTTTTTCTTTATTATTGGTTCTTCATCTAATGATTTTTTTTTCTTTTTCTTTATTATTGGTTCTTCATCTAATGACTTTTTTTTCTTTATCGTAGCAGTACTTTTATTTTTTAAAGTTTCAGAAGATAGCTTTTTCTTTTTAAGTTTTTTCTTCTTTTTAAGATCCTGAAGAGAGGATTCCTCTGATGGTAAAGCTGAAAGAGGTTTTTTCTTTTTTTTCAGTTTCTTCTTTTTTATGTCAACAGGTATTCTATCTTCTATTAATCCGGCAAGAAGCTTTTTCTTTTTTTTAAGCTTTTTTTTCTTTATGTTTTCCAGAGAGACTTTTTCTGCTAAACTTTCTTCTTCAGGCTTTTTCTTCTTTTTTTTCTTTATTTTTTGGTGTAATAGTTTATCTCTAATTTCGCTTTCTCTTGGTTTTTTCTTTTTGAGTTTTTCTCTGCCAGAAGTTTTTATGTCTTCATGACTTTTCATAGTAATACTTAATCTTTCCATAATTTATAATTTAAGGTTTATCATTCCACATTATATCATTCCTTACTATAAATGGTCAATTAATTTCATAAAATAAAGGCAGGTAAGTTTTAACATATGTGGTAAACAAAAGGAAAAATGTGTCTGTGTCGAATTATAAAAATAGTATTTTATAGCAAGAGGATAATAACCTTGTCTGATATAGAGAAATTTCTTAAGGATTTAACCAGAGCAGGTAATCAACTTGATAGAATTAAATTGCTCAGGAATAAGAGTGCAGAAGTTACAGAAGAGATCTTCTGGATTCTACATTTCTATACAACAGTTTTTTTAGTTAAAGGTAAATGGCCCCAGTCCCTGGAAATGATGGAACTGGTTATGGAATTAAGTGATATTCTTAACACTATGGATCTAAATATCCATAGTAAATATCTTCAGGTTTCATGCTATCAGCTTTTAGGGGAATTTAAAAGAACGGAAAATTTATTAAAAGAAAGAGTTAATATATATCGCTTTTTGAAAGAATGGCGTGAACTTGCAGAGGCTCTTTCCCAGCTGGCAAAGCTTTATATTTATCAGGGAAATCTTAGTTCCTCTCTGGAGGCTTTTAAAGAAGCCTCAGAATATTTCCTTAAGGTAGAAGACTGGCAGGAACTTGCCTCTTCCTTTGTTAATATTGGTGAAATCCTTTTTTATCAGAATAAGATTGAAGAGGCTTTAGTTTGTTTTAGAGAAGCTTATAGTTATAGCCAGAAAGCAGTTATAGATTCTACAGAGATTCAATGTCATAAGTGGCTGGGCTTTATTTATGCTCAGATGGGAAATAATAATAAAGCTTTAGCACATTTTCAGGAAGCTAATAGAAAAATTAAAAATCCTTTGAGTTTGGATCTAATATATTCTCTTACTAACCAGGCAGAGATTTTAAAAAGAATGGGCTATTACAGAGAAGCTTTTCTTTATTATAAACAGATTTTAGAATTGAGGCGTGAGATTGATTTCAAACAGGCCCTGGGTCAGAATATATATTATAAAGGTTTAATATTATTGCATGTGGGGCTTCTGGAGAGAGCTTATAACTGTTTCTGGGAAGCTCTTCATATCTTCAGACAGATAGGAGACTGGCAAACAGAACTCTGTTTATTATTTTCCATAGGAATTGTCAGATGGAAAAGGGGTGAAAAAATTGATTCAATCTCTTTTTTCCTGGATGCCCCGGAAGAATTTAAAAAAATGTCAGTAGACAAGAAACATTCTTTTTCTGAAAGTTATAATTTCAGTCCTGTAGCATTCAAATATATGGATAAGGGAATAACAGAATTTCATTCTCCTCCTTATATTGGTAAAATACAGTTTAGCTCTGGAACAATATTTGAATTTTCAGATGAAAAGACATCGAGTAAAAAACTATTTCAATTGCTGGAAGGTTTTTTAGGTAAAGAACAAAAAAATGATCAAATATCATATAGAACTGAAATCCCTATGGTTAATCGTAAAGTTCTTCAGGAAGAACTGGTAGAAATTGCTTTACTGAGCTATCAACTGGAGAATTTCTCTGAAGCCCTGAATTATTTTAAAGAAGCCCTGTGTATAATATTGTTCAGAAGAGATGATAAAGGAATATCATCAGTACTGGAGTGTATTAAAGAAATTTATCAATATACAGGTAATTATAAAGAAGGAATAAAGTTTTTTTCTGATTTTGCCGGGAAGGCCTTTAAGAGAAAGATGTATAGAGCAGTGGCTTCTTCTTATTTTTTCCAGGGTAATTTACTGGTTAAAATGAAGAGATTCTCTGATGGCATGCTCAGTTTGCGTAAAAGTCTTGATATAAGAAGAAAGATTGGCGAAAGAAAACCATTAATTCATATACTTTTAGAGCTAGGACGGTTTCATAAGGAACAGAAAGGATACTCGATGGCTGAAAGATATTTTGAAGAAGCTATAGAAGAGTGTAATAAAGGGAAGAACAGGGAAGAAAAATTATCTGTTCTTAAATTAATGGGATCTTTATTTACTCAACAACAACTGTTTCGTAAGGCTATTGATATTTATTGTGAACTGGCAATTGAAGCCGATTATATTATTCATCTGGATAAGAAATTTGAAACTCTTTTACTGGCAGGTAATAAGTGTGATTTTCTGGGAAACCCGGAATTTGCTCTTGAGATATATATAAAGGCTTTAATCAGTGCTTATAAGTATGGATCCCCGGGGTGGTTATCTATTTTTCTTGAGTCCGCAGGACGAGTTTATGAGGACATAGGAAGGTACGGAAAATCAGAGGCCTCTTATAATTTTATGTTGAAAATTGCACAGAAGGAAATGAGATTTGAAGCTATGGTTGAGAGTTACTGTTATCTGAGTCATCTGAAGTTTATAAAAGGTAATATAAAACTGGCAGAAGAGCTTATACAAAAATCACAGGAACTCTCTCAAAAGACAGACAATAAAATACTTTTCTGGAAGACCCTCATATGTTCCGGCAGGATAAAAGAGGAGATGGGTAAAAGTCAGGAGTCATATAAGAATTTTCTGGATTCATATAAAATAGCAACAGAAGAGTTAACAATTAATTTTATGGAAGGTGCAAGTAATTTTCACCTTGGTATATCTTTTTATCTGAAAGGTAATATTAATCAATCTCTCTTTTATTTGAGAGAAGCCTATCGTTTTTACAAAGAAGAATTAAATCAGGAGAAGAATTTTTTGTATCCGAGGTACAGTGCTTATTTTTATACTTATAGGGGGCTTACATCATTGATGCTTGGCCACCTTGAAGAAGCCATTGAATATACAATAAAAGCTCTGGAAATCAATACTGACCTGGGTATTCTTCCCGGTATTGCCGGTAACCTTTCGACTCTGGGAGAAGTATATGAAAGAATGGGTATTTATGAGAAATCAGAAGAGTATTTTAACAAAGCGCTGAATATTTATGAGAATATAAAAGACTTTATGGGTAAAGTACGAACCTCTGGTGATATAGGCCAACTTTATCTGAGCTGTAGACGTTATTCCGAAGCAAAAGAGCTTTTTGAAATGGTTTTGAGTGATGAAAGAGTTATACATTTAAAGAGAATATGGGCTATTGAAATGCAAAATCTGGGTTTTGTATTTTTCAGAATAAAAGATTTTGAAAAAGCAATAGAGAAAATAAATAGTGCTATTCCAGTTTTTCAGAATATAGAATATTACAAAGGTCTGACTTCAGCATATGGATATCTTGGGAATATAAATCTGTCTCTTGGAAATATAGATACAGGAATGGAATATTTTCTCATGGCTTTTGAGCTATGTCAGAAACAGGGTTATCTTAATAATCAGGTTAATCTCTTATTCCAAATGGCCAGAATAAAGAGAATACAGAATCTTTACAAAGAAGCTTTAGATTTACTGACTCAAATGGGAGAGATTTTAAAAAGAATATATCGGCCAGATCTTTCCTGGAAAATTAATTTTGAGCTGGGAATTTTAGCAATGAAACATAATAAATACAATGAAGCAATAAGTTTTTATAAGAAAGCTGTTGAAGAAATAGAAAATTATGGATGGTTTTCCCTTATAGAGATTTCATCGAGAGATATAGATGAAAATTTAACAGAATATTACAAAGGAAATAGATTATATCAAGTTTTTATAGATTATCTGCTGGAAAGGGGGCAGAATGAGGAGGCCTTTGATCTTATTGAAAGAACTAAAGCTTTTCAAAGACTTGGTAATAGACAACTTGAGAGAGCAACATTTACACCTGAAGATGAGTTATTGAAGAGAGAGTTTGAGTTAATTGACTCTATGAAAGAAATTTTATATCGTCTTTCTAACCAGGGAGACTTAGAAGTTGAACTAATGCCGGACCTGCACAACAGATACTTAGAAAAGAAAAAAGATTATAAGAATCTAATTGTAGAATTACTGAAGAAATATCCTGAGATGAAGTCAACCTATACTATGTTATATTTATCTTTTCAGGATTTAAAAGAAAAATTGACCCGGGGTACATCATTATTAGAATATTATTTTACTGCCAGGAATACTCTTGTATTCTGTCTGTATTCTTCACCGGAAGGTTTTTTTAAGCTAAAACTGGCTCAATTACCCTTTCCTGAAGAAAACCTCAGAAAGAATCTTCCAGAAGAACTCTCTTCTGAGGAACTTAAAAAATTATTTACTTATATAAGTGAAAGATTTCCTGAACTGGAAAATTCATCTTCTGTGTATTATATAATTGAAAAGGAATTGTATGAATTGATTGAACAATAATGAAAATTTCTATGTATATGAATTATTTATGGTTTGTATAAAAAAAAATAAAATTTACCCTTTACTTTTTCTATTTTGAAGTGATAATAATGATAGATAACTGCAGCTTTGTAACTTAATTGAGTAAATTTTAAGGAGGTAATTCAGAATGGTAGGAATTGGGAATGCAAGTAATTTAACAACTATAGTAAATAATTATTTCGGCGGTGGAGGCCTTATGGGGATGGGGATGATGCAGCAGAATCCTCTGCAGATGATGATGCAGATGATGATGAGCACTATGCAGGGTTTAACAGGTGGCCCCTGTCAGCAGTGTGGTGGTATGGGGATGCCCGGTATGGGGATGCCCGCTATGGGGATGCCCGGTATGGGGATGCCCGCTATGGGTGGTTTCAGTCCTATGATGGGTAACAATATTGGAGGTTTTCTTGGTAATCCCATGCAGCAGAATCCTATGATGCAGATGATGCAGATGATGCAGATGATGATGCAGATGATGATGATGATGATGGGTGGAGGAGCAAATCCCTTTATG